>Ga0123519_10003156_pt1 | contig 27488 bp, 19 predicted proteins | sample YelNatPaOPRAMG02_FD_87396 | JGI IMG/M metagenome (GOLD analysis project Ga0123519, IMG submission 87396) | Hot spring microbial communities from Yellowstone National Park - Yellowstone National Park OP-RAMG-02 (version 2) | ecosystem: Environmental > Aquatic > Thermal springs > Hot (42-90C) ...
CCTATTTAGCCAAAATTTATAGCACAGACCCAGGATTTTTGGAAAGAAGTTTTGAGCGAAAAATTTTAGATGGGGTAAATTTTTTGGTTTATGGCTGGTGGCTGATGATTAAGCCCTGGAAGATAGTGGGAATTTTAGTGTTTTTATCTGCGATAATTGGTTTATTTTATGCTTTATGGGCAGTTTTTAGAAAAGATAAAGAATGGTCGCTCACTAAAGCAGGAGGCTGGTTATTTTTGCCTTTTGTTTATGGTTATAGCTTTCCGGTCACGCCTCATTTTGGGGGGTATTATCAGCGTTATATTTCATCGGTCTGGCTGGTGATGATTCTGATTGGCTTGGTGAGTATGGATAAAATTTATAATCAATTTTTCGCCAGATTTAAGCTATTGAAATGGAGCAAAGGCTTGATTTATTTAATCGGCTTAATTCTGGCTATAATTTATTGCTACCCGATTGTCTCTGGGCAGATAAAAGAGGGAAAGAAGGTTTATGTTCGGGAGGTGAATTTGAACCAAGGGTTAAGAATGGATTCAGCCGAATATCTATCTTCTAAAACCAGCCCGGATGCGAAAATTTTAATTGGCTATACTGGCTTGGGAGTGGTAGGAGGAGAGGCGAATAGATATGTTTATGATTTAGGCGCATTGATTAACCCGGATTTATTTCCATATCTGAAAGGCACGATGCCAATGACTGAAAAGCGCTGGCAGAAAATTCTGGATTATATTTGCGATAAGGAGATAGATTATTATGTTAGTTTTGCACCGCTTAATAGATTGGCTCCTGACCCAGCAATTTTTCCGGGCTTTCTGGAAATTGCTCGGTTTTCATCGGTTGCCAAGCCCAATGAGCCGATGCAGGAGATTAGGGTCTATATAATCAATAGGGTTCTTTTGTGCCGGGGAGGAAAAAACTAAGGAGGAAAAAAGATGAGAAGATTAGGCTTAATTTTTCTCGGGATTTTTTTAGGAGTTAGCTTGGGCGCAAATGCTCAGGTCTGGAAAGAGGGGAAAACCCTTTATATTGCTCATCGGGGCGCAAGGGCTTTGGTGGATGAGAATACCATAGAAGCGCTTAAAAAGGCAATAGAGCTTGGGGTAGATGCAGTGGAGTTTGATATTCAAAGGACCAAAGATGGAGTGTATGTGCTCCTGCACGATTCAACCGTTAATAGGACTACCAATGGTAAAGGCAAAGTTGCGGAGATGGAGCTGGCAGAGTTTAAGCAGTTAAAAACCAAGGGTGGGAACACGCTTCCGAGTTTAGAGGAGACTTTGGCGTTTTTAAAAGAGACCCAGGTTGGAATCATTTTGGATATCAAGGTCAAGGACCCAGATTGTATTCCAGAGGTTTATGGACTGGTAAATAAATACGGTTTAGTGGAGCGGAGTGTTTTTGAAAGTAGTTATCCCAAGGTGGCAAAGGCGATTGAAGAGTTTAAACCTGAGTTAGTAAGCGCAATTTACCCTCCCTGGCCTCCGAGCGCTTATTATTATGCGAAGAAATACGGCTTAGACTGTGTGTCGCTTTTCTATCCGTTTGCCAATTCTTGGGAAGTAAAGAGGGCGAAAAAAGCAGGTTTTAAGGTGGTGGTCTGGACTGTGAACAAGCCCAAGCTTATCAAGCGCTTTGAGGAGAAGCGCAAAGTGGATGGGATTATGACCGACGACCCAAGGTTGTTTGAATTTAATAATAATTGTGGGTGCAAAAGATGAATTAAAATTGTTTGATAAAAAATTTTGGTATAAACTTAAATAATAAGGAAATGGGAAGAGATATCAAAACTTTTCATAAGCTCATTTTTGGTGATAGTGAAAATATGCGAGAACTAGAAGTTGGTAGCGTTCATCTCGTAATCACCAGCCCTCCATATTTTAATGCTCCCTTCGATTATCCAGATTTATATAAAACTTATGATGTTTATTTAGATAAAATGAGAAAGGTAGCTAAAGAGATAAAAAGAATTATGGTGAAGGGAAGAATTGTATGTATAGTTTGCGATGATACCCTGGTTAAAGGGAAAAAATATCCAGTGGTAGCAGACTTAACAAAAATCTATATTGAAGCCGGGCTTAATTACCGTGATAAAATTATCTGGATAAAGCCAGAGGGTTATATTCGGATTAGCAGGAGAAGTGGGGTGGTTTTACAACATCCATATCCAATGTATTTTTATCCAGATAATATTCAAGAAACTATTTTGATTTTTCAGAATGGTGAGTTTGATTATAGGTCCATTCCACAAGAAATAAGGGAGAATTCAAAAATAAATCTGAGAGAGTATCAGGAAAAGAAATGGTATTTGACTACTTGGAATATAGTTAATGTTTTACCTTTAAAAACCAGACTTGAAAATGGTATAGCTGCCTTTCCGGATGAAATTCCCTCCCGACTGATAAAACTATTTTCTTATGAAGGCGAAACAGTACTGGACCCATTTATGGGTTCTGGAACCACTAACAAAGTATCTGCACAATTAAGAAGAAACAGCGTTGGTTATGAAATTGACTTGGAGTTGGCCAAAATAGTAAAAGAGAAGATTGATTCGAGGCAAAACGATTTATTTGAGAAAGATTATGAGGTTGAGATTATAATTAGAGACGATGCTAAACCGCTCAGGAATCAATTGCAGAATAAAGTTAAAACCCAAAAATCAGTAGCTAAAAATGTCCAGAGAAACTCAAGAAGGGCTTAATCCAGAAGAACGGAGTAGATTGCTCGGTATTTTGGAAGACCGAGGTAAGAATCAGTGGTTTGAAAGATGGGAAAGGCATATGGCTTTTCCGGATGATCTAAATCCATCATCCTTAAACAGAGATGCGCAAGAAAAGGTCCTGAGATATTTGCTATTAAGAGTTTTGATTAATCAACAGGCAAAATTTGAAAAAGTGAGAGAGATGTCTACTAGAATTTCAGAAAATTTTGCCGACCTTGTGTTGTTTGAACCGTCCAGAATATCTGAATCACAATTGTTTAATCTATTTAAAGAAATAGCTGGACCAAGAGGCTCACTGTTATATAAAGTTGGAGCATTAGGTGGGATAAAGCCGATTTCACTTTTTACTTATCGCTTTAAGGCTTATGAGGCATTTATCAAATGGTTAGCAAAAAATAACAAAAATTTTCATGATGTAATTATAGAGCAATTACAGGATAATGCCCATAACCTTTTTTATTTTCTCAACACTCATCCGGTTTTAGAACCAGGTTGGGTCGGAAATGACCCTAAAGCTTGTAGAATGTTTGTTAATTGGGTGATTTTCCTTCTCAAGGAGGTTTGGCGGTCGTATGAATTTGAATTGGCTAGAACCCTGATGATTGTAGACGGTCATGTGGGAAAGGTTTTTTGTAGAACTGGATTACTAAATCAAGTTTTTTATGAACAAAAACGGCCTTATATAATTCAAGCAAGTAAAATGAGGGCCCAGATAGAGGAAATAGTAGCTGAAGCTGGAAAAATTCCTTTTTATGTTGATAATGGGGCTTTTTATCTTTTTGAGGACGGATTCTGCACAGATTTAAATCCAAATTGCAACCAATGTCCGATAAGAAATATGTGTCTAAAATATAGAAGGTGGACAGCTTATCAAATTTGGAGAGAATGAAAAATTATTCCAAGACCATACTCAGCCATTTATGGTATTTTTTGATTCTGCCAGAAAGAACCTGGTCAAAATAGTCTTTGAGCCTTTGACTCAATGGTCCCGGGGCTTTTAGCTTTCTCTTCTCAATCTGATTTATAGGCCAGAGCTTGCAAGTAGTGGAGCTGAAAAACGCCTCATCGCAATTCAACAAATCCTCCTGCTTAAGCCTTTTTTCCTTAATCGGTATTTCCAAATCTTCTGCCAGCTCAATCACGCTCATTCTGGTAATGCTGGGAAGGATATTGTCCAAAAGGGGAGTGAAAAGTTTTGCCTCTTTGACCAGAAAAATGCTTTCAGTTGCCCCCTCTGCAAGATATCCCTTGGTATCCAACAAAACCGGCGCGCTGAACCCACGGCTTTTCACCTCTAACTTGGCAAGCATAGGATTTAAATAATTGCCTGAGGCTTTGGCAAAAACCGGCACCGTGAGCGGATGGAGCTTTCTCCATCTGCTAATACCTGCCTTTGCAAATCGGTTCTCGCCTAACTTGCTTAAACTTATATCTCTGCCAATCTCAAAAGCACCGATGGCAATGCTTACCCGGCTGTCCTTTGGAATCACCTCAAAGGCAATCCCGGGATAATAGGCGATAATTTTCACCAGCCCGTTTTTGACCTTATTTTTTTCCACAGTTTTATGAACTACTTTCAATAACTCTTTTTTGGAATAAGGAAGCTCCATAAAAAGCGCTTCTGCCCCGTGCTTAAGCCTGTCTAAATGGTCTTCAAGCCGAAATACCGCTACCCCCAAATCAGTCTGGTGGACACTGATTACCTCAAAAACCGCAGAACCCCTTCCAAAAGAATGACTGAAAATATGAACCCAAGCCCGGTCAAAAGCAAGAAATTTACCATCAATCCATAAAAATCTATCCTTCAGCACTTTTTCACTCCTCTACCTTAGATTCTGGCTCTACCTCCTTTTCTTCATCCTCTTCCTCTGGGAAAAGCTCCTGGTCAATTCCTAATTTACTCGCCCGGTAGCGAAGACTGCGAAAAGAAAGCCTCAAAAGCTCCGCAGCTTTGGTCTTCACCCCATTACAGCGAACCAAAGCCTCCTTAATAAAAGCCTTCTCTATCTCCTCCAAGAGCTTTTCCAGATTAACCCCTTCTTTAGGAAGCACCACAAAAGAAGAAGGTTTAAGCACTTCTTCAGTCTGGCGAATCTTCTCCGGAAGACTTTCTGGTAAAATCACTTCTGATTGTTCCAGACTTACTGCCCGCTCAATTACATTCTCCAGCTCCCGAACATTTCCGGGCCAGTTATACTCCACCAAAAGCTGTTCTGCCTCCGACGATATTTTTTTAATCGGCTTCTTTAGCTCCTGAGTGTATTTTTCTAAAAAATGCCCGGCTAAAAGTGGAATATCCTCTTTTCTTTCCCTAAGTGGAGGCAGGTGAACCCGAATCACATTCAGCCGGTAATAAAGGTCCTCACGAAACCTGCCGGATTTAACCTCCGCTTCTAAATCCCGATTGGTCGCGGTAATTATCCGAACATCCACCTTTATCTCCTGCTCCCCGCCCACTCTTCTAAAGCTCTTATCCTCAATCACCCTTAATAATTTTGACTGAAGCCCGGGACTCATCTCCGCAATCTCATCCAGAAAAATTGTGCCCTGGTCCGCTAACTCAAACATCCCCCGCTTTGCCTGATAAGCACCGGTAAATGCCCCTTTGGTATGACCAAATAACTCACTTTCCAGCAAACTCTCTGGAATAGACGCACAATTCACCACCACAAAAGCCTGGTTCCGACGAGGACTATTATAATGAATCGCCTTTGCCACTAACTCCTTACCAGTTCCGCTCTCCCCAGAAATTAAGATATTGCTCTTGGTGCCAGCGACCGAGCGTATCGTTTCATAAATTTTCCTCATCGGCTCACTCAAACCCACCAGTTGATGAAAACCATATTTGCTCTTAAGCTCCTTTCTCAGCTGAATGTTCTCCTCCAAAAGCCGAGCCTTCTCCAATGCCTTTTGAATCACAAACTGAATCTCATCTACCTTAAAAGGTTTGGTGATATAATCATAAGCGCCTAACTTCATCGCCTCCACCGCGCTATCCGCACTCCCAAAAGCAGTGATGATAATCACTGGCGCCTCGGGATTTAATTCCTTGCTTTTCCTCAGAACCTCCATCCCGCTCAGTTTGGGCAGTTTCAAATCACAGAGAACCAAATCAAACCGAGCCTGCTCAATTCTTTTAATCGCCTCCTCGCCGGACTCAGTCGCTTCTGCTTGAAAACCCATCTTCTCAAGCATTATCTTTAAAAATTCCCGCATTCCAGGCTCGTCATCTACTACTAAAATCTCCACACTCATATTTAATTCTCCCTTTGATTTACCCCAGATTTACTCGGTAGCCAGATTCTAAACTCTGCTCCTTTCCCTTCCTGGCTTTGAACCTCTATCTCTCCTCCAATCTCCTCAACAATCCTCCAGACCATACTTAGCCCCAGACCCGTGCCCTTGTCTTTTGTGGTGAAAAAAGGCTCAAAAATTCTTCCCAAATTCTCCTTAGAAATTCCTATTCCCGTATCTAAAAAACTAAACCAGACCCCTTCTTTTACCTCTCGCGGCTCTTTTCCCCCTCTAATCTCCAATCTCCCTCCCCCTGGCATCGCTTCTAAAGCATTATTTGCCAGATTCCAGAAAATTTGCTCAACCAATTTCGGGTCTGCATAAATAATCATATCAGGTTCCATTTTTAATTCCAGTTTAACATTATTGGCTCTACCAATTAACATCTCTACTAAATTATTAAATAACTGGTCAAGATGAATAGCCTGAATGTCCCGAGCCTTGGGCCAGGCATAAAGCAAAAAGTCAGTAATCAATTTATTCAACCGCTCGGTCTCATTCAAGACTATCCCCATTAAACGAGAAACCGTTTCATCAGTGCCGGTCTCTTGCTTCAAAAGCTCAATTGAGCCACTAATTGCGCCTAAAGGATTTCTAATCTCATGAGCTATGCCGGCGGCTAACTTACCTACAACCGCTAATCTATCTGCAGTCCTGAGCCTTTCCTCCATCTTCTCTAATTCGCTAACATCAGAAATCACCAATAATTCTCCCAAGGGAAGGTCTCCAGGATTTTCTAACCTCTGCCAAGAACACTCTAAAACTAAATCCTGCTTTCGGAAATTGGTATAATTGATTTTTTCTCGTCCCCCTTTTTTTCTCGCCTCCTCCAATTTATCTTTAACCCCATCTGGAAATAACTCAAAGAGCGCTTTCCCAGTTAACTCTTCTGCCTTTTTTCCAAAGATATTCTCCGCCGAGCGATTAACAAAACTAATCCTACCTTGAGCATCAATTATCATCAGCCCGGATTTAATAGACCGAACAATCGCCTCATTTAACACCTCCAGCCGGTCAAACCCTAACTTTACCTCGCTTAGCTCCTTTTTAGTTCGGCGCAACTGCTCGGTTAAATAACTGCCTAAAGAAGCAGAAGCAAAAAAATAAAAAATGTAGTAAAAGAAATTCCTTAATAGATAAAGGAGGTCTATCTCTTCTGGTTTAACCCCGAGCCAAAGAGGAATCCAGCCATATTTGACCCCAAAAACCTGAGCCCCAAATAAAACCGCACACGCACTCGCGGAAACAAACGCGCCGATGCGAAAAAGTAAAAGGCTGGAAATGATGATAGCTAAGATGTATAAAAATCCAAATAGGCTATCCCAAACCCCGGTAAGATAGATAAAGACCGTGGCGAAAACCACCTCCCAGCTCATCTGAAGATAACTGAAAGCTACTAATTGTCTTATTTTATAACTGGCAATTAACGATACTAAAGTGAAAAAATAAGAAAGTCCCACCATAATATAGACCGCAATCAGATTGGGCACTAACAAAGTTCTGCTCTCCCGAAGATGAAAAGCAATAATGGAAATTAAAATCACAGTGATGATAACTAAACGAAAAAACAAACTCCATTTTACTCGGGAGAAAAGATAAAGGTCAAATTCTTTTTTCTGACTTCTTTTCCCCACATCCATTTAAAGGCTCATCACTCCATCCCGCCTGCGATCACTCCCGCTAATTTGAAGATGGGAAGATACATTGAGATAACAATTCCACCCGCGATGATTGCCAGGAATATCATAACCCCAGACTCCAATAGACCGGTCATAGTCTCCACCGCCTCATCTACTTCTCGTTCATAAAAATCCGCAATTTTTTGAAGCATAGCATCCAAAGCACCGGTCTGTTCGCCAACTCCAATCATCTGCACCACCATCTTGGGAAAAACATTGCTTTCTTTAAGCGGTTCCACCAAGGTCTTTCCTTCACTGATGGCTTTGCGCACCTTGTTCAACTCCGCCTCCACTACCCGATTACCCGCTACCCGAGCCACAATATCCAGCCCGTCCAAAATCGGCACACCACTGGCAATCAGCGTGCCTAAAATCCGAGTGAAGTTAGCAACCGCACTCTTCCGAATCACCTCTCCAATAGCAGGGATGATAAGATAAAACTTATGAAGGAGCATCTGGGTCTTTTTGTTTCGGTTCATCAAAATATAAATTGCAATTATTCCTCCAATGATAAACAGGATAATAAGTATTCCTGGGAATCCCTTTTCCTCTAAAGCCTTTCCGCCGGCGCCCCTTTTAGTTCCTACAAACCAGTCGCTCATATTCATAACAAATTGCGTCAACGACGGTAATTCTCCGCCCATATCTCTGAACAATGCCGCAAACTGAGGAATAACGAATACCATTAAAACCGCCACCACCGCGATTGCCACTATCACTGTAATAAGAGGATAAGTCATTGCGCTTTTGATTTTACGCTTAAGCGCCTCGCTTTTTTCAATCGTAGTCGCTAATCGGTTGAGCACCGCATCCAAAATACCTCCTACCTCTCCTGCCGCCACCATATTGACATAAAGGTCGCTAAAAACTTTGGGATGTTTTTTCAAGGCATCCGCTAAAGTGCTCCCTCCTTCCACTAATTCTTTGACCGAATTCAAAATTTTACGGAAAACTGGATTAGGAGATTCTTTACCTAAGATGTCCAGACATTGAACTAAAGGTAATCCCGCATCAATCATAGTTGCAAATTGCCGGGTAAAAACCACCAAATCCCGGTCCGGGACCCCACTGCCAATGGTGATGGTCATACTCAAGTCAATTCCTTTCTTCTGCTTGATGGATTCCGGCACCGGATTAATGTTCTGTTTCCTAAGCTGTGCCATTACCGCTTCTACATTAGGCGCCTCCATCGTCCCTTTCATAGTTTTTCCAGAAGTGGTTTTACCTTCCCAGGCATATCTTGGCATTTTCTCCCTCCTCTTTAATTAGACCCCTACTCTGGTTTTCGGTGGTTGGCCAGGACGAGATTGAGCCATCACCCCTGGCCTGGTTCCTCCGTGTTCAATCAACATTTTTAGCTCCTCTTGGTCTGAACTATATCCCAGGGCATCCTCATAACTAATTAATCTGCGCAAATATAAACTGCACAAGGATTGATTCATGGTCTGCATCCCGTGCACATCTTGTCCCACCTGCATTGAGGAATAAATCTGGTGAATTTTATCCTCCCGAATCAGGTTCCGAATCGCAGGGGTCGGAATCATTATCTCCATTGAAAGCACCCGACCATGTCCGGTGGCTTTGGGAATCAATGCCTGACAAAGCACGCCCTGAAGCACAAAGCTGAGCTGAGCCCGGACCTGGGGCTGTTGGTAGGAAGGAAAAACATCCACCACCCGGTTAATGGTCTCCACTGCAGCGATAGTGTGAAGCGTGGCAAAAACTAAGAGTCCGGTCTCCGCTACCACCAGTGCGGCTTCTATGGTTTCCAAATCTCTCATTTCTCCAATCAGCACCACATCCGGGTCCTGACGCAAAATATATTTCAAGGCATTTTTAAAACTCTTGGTGTCCGCTTCTACCTCCCGCTGATTGACGATACAATTCTTATGTTGATGCAGATATTCAATTGGGTCCTCTATGGTGATGATATGCTCATGCCGTTCTGAATTTATCTTATCTATCATCGCGGCCAAGGTGGTGCTTTTTCCACATCCAGTAGGACCGGTGACCAATACTAATCCCCGGGGCTTATCACAAAGCCCTTGCACCACCGCTGGAATCCCCAACTCCTCAAAGCTCATAATCCGAAAAGGAATTGCCCGAAAAGCCCCTGCCACCGCTCCTCTTTGCATAAAGATATTGGAACGGAACCGAGAAAGCCCCTTCACCCCAAAGCTCAAATCCAGCTCATTGTTCTCCTCAAACTTCTGCTTCTGGGAATCAGTAAGTATTGAGTAGCAAAGCTGTTTGGTCTCGGGCGCAGTTAAAGGGGGGCTTTTCAAAGGAACTAAACTACCATCCACCCGCAGTTGTGGTGGTGAGCCAGTGGTAATATGAAGGTCGGTCGCGCCTTTTTCTATCATTACCTTTAACAATTGATGAAGATTTGGCATTTATACCTCCTAATTTAAATTTTTTAGAAATCCGCCGCAGTCACCCGCGCCACTTCTTCTGGGGTGGTTATCCCCTCTCGGATTTTATCCAGTCCACTCATCCGCATGGTCTTCATCCCTAATCTAATCGCCTCCTTCTTCAGCTCTGCGGCGCTGGCTCCATTCAAAATCAACTCCTTCAGCTCCTCATAAAGCATCATTACCTCATAGACCGCTAATCTTCCTTTATAGCCGGTCTGACTGCAGTTAAAACAACCCGCGCCTTTATAAACCACCACATCCTTGGCTAACTCCGGATCCATTCCCATATCCACCAGAGCCTTAGCCGGAAAATCCACAGGCTCTTTGCATTCCGGGCAAACCTTTCTCACCAGCCTTTGCGCCAAAATCAAGTTGACCGAGCTTGCCACCAGAAATGGCTCCACGCCCATATTTAAAAGCCGGTTAACCGAACTGGGCGCGTCATTGGTATGAAGCGTGGACAAGACCAAGTGTCCAGTGAGAGCCGCTTTCACCCCGATTTCCGCAGTCTCAAAATCCCGAATCTCTCCCACCAGAATTATGTCCGGGTCCTGTCTCAAAAATGCCCGAAGCGCAGCCGCAAAATTTAGTCCAATCTCCTCATGCATCTGCACCTGATTTATTCCCATTAAATTATATTCCACTGGGTCCTCCGCAGTGCAGATATTCACCTCCGGCTTATTCAACTCACTCAAAGCAGAATACAAAGTAGTGGTTTTTCCACTACCGGTGGGACCGGTCACTAAAATCATTCCATAAGGACGATTGATCGCATCCTTAAACAGTTTAATCTGAACATCATCAAATCCTAATTTGGTCATATCCAGCTGAAGATAGGATTTATCCAATAGTCGCAATACCACCTTCTCTCCAAAAAGCGTGGGCACCACGCTCACTCTATAATCCATCTCCCGGTCTTTGCCTAATTTTATCTTGATTCTACCATCCTGGGGAAGCCTTCGCTCCGCGATGTCCATCCCGCTCATAATTTTGACCCTGGAGACTATGGCATTCTTCATCTTCATTGGTGGCTTTAACACCTCATAAAGCAAACCATCAATCCGGTATCTGACTCGGAAGGTCTTTTCATAAGGCTCAATATGAATATCACTGGCTTTCTTCTTTATCGCATCGGTTAAAACCAAATTCACTAACTTAATCACCGGCGCCTCTTCACTCGCCTTCTCCAAATCCGCAATGTTAACATTCTCCTCATCCTCGCTCAGCTCAATCCCCATATCCTCCATATCCCCTAAAACCTCTTCTAAATTCTCCCCCGCCCCTGTCTGGTAATACTTATCCATCACTTCTTTGATGGAATTCTCCGGCGCTACTACTACCTCAATGTTATAACCGGTCAGAAATTTTATATCGTCTTGGGCAAAAATGTTGCTCGGGTCCGCCATCGCAATAATCAAGGTGCCACTCGCCCGGTTAATCGGTATTGCCATATGCTTCCGAGCAACCTCCTCTGGAATCAACTTAATAATCTCCGGATCAATCTCAAATTCCTTTAAGTTGACCGCAGGCACCCCGTATTGCTTACTTAAAAATTCAGTTAACTGCTCCTCCTTAATGAACCCCAACTTGCAAAGATTTGCCCCAAGCCTGCCCCCGCTCTTCTTTTGTTCCTCCAGCGCTTTTTGAAGCTGGGTCGGGGTTATTAAATTCTGCCGAACTAATAATTCACCTATTTTTTCTGCCATATTTCAGCCCTTTCCCTTTTAGAGTCTTGCTCTATATTTTTATCATAAGCTAATCAGTTTAGCTTGTCAAGAACTATTTATTAAGATGCTCGCTAAGCCCTTTGGGTTAGGAAAACTCTTTAAGAATAGCTCAGCTCTGATTACAATCAGTATCTATATCTGAAGCCAAAAATCATCAATCTCATAATTTCACTGGGAAGGTATTTTTCATCTCCGAGCTAAATTTTTTCCACGATTCCGCTATCTCGGAAGCCGATTTAGGCGGTGGAAACAAAATAGTTAATACCATAGCGCACAAGGATTTGACTTTTTAGTAAAATTAAGTTAAATTTATATCAATAAGAGTGTTGTTTCTATGATAAAATGGTGGCAGGGCTTGGCCCTGGGCGTGATTCAGGGAGCAACGGAATTTTTGCCGGTCTCCAGCTCCGGGCATTTAGCCTTGGGCCAAAGCCTATTGAAGAATTTTCAACAGCCGGGCTTGCTCTTTGACCTTGCCTTGCATATGGGCACTGCGGGCGCAGTGGTGGTTTATTTCTGGCGTGATATTTGGGTGCTATTAAAGCGAAAGCGGGAAGAGGAAGCAGAAGAGAAGATGAAAAGCGGAGAGCTAAAACAGCTTAATTGGAGGCTATTGGGAATTATGCTTATCAGCCTGATTCCCACCGCGATTATAGGCTATTGGTTAAAAGACCCAGCAGAAAAAGCCTTTGAAAAGACCATCATCGTGGGTATCTGCTTATTGATTACCGCTCTGATTCTTTTCCTGGCAGATTATATCGCAAAAAAGCGCTTGAGCCTTTTTTCTGAAAAAGAGCCATCCATTACTCAGGCGCTTTTAATCGGCATTGCTCAGGGCTTGGCGGTCTTTCCCGGTATCTCCCGCTCCGGAGCAACTATTGCCACCGGCATCTTCTCCGGGGTTAGAGGAGATTATTCCGCCAGATTTTCTTTTTTAATCTCCGTGCCTGCGGTGTTAGGCGCAAGTTTATTATCGGTCCTGGAAGAGCATAACGCATTCTTAGAATTTCAGGCTCAAGAGCTGATTAGCTATCTTTTGGGAATGGCGAGTGCTTTCTTAGTGGGATATCTTAGCATCAGATTGGTTTTTGAGACCATTAAAAGAATTAAACTGAGCTGGTTCGGGATATATTGTCTGATTATTGGAGGTGGCGTTATTTTAGTTCAACTTTTAAGCTGAACGGAGGCAAAGATGCGAGAAGCGGGAAAGCGCTTGGAGAGGTTTCAGGAGGAGCTTTTGGGAGTGGTGATGCTGTTTGCCGCCATTTTTTTGTTTTTGATTTTATTCAGCTACCGAGTAGAGGACCAGTCCTTTTTTTCTCAAGGCACCGAGCAGATAAAAAACTTGGGCGGGATAGTTGGAAGTTATTTATCTGCGCTTTTCTTCCAGAGCTTTGGGATTAGCTCCTTTCTGGTTTTTGTCCTGCTTTTCTTTGCCAGCGGTTATAAATTATTCCGTAAAAAGCCTTTGATTAAAGGAAAACCCAAAGCCTGGATTGGGTTAAGAGCTATCGGCATTTTTCTGCTTTTAATTTTTTTCTCCACTTTCCTCTCCTTAATAAAGAGCGAGCTGAGCTGGAGAGGAGAAGAGATTAAGACCGCGGGCTGGATAGGATATTTGCTGGCTAATGCCGGTGAGGCGCTTTTTGGAAGAGTGGGCGCTCTGGCGGTAGTTAGCTTCGGGGTTTTAATCAGCCTGGTGTTAGGCTTTCATCTCAGTTTAACCCGGATGGTTAAGGTGAGTCTGGAGCTTTTTCAGTTAGGTTTTGACTGGTTGGGGGAGTTGGTTCAGCGGTTTATAGAGAAAAGAAAGAGAAAAACCCAGGTAGAGGAGCAGAAAAAAATTTTAGAAAGTCATAAAACACAACCCGAGCCGAAAATTGTGGAGACCCCAATTTTAGACCCAGGGATGGCTAAAGAGCCGACCCTGACCCCGGCTCCCCAGCAGGGAAAGCTCCATTTTTTGGGAAGTGAATATCGCCTGCCCAGCTTGAAATTATTAGATGCGATTCCTGCCAATAAAAAGTCTCTTGACCGAGATTCGCTTTTGCTCCGGGCAAGACTTTTAGAGAAGAAACTTTTAGATTTTGGGGTCTCGGGAGAAGTGGTGGAGGTTTCTCCCGGACCTGTGGTCACGATGTATGAGTATAAGCCCGCTTCTGGGGTGAAGATTCATCAAATTTCCAATTTAGCGGATGATTTGGCTTGCGCCTTGAGCGCGCTGAGCGTTCGGATTATAGCGCCTTTGCCGGGCAAGGGCGTAATTGGGATAGAGATACCCAATCAGGAACGGGAGACGGTTTATCTTAAGGAGTTGATAGCCTCCGGTGTTTATCAGAATTCCCGCAGTTTGTTGACCATGGCATTGGGCAAGAATATCGTGGGAGAGCCATTTGTGATTGATTTAAGAAAAGCGCCTCATCTTTTAGTTGCAGGCGCAACCGGTTCTGGTAAAAGCGTGAGCTTGAATGCGATGATTATGAGCGTGCTTTTCCGAGCTACCCCGGACCAGGTGCGGATGCTTTTAATAGACCCAAAACGATTAGAGCTTTCCACCTATGAGGGCATCCCTCATCTGCTCCATTCAGTAATTTCAGAGCCGAAAGAAGCCGCACTTTCCCTAAAGTGGGCAGTGGCAGAGATGGAAAGGCGGTATTCGCTTCTCGCGGAATACGGGGTCAGGAACATTGACGCTTATAATCGGATGGTGGATGAGGGGAGAAAGAATAAGAAGAAAAAGCCCAGAAGCCAAGAAGAGGGAAGCACATTGGTGCTGGAGCGGAGCCCAGAGAAATATCCTACTCAATATATGCCTTTGCTATTGGTAGTAATAGATGAATTAGCGGACTTGATGATGATAGCCTCTCGGGATTGTGAAGCCAGCATCACTCGCTTAGCCCAGATGGCAAGAGCCGCTGGGATTCATCTAATTGTAGCGACTCAGAGACCGAGCGTGGATGTGATTACCGGCTTAATCAAGGCTAATTTCTCTGCTCGGATTTCCTTTCAGGTGTCAAGCAAAATTGATTCCAGAACCATTTTGGACCAGAATGGTGCGGAAAAACTTTTGGGCTTGGGAGATATGCTTTTTATGTCGCCGGGCTCAACCCAGCTGGTTCGGGTGCATGGAGCTTATGTGAGTGAGACCGAGGTGAAGCGGGTGGTGAGTTTCTGGAAAAAGCAAGGTTCGCCGGAATACAATGAAAGCGTGATAAAACCCTCTTTAGAGGCAATGGCAGAGGGAGAGGGAGAGAAAGACGAGCTTTATGAGCAGGCGGTGGAGTTAGTGGTGAGGACCAGGCAGGCAAGCGTCTCAATGCTTCAAAGAAAGCTTCGGGTGGGCTATAATCGCTCGGCACGGATGATTGAGCAGATGGAAAAGGAGGGGATTGTGGGTCCCTCGGATGGGGTCAAGCCCAGAGAGGTCTTGATTGACCCGATTCAGCTGGAGAATATCTTTAAGAACAAACTTAAAGGTGCAATATGAGGTTAAGGAAGATAACTCTGGGGTTGGCTCTTTCGGTTTTATCTATCTCCAGCCCCGCGGAGCTAACTGTTTCCCAGTTGATTTATCGGCTGGAACAGAATTTTGAGCAAATCAAAACCTATCAGGCGAAGTTTGAACAAGAGGTAAGAAGCGAGCAATTTGGCAGGAGTTTGAGCAAAGGTAAAGGAGAGGTGTATTATTCCAAGCCCGGAAAGATGCACTGGCATTATACTGAGCCGGAGGAGCATTTTTATATTACAGATGGGAAAACCTTATGGGATTATTTGCCGTCAGTAAAGCAGGTGTTAGAGGTTCCAATAGATGAGGCGCTGTCCAGTAATCTGCCCAAGAGTTTTCTCTTCGGAATGGCAAAAATTTCTGAGCAGTTTGAGGTGAGTTTTGCGCCTCAAGAGCAACAGAGCAAGGATAGTTATAGATTGGTGCTGGTTCCCAAGAAGGAGCAGGATAGGATAATTTTTGGCGGAATTGAGCTTTTGGTGGAGGCTAAGACCTTTCTGGTCAAGGAGGTGAAGCTGAGAGATAGTCTGGGCAATGAGAACCTGCTTCGGTTTTCCGAGATTAAGGTTAATCCCAAGATAGATGAAAGGATGTTTCGCTTTAAAGCCAAAGAAGGGGTGGGCGTGCTTCGGGCGCCATCAATCAATGATGCTCTGAAAGAGAATAATGGAGCGAATAAAAAACAGTGAAAGCGGATAGGGAAAGGACCAAAAAGATAAGGAGTAAGATAAAATGACTGAGAGCGGAATCAAGGTTGAGGTCAGCATAGAGGAGGAGCTTCAGAAGAGTTATTTAGACTATGCGATGAGCGTGATTATTGGTCGGGCATTGCCTGAGGTTAGAGATGGGCTAAAGCCGGTGCATCGGCGGATTCTTTACGCAATGTTCAAAGAAGGGATTTTAAGTAATAAGAAGTATTCTAAATGCGCTGGAGTGGTGGGAGAAGTGCTCAAGAAGTATCATCCGCATGGGGACGCGGCGGTGTATGACACATTAGTTCGGATGGCGCAGGATTTTAATATGCGCTATCCCTTGATTGATGGTCAGGGAAATTTTGGCTCAATTGATGGGGACCCGCCAGCTGCTTATCGTTATACTGAGGCGCGTTTAGCCAAGTTAGCAGAGGAGATGTTAGCGGATATTGAAAAAGAGACCGTAGATTTTGTGCCTAATTTTGACGAGACCACCACTGAGCCAGTAGTGCTTCCCACTCGGATTCCTAATCTCTTGATGAATGGGGCAAGCGGAATCGCAGTGGGAATGGCGACCAATATCCCACCTCATAATCTTTCTGAGCTGACCGACGCTTTGGTGGCGTTGCTGGAAGAGCCAGAGATAACGATTCGGAAGTTGATGAGGTTTCTGCCGGGACCGGATTTTCCCACTGGCGGAATTATCTATGGACGAGAGGGGGTTTTGGAGGCATATGAGAAGGGAAGGGGCTTGGTTCAGATTCGGGGTAAAATTGCGGTAGAGACCCATCCCCGGACCGAGCGGGTCAATTTAGTGATTACCGAGATACCTTATCAGTTGAACAAGACCAGATTGATTGAGCGGATTGCGGAGTTGGTTCGGGAGAAGAAGATAGAGGGAGTGAATGACATCAGAGATGAATCGGACCGGGAGGGGATGAGGATAGTGTTGGAACTAAAAAGGGATGTGGAGCCGGCAGTGATTCAGAACCAGCTTTACAAGCACACTCCACTTCAGGACAGCTTTGGAATCATTATGTTGGCGATTGTCAATGGCAGACCTGAGCTTTTGAATCTGAAGCAGTTATTGGAGCATTTTCTCAAGCATCGGCGGGAGGTGGTAGTTCGTCGGAGTTTATTTGATTTACGGAAGGCAGAGGAGCGGGAGCATATCTTAGAGGGATTGAAAAAGGCGCTGGATTATTTGGATGAGGTGATAGATTTAATTCGGAGGTCCAAGACTCCGGCAGAAGCCAAAGATGGTTTGGTTAAGAAATTTAAGTTAAGCGAGATTCAAGCCCAGGCGATTTTAGATATGAAACTTCAGCGCTTGACTGGTTTAGAGAGGCAAAAGATTCTGGAGGAGCTGAAAGGGGTTCAAGCGGAGATAAAATACCTGAAGGAACTACTGGAGGATGAGGAGAAGATAAAGCAGGTGATAAAGAAGGAGCTTCTGGAGATTAAAGAGCAGTTCGGGGATGAGCGCAGGACCGAGATTGTTGATAAGGGAGAGGAGATTCAGTTAGAGGATTTGATTGCAGAGGAGGAGATGGTGGTGACCATCTCGCATTTAGGTTATATCAAGCGCAATCCTTTGGCTTTGTATCGGGCTCAGCGTCGGGGTGGAAAAGGTAAGACCGGGATGACCACCCGGGAGGAGGATTTTGTAGAGGATTTATTTGTGGCAAGCACTCATGACCGGGTATTGTTTTTCACGGATAAGGGACGAGTATTTATTCTCAAGGTTTATGAGATACCTCAGGCTGGAAGGACCAGCAAGGGCAAGGCAATTGTCAATATGCTCAATCTGGAAAAGGAGGAGAAACTGCAGGCGGTGTTGAGCATTAAGGAATTTGTAGAGGGGAAATATATAGTGATCGCGACTGCCCGGGGGCAGGTGAAGAAGACCGAGCTCAGCGCTTATGCCAATATCCGCTCCAGCGGGCTGATTGCCTGTGCTTTAGATAAAGGGGATAGGTTGATTTCTGCTCAGTTAACTGATGGCAGTAAGGAATTATTATTAGTGAGCAAGAATGGGAAAGCGGTTCGGTTTAAGGAGACCCAGGTCAGACCTATGGGCAGAGCGACTATGGGGGTTCGGGGCATAAATTTAGCCGAGGATGATGAGCTAATTGCGATGGAGGTGGTTAGTCCGGGAAGGATGATTTTAGCCTGCACTGAGAACGGATTTGGCAAGCGGACTTTGGTGGAGGAATACACTATTCATCACCGTGGGGGACAGGGGATGCTGGCGATGAAGTTGACCGAGAAGACCGGAGCCATTGTTGGTATTCTGCAGGTCGGCGAAGAGGACCAAATAATGTTGATTACTGACCGGGGCAAAATTATAAGGATGAGGGTTAAAAATATCTCTTTGATTGGACGGGTCACCCAAGGGGTGAAGTTGATTGATGTAGAGGAGGGGGAAAAGGTCACCGGGGTTTGCAGGTTAGCGGAGGATGAGGAAGAGTCAGAACAGAATAATGGAAAAGAGCCAGTAGAAGAAAAAGACGAGAAAAAGGAATAAAGGCTTGAGGACTTTTATTTATCTTTTCATCGGATTGACTTTTTTGAGTTTTTCTTGCCAAAGCCAGCGCGCTAAGCGCGGGTTTGAGCGGGGGAGGGAACTTTATGACCAAGGCTTATATTTAGAGGCAATCCAGAACTGGGAGATGGTTTTAAGTTATGCGCCAGAGAGCGAATATGGAGATGATGCGCTTCACTGGATAGGGATTAGTTATTATCTTAAACTGGATATGCCGGACCGGGCAATAAGTGCTTTTTCTCGGCTGGTGAAGAATTATACTGATTCTGGGTATGCGCCAAATGACCAGATTCTGGTCGCAAAGATTTACAAGGACCAAGGCGATTATGCTCGGGCGATAGTGGAGCTTTATCGGTTTCTCAAGTTATTTCCGGAGGATGAAAAATTAGCTGAGGTCTGGAATCAGTTGATTATTTGCTTATTTGAGGCTGGGGAGTATCAAGCCATGCGCAATCAGGCAAAAGCCTTAGCCGAGCGCTTTCCGGGGAGTATCTGGGAGGGCAATGGCTGGTTCTGGATTGGGGAGAGTTATTATTTAGAGGACAATTATCCTGAGGCGATAAGATATTTTCAGGAGTATCTAAATAAGTATCCGGAGGGGGAGTTAGCTTATAAAGCCTGGCTGGGCATTGGTGCGAGTTTGGAGGATGATGGTCAGTTGGAGCAGGCGATAGAGCTTTATCAAGATTTAGAGAAGCGCTATCCTCAAGAGAAGGTAATTCAGCTCCGGTTAGAGTCTTTAAACAAGCGCTATGAAAAAAAATATAGCCAAAAGCCAAATTGAGCCAATAAAATTTTCAACCCCTACTACCATTAAAAATCTGAGAAATTCCAAAGGCAATTGATTTTTGTTAAGAATTAGCTTATGGTGAAAAAGGAGCCAAAAATGTTTCCTTTTTTTACAGAAAAAACTGAACGGGCGAGAAAACAAGCGCGGGAATTTGGACAATGGCTTAAGCCCAGGGATAGCTTAATAGAGGATAATCAAGAGATAGGTGCGGAGGTTTTGGCAAGGCTCTGGGAAGAGGGGTTTTATGGGTATTTAGTTCCCAAAGAGTTAGGTGGCCAGGGTGGTAGCATTCTGGAATTGACCCTGATTTTAGAGGAATTAGCTCCCATCAGCTCAAGCGTTTCCCTCTCTATTTTGATAGAGGCTTTGGCTATTTTAGCTATTAGTCAGGATAGTCTGCCAGAAAGGAGTGCGCAAAGGCTGGTTAGGGTCATAAATCAAAGAAGGCTTTTAGCCTTTGCCATCAGCGAGCCGATGGAAAGAGAGTTCTCCACTCGGGCCCAAGAGTGTGAGGATGGGTATAAAATTTATGGTCAAAAAATTTATGTGAATCAGGCGGAGGAGGCGGATTGGGTAATAGTGTTAGCAGAGACCACTCCGGGTGCCTCGCTTTTTTTAGTAGAAAAAGGGAGTGCGGGGATGATGGTCAGTGATAATTTTACCAGAAGCTCGGCTCAGGGGTTGAGCTGGGCAAAAATTATATTTGAAGGGGTGAAAATTGGGTCAGAGCAGATGCTGGGGGAGCCTGGGCGCGCGGAAAGAATCTGTGAAAGCGCACTAAGTAAAAGCGCGAGTTTAGTTTCCGGGATGGCTTTAGGGCTGATTAAAGCTGGACTTAATAAAGGGAATTCAACCCCGGCCCAAGCTATGCTCAAAAATGTCTTGGGGCTGGAGCGATTTTTTGCGGAGAGTCAGATTGGGTTAATTGCGGGAGAGGCACTTTGTTATCAAAGTGGATTTGCGCTGGACCGTGCTTTTCCAGAAGCAGAGTCCCAAGCCTTAGCCAGTAAGATATTTACTACTGAACTGGCTTATCGGTTTTTATCTCGGTTATCTGAGTTGGTTGGTAGCCAGGGGGTAGATTATATGATAGAATGGAAAAAATGGTTAGAATTTGCGGGCTTATTAAGGTCGCTATTGGGCTCAAATAGCTTTTTACTGGAAAATTTATATAAAAAGAAATGATTTTTAAAGTTGTTACATCAAAAATGGACAGATCGGCAAAAAGGTGATATTATAATCAAGAGTTTTAAAAATGGATTTTTCACTTGACAAGGTTTTTAAATTTAGCTATATTTTAAAATAGCGAAAAAAGGGGGTTCGTATGGTGAGGGTATATAGATTTTTAACTTTTCTTTTATTTCTTATAGGGTTATTAGCTTTGAATGGAAATAGTCAGGATTTATGCACCAGAGTTGATATGAAGCCAGTTTTAAGTTTGGAACAGGTTCGGATGAATGAGATGGTGGATTTTTTAGCTGAGATTTCTGGGATTAAGTCCCTGCCCAGTTGGCCCAGTGATATAACCGGGATGAGCCCAGAAGAGTTCTATAAGATGGAGGTCAAGATGCTGGTGGATAATGGTTTTCCACCTATCTTCCTTGAGATTAGTCCCGGGGAGCTGGTTAATCGGAGGTTTTTTGGCTCCCTGATGTTCCAGATTGCGATGGAGGTAGACCCCAAGGTTCAGGAAGATTGTAAGGATGCGGTCAGCGAGACCCAGAAGATGGAATGCCTGATTCAGCACGATTGGGTTTATTCAGATACCGGGAAAATTTATCGGGAGGAGATTTTGTCTGTGCTCTGTGAGAAGAGAGTGGAAATAAAATCTTTAATTCCTCCACCACCGGTTGTTCCTCCAGAGATTTATGTTGAGGAATTTAAAGAAGGGATATTAGAGGCTCCCGCTACCACTTATTAAATAACAATAAAGTTAAATTGTGGATGGGAGGGGGTAAATGAAATTTTTTAAATATGGCTTGTTAGAATTTATTGTTATTTTTATTTTTGTCTTTTTTGCCCAAGGTGCAGACGCTTTTAGCGCAAGATTCACTCCCAGCGTGAAAGTGGAATATCGCTATAACGATAATGTTTTATCAGAAGATGAAGAGGAAACAGACCCAACCGCATTACAATGGATGAATTATTTTCTGGGACTGGATGCGAGCCTTAAGAACCGAAGAACTACTCTTAACTTAGGTGGCTGGGTAGGATATTCTCAGTATTTAGCTATTGATGGAGGACTTGCGGATATTGCCAATTTGGACGCGGTAGAATTTGATTATCCGAATATCTATATCCACGGAGGATTTCAGTATCTCACTCCGAAATTCACCTTTGATTTAGAGGATGAGTTTAAGGAGAATAGAAAATTTTCGGAAATTTTAGGAGTGGATATCAGTGAATTTTCTGAATACCTTCTTTATATCAATTACATCGCCTCTGCCCAGGTTCGGTTTAGAACCGGGGGACCTTTTTCAGGTTTATTTAAGTATCAATATCAGCTAACCCAGTTTCAAAAAGACTCCGAGTTAGATAATTATCCTCCACCCAATTCTGATTACCATACAGGTTATCTTGCGTTTAATTATCAATTTAACCCCAGGTTTGATGTCCAATTAGATGTTCAGGGTGGAGCTATGACCTATGAGGATTGGAAGTATGGTCCGGCAGTCACTGATAGTTTGTCAGTCACTGATTATAGTTATATTCAATCCACCCTGGGAGCCAATTGGAGATTCACGCCGAAAAGCTCGCTTCATATCAGCGCAGGCGCGCAAGGGAGAAACTTTTATGGACAGGGCGCAGGAAGAGAATTTAAAGATTTTACAGTGCCGGTAGCCAGAATCTCTTTTAATACTGGTGAGAAATATCGTTATCAACTGGGTGTAGGTGGAGAATATTCGTCCAGCATTTATGGACTAAACTATTATTTCAATTACTGGCAGGCAGATGCGCATTTTAAATTCTGGGTAATCAGACCGCTTTATCTCTATACCGATGTCTATTATAAAGAGAACACCTTTGACCGAGATATAATAGATATGGAAAATGTTTGGGTAGACGACCGGGTGGATAATGTGACCATTGCCCGAGCCGGGGTAGTGTTTGATGCGCTAAGAAGGCACGAGGTGCCGTATTTATCCTTCAAGTTGGAGTATAGCTATAATCTTCGGGAATCCAACATTGATGAAGACTCGGATTATGTAGCGGGCTATGGACCCTCTTATGACCTGGCGAATAATTATATAATTTTCTCTATGACCTTTAATCCCTCCCTGCTGATTAAGTAAAAGATGGTTTGTCCCAGAAATAAATTTTTGGCTTTAGCTCTATTTGCACTATTTTTATCAACCCAGCTTTTGGCTCAAAGCGGAGAGGATTATGTCTTAGGCGCCGGGGATGTGATTCAAATTGAGGTGGTGGGCGAACCTGAGATGAGTGGGAGTTTCAAAATCTCTAAAGAAGGAATCATCACCTATTGGGTTTTAGGCGATGTTCCCACTGCCGGAAAGAGTATCAGCCAGTTCAAACAAGAACTCACCCAGATTCTTGGCGAGAAATACCTCCAGAATCCAGTGGTCAAATTAGAGGTGAAAGAGTATCATTCCAAAGAGGTGGTGGTGCAGGGCGCGGTAAAAAATCCCGGCAATTATGTTTTAGAGGAAAACTGGATTTCTTTGGTGAAGTTAATCTCCTGGCTGGCGGAGTATCCAGTAATGTTGGCACCTTTGCTTATATTATCAGGGGATATTTAAATCAAAAGCCACCAATTCAGATTGAAATGAGCACTCAGGCGGAGCCCGCGAGTGATGCTCCTTACCGAATAGAGGTCAATTTAAAAAGATTGATTCAGGATGGCGCAGTGGAAGAAGATAAGCCAATTTATGGAGGGGATTTTGTGTTCATTGCCAGCACTGAATCAGAGGCTTTGAGCACCAATTTTGTCTGGGTAGAAGGCGCGGTCAAAAATCCGGGGAAAATTCCTTATCAGACCGGCTTAACCGCGCTTAGTGCTTGCATTCATGCAGGAGATTTTAATGATTATGCAGCTCCTAATAAAGCAACCATTCATCGGCTTGATGCTAATGGCAAAATTTTGACCATCAAGGTCAAGCTCAAAAAAATTAGAAAAGGAAAAATCCCGGATGTTCCTTTGCGACCCGGCGACCGCCTGACCGTGCCAGAAAGCATTTTTTAAATCGGATTTTATTTCAAACTTTCTTCTAATTCTGCGCGGGTCTTTTTGAACCGATAAAAAGGAAATATCCCCACGCGGAATTCCCGTGGTCCCAATAAACCAAAAGCCTCTGGGCTTGCCAATAAATTCGCACTGGTATTGGACACCCGCAATTCCAAGCGGTTGAGTCCTGAATGAACCAAATCATTGAGCCAAAACCGATAAATCGGTCCTATGCTCCTGCCCGCAAATTTATCATTCACAAAAACTTCCAACTCTGCCCTTAGCGCCGGGCATTCCAAAATTAGCTCATAGTCAAGATATTCCTCTTTTAGCTCAAACTCAGTCCAATAGCTCACTTTCCCAGAATAATATGGATAGCCCAGCTGACATAAATCCCCAAGCGGTTTCTTATCCTCTTTTCTCTGAATAATGCGCTTCTTATCCACCTCAAACTCGCCCCATAAAACTATTGGCTCAAGGGTATGAAAGCAGGGGAATAAAGTTGGATAAGACAATTGCCTGCTCTCAAATAAAATTCTATTTTTACCTTTGCGCAAATAGGGCTTTATCTCCACCGCTAAATTGGAGCTATCCCAGACCCAGAGCTTCTCTGCCGCTACTTCTACTCTTTTCCCATTAACCCGGATTTTCACCTCCTCGCCCAAATCCTCAAAAACCAATTTAAGGTTTTCTGGAATTTGTTTGAGCTTAAAGCTTGCTTCTGCCTGATAAAAAGCTCCAGCTGGAGGATAAACCCTAAAATAAGTCCTCAATGGAAAAAACTCTGAAAATCTGAACAAAAGCTCTATCAATTGATAAAGCCCAAACCTTTTTAAATCTATTCCCATCACTTTTGAAAATTTTTCCATATCTGCTTCCAAGGCACCAAAACCTTCATAAATCAATCCGGAATAATGGTTCTCGGGCTTGAGGATAAAATTCAATAATTTAATCACCGGGCGGAAAAAATAAATCAAGAATCTGGTCTGGCGAGAAAAATACAGCTCATTTTTAAGTTCGCTTAAATCTCTTGGTGGAGGATTTGAAGTGCGGATTCTAAAAGCTCCCAAGCGAAAAACATTAGCGGAAAAAGGCTTAAACCCAAAAGCTCCGTTAAGGATAATCGGAGGGGGGAGAGGTCTTTTTTCTGAAAATTTTAGTTCCTTTCCAGAGATTTTTATTTTAATATCCGAATGATTAGAAAAGCCTGAAATTTTCTCCTCATCCAATTCAGTTATAAATAAATCCGCATTCTCCAGCCAGCTGGGAGAAATTTCATCTGAAGAAAGCAAAACCAAAGATTGATAAGGTGCTAACTCCAGCTGAAAGCAAAGCTCCTCTCCCTTTCTCTCAAATGCCACCCCCTTTATCTCTCCCTCCCAGGGCAAAAGCTGGACCAGTCCTTTTTTGTCGCTCCGAAGCCAGACCCAAGGCTTTAGCCAATGCTCAGATAAATTAGCTAAAAAATAAACCTCATCCTCACCCACCCGCCGACAATGATAAATGATATTTCCCTCAGAAAAAGGATATAAACTGAGCTTGGCTATTCCTAACCGGGCAAGCGCCTCTATCACCATCCCGCTCGCAGATTCTGGCTCAGAAAAAACTTTCACCTGCTCCTTATATTTAAAAACCGCTTTTTTCCATTCTGTGGTTCCCTGTCCTTTTTGGTCATAATCCGCAAGCGGTCCCAGAAAAATTACCCTCCCATTTTGCTCCAGCAATTTCAAAATCAATTCTAAAGTTTTCTGGTCAAGCACTTGCGCAAAAGGCACTAATAGAATCTTATATCTCTCTTTACCCGCAACCAATTTTCCTTCTTCAACTCTAACTGACCCCTCTATAACCGCCTCTTCAAAAATGTATTCAAAGTCCAGCTGGTTCTGGAGCAAAAACCGAGAAAGCTCTTCAATCTGCCGAGAAACCTGCTCAAGCTCCTCTTCTTTATATCCCCTCCCTCGGCTCAAAGCCTTTATAGCACTGCTCGGAATCAATATCGCAAGCTCGGGCTGATGCTTCCCTTGAGAAAGTAGCCAAGAGACCCGTGCCACATATCTGGAAAAATCTGGATAAAACTCCCACCACGGCTCCTGCCAGAAGTGGCTGGGAGGAAAATCTCTTTTCCGAAGACCCTTGAGAGAAAGCAAAATCAAATGCGGATTGATAAAATTTATCCCCAAGCCAAACAGCCAGTCCACCATCCGCTTAAAATCACTCAATCGCATCCCCCAGCCCGCGCCTCCGCCAGTCTCGCATAACACCCGATTTTTACCTTGAAGATGAGCAATGGAGCTTACCGCCTTCACTGAAAAATTTGGCGCCTCCATATTGCCCAATCCTCCCTCTATTCCTTCCCCAACTCCTAAAGCATCTATCCCCGGCATCTGAAAAAATGAAAGATGTGAATAAATCCCGCCGTGATTCACTGCCATCTGGCTAATCCGCTCCTCCATCCCTAAATGACCAGTTAAAATTAAATTATGCTCCTCACAAAATTTAGAAAGCGGTTCATAAAAACCCTCATTCATCATCCGCTCACAAAGACCATAATAATTCACCCGATAATTGATATAGCCCTCCCGGTCCAAAACCAGTAAATAAACCCTATCCAGCGGGTCATAGCCATATTCTTCTTTAAACCGAAGATAAAACCGCTCAGACCAGGGAAAGCCATTATAATTTTGTGGCTCATCTGTAAAAATCCCGGGAATAGTCTTGCCAAAATGCTCGGAAAACCTTTTGGCATATTGATAATGAGTGCGGTTCATAAATTCCTCCACCGCAGATGAATTCATTAGGTCAATATATCCTGGGCTTGGTTTCACCCAATTGGCGCAGGAATTAGCAAAGGTTTTATCCTTATTCTCTGCCTGATAAAAAATCAAAACCGGTTCCCGAACCCGGGGCAAGATAATTTCTTTGCCATCAAAAAAATAGTCTTTTATCCTTTCTACCCTTTCTCCCACCGAAAACACCCTTAAAACCTTTCCCGGAGATAAAATCCTCTTTTTAGGATTGGTCTTTTTTACCCATAAAAATTCTAAATACCTCTGCCGATACTCGGGATGGTCAAGCAGAAGACTCCCGGCGCAGACCCCGCTGGGCCAATTGAACTCATCATAAAGCCAGGCTTTTATGCCCAACTCCTTACATATCTCTATCGCGGTCCCGATTCGGTCAAAAAATTCTTCACTGAGATAAGGAATCTCTAATCCGGTTCTGGGATGAAGAAATACCCCAGCCATACCGGCTTGAGCAATCTCTTTAAGCGCTTTTTTTAACTCCTCTGGCTTTAGCTCAGAATTAAGAGCTAAAAACGGAGTGGGACCATATTCCTGGTTCGGGGTTTGGAAAAAATTCTTAAGCCCGGGAAAAAACATTACTAATACTTAAATCTGATAAAATCCCGCTTGTCAAATTAAAACTCTGGACCAAAGAACCTTCTTGATAAAAATTTGTGGAGATTTTTTAGTCCCGACCAGTAATCTGAGCCTCCTGCTCAAATGCCTCTGCAACCAAACCTTCCCAAAGCCGAATCAAAACCGCTACCATCTCGGCTCGGGAATGAACCTCTAACTTGGAATAAATTTTTTTCAGATGGTCCCGAACCGTATGCTCAGTAATGTCCATAGAACTGGCAATCTGCTTAACCCCCATTCCTTTTATGGTCAAAAGCGACACTTGTTTTTCTTTCTTGCTCAAACCTTTGCTTTTGAAGTATTCCATCACCCAATTTTCTTCTTTGAAAAAAGAACAAAGATAACTCAAGCGAAGATAATTTTCCAGATGGGGACAAAGGCTATGAACTATCTGCTTTTCTTGCTCCGAGAAATCCTCTCCATTTTTTAAAGCGCGACGAAAAACCCCTAACCCCAATCTTTTCCCCATTGGGAGCAAACTAAATAAATAATAGCTCGGTCCAGTATGCTCCCAATAA
>Ga0123519_10003159_pt1 | contig 27476 bp, 19 predicted proteins | sample YelNatPaOPRAMG02_FD_87396 | JGI IMG/M metagenome (GOLD analysis project Ga0123519, IMG submission 87396) | Hot spring microbial communities from Yellowstone National Park - Yellowstone National Park OP-RAMG-02 (version 2) | ecosystem: Environmental > Aquatic > Thermal springs > Hot (42-90C) ...
ATCTTCTTATCCGGTTCAAGCCATTCGCCGGAAAATGCCTCAGTCCTCCACGTAAGCTCGTGCGAAGTTGAATCGCCCCTGAATACGTTGCATTCGCTGCGCGAGAAGCCTGGGATCGGTTTATTCCAACGGTCTGTGATTTCGGCAGTAATATATCCGTCGTGCTCTGTGCGAGCATTGATGGTAATTCTTGGTGTACGGAAAAGCTCTCTTCGGCTAATAATCCATCCTTCCTCATCACCTGCTGCAAATGAACAAAATCCGTCGAGCCGCAGTGTGGCGAGGAAAATTGCACAATGCGGGTTATCGTTGTAGTCGTGAAGCGTGTTGAACCCACCGTAGTAGAAGAAGAGCTTGTCGTTAACTATTACTGGCGCGCGGGCCGTGTATATCTGCTTTGAATCAAGCCGATCGTCAGCCGACAACGAGATGAATGGCCGACGCTCGGGAGTGCGATTCCAACTGATTAAGTCCCAACTCCAGGCCAGTTGCACATCCACAGTACACGGACTGCCTTCTTGAGCCTCATACATGCGTTGCGTAGAATATTCGCCAAACTTGATATAACGAGCATGGTAAATCCAAGGCAGCCCGATGTAGCAACCCTGATAAGGAAATACCGGCATTCCGTAAATCTGTGTGGCGTCTGGGTCCAGGTCGTCTGCACCAAAGACAGGGCCGTCAATGGGTTTGTGCCAGTCGAAGCCGTTTTCAGAAAATGCAACGCCGACAGCCCGGTGGTGCCGATTGTGTGTTTTCCAGGTTGCAGTGTATCGGTTTTTATAGGGATCCCAGAAAAAGTTAATCACATCAGAAGACGAAAAAAGCTTTTTCTGCCTTTCGTCTTCACCTATTCTCCAGTGCAAGCCATCAGCGGAATACGCGACGTGTGGTCCCATCTCATCGCCGCCGTAGCTGAATACGGCCCACGATTTCTCCGCCGATTCCGGATTGCGTACCCTAATCACACTAGCAATTCCAATAGTATTCTCAGCGACTATGTTGTTTGCTTTTGATCCTTGGTGTTCGAAGATGCCCAGATCGGGCTTGGTCCAGTGGATGCCGTCCGCAGATTCAGCGTAACAAACGCGAGACTTGACAGGTCTATCCTCAGCTATAACCTGGTACCACATCCTAAGCCTACCTTCGTCCCACATCACCGTTCCGTAGACATAAGGTCCCCATCCTTCCCAGGGTTTGTTGCGTGGAACCACAGGTTCGGGACTGTGCTTAACGGCACGATGAAATACACGGTTAACCTTTTCATATTCCTCGAAGGCCATCGAATCGAGGGCAAGTCTTCGATAAGGGGGTGTTCCGGCGAGAGATTCCTCAATATAGGTGCGCATATAGCCTCCATCCGGCTGTTTTGTCGTTGACAGCATTGTTCTCAGAGCGATCTGCAGTTACGCTTTATAATCCAAGCTTATAGTTCGCGTCAGATGCTTTCTATACCTGCTGCGAATGGTCTCCACAACCCACCGAGACAATGCGTCCATGCGTTGTGGGTATTCGATGAATGAGGCATGCTATTTCATTTCTTGTTTTCGGCTTTTGCGCGTATCGCACCGGGGGAATTGCTCCCTGTTCACATTCGTTGCAGAGATGCAAGAAGCAGGTGATACTCTATCGTACCACCTGCTTGGGGCAATAGAGGACGGCTATCTTGCCAGGTCGGCACCGTCCCGTAGGCACGAGTCTTATACCCGTCTACCAGGCAGCCGAAACGCTCATTTGATATTTTTGTTTTTTAGCTGAACAGCAACTTGGATGAGTCACAAAGTGTGCAAAACATACACTTATTAAGCCATTTTTCTCAGCACCAGACCACTTAATAGCTTCGGATAAAAATAAGTAGCCTTCTGCGGCATTCGCTCGCCTGCTGATGCTATCTCCAGCACTGATTTGACATCGATATTGTTAAGCAGAAACGCCAGTTGCCACTTACCTGAATCGACCAACTCCATTGCTTCCTTCGGATCGCGAGTATAGACTATGTGTGTTTGGTTCCTGAGCTTGTCCTCGTCTATACCGAGCATTCGTTCCAAGATCAGATCATGTAGTACATTAAGCTCAAGAGCACGGCTTGCCTCGCTACCTCGAAGAAGAGACCTCGCTTCCGGCTTGGGTTTGAGCGTTCGCGCTTTGCCCTTGCAGTACATACCGATAGCACTTAATCGAGCCATGTCCGCGAGCAGTCGATCCGGAGAGCTCGTCCCTATCTCGAATAACTCGCCAAGTTGGTTCTCGAGGTTCGCAACGACTTCGTCTGGCAGATTGCCCACTACGCGATGTGTGGGAAAGATAGTCATATCGGGCTGATAGACGTTTACCAGAGTCATCAAAGTGTAGTCGGACGCAAGCTCGCAACACTCGTCACCGTTGTAGCCGAGTTTGCTTCTCACCTCATCGCGATAGGCAAGTGAAGTCTCATAACGATGGTGGCCGTCGGCAATGGCGATCTGTTTATCTGCAAGGAAATCTACACATTGCCGGATCCTATTTAGGTCGCTCATTATCCACAGCGCATGTTTGACGCCGTTTTTGTCTAGAGCTTCGGCATCGGGAGCTTGGCGCATTGCTTGATCCATCGTTTCCTCGATCACGCCGGCTTGATCTGCATACAGGGCGTAAATCGAGTCCAAATTGGCCTTCGTTTCTCTGATAAGTTGTATGAGCTGTGACTTGGGTTTCGCAAGCGTGTTTTCGTGAGGCAATATCACTTTATCGGAATAGTCGTGCAATTTTACTGCGCAGATAATTCCTCGCACCGAGCACAACTTTCCTTCTATCGTATATTGTTGTTGATAGACGTATATAGCCGGTTCGGGGTCTTGTTTGAGTATGCCTTGTTCGAGCCAGCGCGCCAGGTAACCGCGAGCGCGCGTGAAGCGATTATTATGTTCGTTATCGCTTTCGAATTCCTCGCCCAGAACCAGCCGCACAAAGTTAAACGGGTGTAGCTGATGATAGTACACCCTGTCTTTCGGAGAAATAACATCATACGGTGGGCATGTAACTTTACTCAGGTCACCGACCACCGACTGATCGTAGCGTATACCTCTGAAAGGCGCAATTTCTGCCAATCTTGACTACCCTCATTTAATTGAAATGCGGCTCATTATAACACACATGAGAGATTCTCGACAAAAAGTAAGCGCTCTAGTTTGTTGCGATAAGACACATGGTGCTCCGATTTTGCTGCTCGACTACTTCTTGAGCTAAACGGAGAGTGGCAAAATCATCGACTTTCTCATCTATTGCAATAGTCTCATTTGCTTTTTCGCTCTTGTAGATTGCAACTCGCCAAGCTGAATACAGGCTGGAGTTTCACTGGCCTTGATTGCCATAATGTCGACCAGTGTTGTCGGGACACAGATGCTCCTAGCTATCACAAGACGGTCGCACCGACTGCTTCAACGAACCTCTTTCGACCTGATCGCGGGTTTTATAGCCGGAAATCGGCATGCACACTAGCAGCGACCTAGATGTATGCTTTGTATACTTCGTCGTGTTCGCGAACGTGTTCGTTTACTTTTATGCCGACGTTTTGTCCTTCCACGGCTTCCTCAACCGGATGATGATCGATTTCCATAGAATCAACCACCACTTCCGTATCTGTGGTATGTCCGACAATGTGGAGCTTGTCACCCTTTCGAATTTTCCCGTGGTCGATTTCGATGGCGGCTACGCCGAGTTTGTTGAAATAGTGTGTAACTTTGCCGACTCGCTCTTCCATGGCTGTCTCTCCTTCCAGTAAGCGCTTCCGTATGGATATTACCCTGTGAAGAGGAACTGGAAAACGAGTCCAACTCAACAATTGTGACTATGTGCTCTTAGCCTGGAGAGAAATCATAGATAAATTGGCCGATGCGTATGCTGATAACGCTCCACATAGCCCCAATCATAAACTCTCCTATGATAATGCCAAACGCGATCGGCAAGAACCGCCTGTAGCCTTTGAGTCCGCCAAATCGCAGCGTTATCCACTTTAGAATTGATGCTATCAGCAAGCAGCTCCAGAAATACTCGACTCCAAATGCCATTGAAAGTGCGTAACCAGCGGGATGGAACGGCCACCAGGCTGCAATGCTGCGCATAAAGAATAAAAACGTCGTAAACACTGCCGCACCTACGAAGAACAGTATTCCGCCTACATCCGGTCCAGACGGATTGTTAATGCGGCCTGCAGCTTCAAGCCATTGTCCCCAGCCATGACCGACCTCGCTGCCTGGTTGCGGAGGTTGCGAATATTGAAGTGCAAGCGAAGCCCAGTAAGTTGCCAGAGATCCAATCAGAAACGCGATAAGCATTGCCCAGCCAAGTCGAAGAGGGCTGGCCTTGGCTTCGTAGGCCATTTTGAATCCTTCAAGCTGGCCTGGTCCGATATTCGTCCTATATCCACGGCCCACGAACCAATAAAAAAGCGGCAAAAGCGCTATATTGGTCGGCCCAAGTGCGCGCGATCCAACTATCATAGCCATAATTGAGCCTGCATCCATGCCTTGAGCCATTTCGTGGGCTGGGGGACCAAGCTCCGCTCTCATGCGCACGATAGCCATTGTTATTAAGAAGTAGATTCCAAACGAGCCTACCACAGCAGCAGGGGACATACCCATGCGTCGCGTGAACCACACGAGATAAGCAAGGCTCAAGAGAATACCCAGCAGAGCTATGCGGTAGCTCACTGGTTCCTCCGAATCGTCGGCGCCGCCAGGCTGATCGGTGATCCTGAGCCAAACAGCCTTCAAATGTCCTTTAGCCATCCAAAGCGCGAATGCGAAGTAGACGACCCAGGCCCCAAAGCTTTGCATCGCGAAATAAGGCGTGGGATTAGAGACAACCGGATATGCCGTGAAAAGCACATTCTGCGCCTTTCGAAACAGGTAGAAAAACCAGATCGAAAACGACATGTCCAGCGGGAGCATATATCCCATCGCTATAATAAACGGATACAGCGGCAACGGAAGCCATCCGATCCCATTCCAGGGATGACTCCTGAGGTTGTCGGCGAGATTTACTGCATCATGACGCACCTGAATGTAAGGAACGCTCGGATATAGCATGTGGAGACCATTCACCAAGTCGATAGTCGCGCCGATAGCTATACCGATCCAGAGGAGCTTGTTCTTCCAGAACTCGCCGGAGCCACCGTCACGAGTAATCGCCATAGGTAGCTGGACTACGGGAAAGCTGAGTCGTTCGTTCTCGGCCCACTGTTTTCGCAAAATGATGTTCGCGCATATAGTCACAACGGCCATTGCGCAGATGAACGAGGTCCACCAGAGGACAGGACCAAGCCATGCCTGAACATATTCGGGCTTATAAAACGAGTCATATCCGGTGAAAAAGCTCTTAATTGCTGTCTTGTCTTTGACCGTCAACCAGTCCGGAAGCCGTGCAGTGAAGAGTTCGTTCCACCGGTTCGAATCGTCACCAAAGTAGGAAGTAAATGCAAGTGCGGGTATGCCAAGCTGCAACGAGTCGTGACCCGCAAGCATTGTCACAACCCATACCATTACGTAAACCGTGATAAGTTCCGGTTGTGTGAACGCGAACCGCGGAACATAGCGCTTGAGAAACTGGTTTACTATTACCAACGCGAGCACTGTGGAAACAACGTTCCATGGAAGAGCCATTACGGATGGATGCCCGCGATGGTAAATCCCTTCAACCATCATCACCCAATAGGCGTTGGGTGGAATTAGAAGCGCACCCAGGATGATAGATCGCCATGATATGCCTGTGAGCCGTTTTGTCGAACCGGCTGTAGGACGTTGTGTTTCGATAGGGGCTATTCTATCAACTGCCATTTGTTACTCCGGTTCTATGGTAGCATGCGGGCGAAAAAGCGACAAGCGAATATTGCAGAGTATAACTAATCGAAACAGTGTTCATTTCTTATTCTATCCGCGAATACTTCCAAAATCCCGCCAACCTACCGATGTGTGGATGCGTGGTGAGTCAAACCCGATATACCATCTGATGTGGATTCTGTTGCCAGTTTTGGAATCGATTCCATAGAATAGCGCATAATCACCCCGGGAGCTATGCACCATATGGATTTGTTTGAGATCGACAAAGCGACCCGGTGCCCGCCAGGATAGATGATCCATCAACTCCGGCAGGTAGTCCTTATTCACCGGGTCTCCAGGTTCGTCTTCAGCAGACTCGTAGTTCCACGGTACAGACGGTCGTTTTGGTTGAATAGGTGGCCCAGTGTAGGTAAAGAATATGGGACTCGACCAGGCAATCTCGCCGTCGTTTTGGCTGAGGCGTACGTAGTAGTAACTCGTACCTGTTATCGGCTCTTCGTCTTTGAACTCAAGATCAACAACTTTTCCTGTTGCCTTGTGGTTCAGTATGCGTTCTTTGTTGCGGATGACCTCGATACGTGCGATGTCTGACGTTCCAGCGGCGCGAATGCGCATTACCGGCGGCTTGCTCGAGGAATACTCTTCGCCCATCATTCGCCCGTCCATTGTTACCTCAAGGAGAATTTTCATACCAGTAGCGGCGTAGGTGCGGCGAGCGAAGAATGCGTCTCGGATAGCTTCGCGTGTAAGTTTTGGTGCGTAGACGCAGGTGATGCCCTGTGGAACGCTTGTGTCGCGCCGCTCAAGACCGAGCCTGCCGTGATTGGGCCAGATGTCGTTGCCTGGCAGGCCGAAATGTCCGTCGCTTCCGCCGTTAAACCCCACTTTGTAGCCTTTTTGGAGATATTCCTGTGCGAACCATTCGAAGTGATCATGCATTGAGTTGATCTCAACGCTTGGCTCAACTACTGGATCGAACCACTTGGGATCTGCAATCCGCCCTCCGACATGCGGAATGATAAACGCAGCCTTCTCGCCGCGAGACCGAAGATCTTTAAACTCATCATTCAGATCGAAGTGGCATCCTACACGAGCGCGGTCATCGAGATAATAAACATTGTGATCACCGCCGCGTTCACTACCTGCAGACCATTCATAGCCCAAGAACGTCACGAACGATCCGGGCGTATAGTATTTGTGGGCAGCGGCACTTTGCAGGTTGTTCCACTCATCTAATGAGCGGCTGATCGGACCGTCCGTTTGAACGATGGGTTCGTGCTTTTCGTTCCAGATCAAGTGATCTGTTACTCCAACAAAGTCAAGCCACGAGACGTCGCGGGCATAGCGATAGTTGAAGTCAAGAGAGCCGGTGCCGTCGGATTCTTCAGTATGGCAGTGCAAGTCGCCCCAATATATGCGATAGGCGGGTTCCGTTTTACTTACTTTTGCTGGGTTGCTGGAGCCTGAGGCGGTTCCGTCGATCTGCTTTGCGGTTACATAATGAATGCCCGGCGAGCGAAATATAATGTCCACAGATGCAACGCCGTGCGCTTCCTTTCGAAATGTCGCAGTTTTCGGGAAAATCGCCTCGGCATCAGTACAGGAAAGCTTTACCTTGCCAGAAAATGACTCGACTACGTTACTGCTCCTGTCTTCAGCTCTAAGTCTTAGCTTTACTTTTTCACCAACCCGGCATACGAGCGGAATGTCCACAACAAACTTTGCAACCGGACCGGCTATCGGCTTGACCACAAGCGGTTCCGAAAGCCTGCCAAACTTGCCGTCGCCGTCAAGATCCGATTCCACCCAAAACTCACAAGGCGGTTGCCATGAGAATGGCACAATTGCGCCTAGTGATCCACCTGAACGGTCGCCAAAGACGACGGTTATCTTCTCTCCAGCTCTCATAGGGCTATCTGTGATGCGCACGCTTGCCTCGTGGTGGTCCTTGTAGAAGCGTCCTATATAGGAAAACTCGATCCGACCGCCGTCGCTGCGTTTGCAGGTAAGATAGTCAAGGGCTTTTGGATTTTCGATTTGTTTGCACTGACCAAGCCAGTATTTGTTGGGCACTCGAAATATCTTTATGCCGCCGCCGGCAGCCATTCCGCCGTCCGGCACAGTGTAAGTGATAGTCCATGTGCCAACAGAACCACAGACAACTTCAATCACGCGGCCGGATGTGCCGTTGAAATCTATAACGGCGGTTCCATCGCCATCTTTAGCCATGGCAGAAGTACCTCCCAGCAATATGAGCGCTGCGACAAATATGGGCATTGTCCCTGGCTTCCTTTCCGGTGTGTTGAGGAGCGGCTATTGCTTGATACAGCTATGCACCATGCTGTACTCCGATATGCGACTGCACTTCGTAGACAGGAGTGTTTGCGGTAAGCGTCACGGCTGTACCGAATAGCTCCAGGTCGAATCGCTCGCCTTCGACCAGCGTCAGCGTGACGTTGGTCCTGTTGACGTCGACTTTTAGCCGCGCGCCTCTAAATAGAATCTTGAACGAGTAAGAACGCCAGTCCTTCGGGACATACGGGTTCAGATGAACCTTGCCATCATAAACACGCAGTCCGCCAAAACCGTAGACGATACTCATCCAACTCCCGCCCATACACGCTGTGTGACAGCCGCCTGCCGTGTTACCCTTTACGTCGTCCAGGTCCATCCGGGCAGTGCGCACAAAGTACTCGTAGGCCTTGTCGTAGTAGCCGATCTCGCTTGCAATAATCGAATGAATGGACGGTGAGAGAGAGGAATCGTGGATCGTCTTTGGCTCATAATAGTCGAAGTTGGCCTTCTTGAGCTCCTTCGAAAACCAATGGGGTAGGGTGAGCATCAGCAGAACAACATCGGCCTGTTTCGCCACCTGGAACCGCCACAGATTCAGCGGATGCATGTTCATCAGTATGTAACCGCGTTTCTTGAGCTCTTCTACGTCTACCGGATCACGGTATAGGAATTGATCGTCTTGGAGTGTGATACCAAGCTTTTCATCGTAACCGATGTACATATTGTCTGCGGCACGTTTCCAAAGATCGATCTCGGTCTGATCGATGCCGAGCCGTTCTGCCAGTTCGGAGTATTTCTCCGGCATCTCAAGCGCCATGCGTTGCGCAAGATTGTAGGCGTATTCCAGGTGAAACTTGCACATGCAATTGGTATAACTGTTGTTGTCTACCGCTGGAGTATACTCGTCCGGCCCGCAGACCACATTGATACAGAACTTGTTGCCTTTGAGCGGAATGAACGCTCCTCGATGCGCCATACACTTTGCGGTGTCGAAGATAATTTCTGCGCCTTTATCGAAGAGCCACTCGTCGTCGAGTGTAGCCTCGTGATATTTGATAACTCCGTAGGCGATATCGCTTTGCAGATGATACTGATCGGTCGCTGCTTCGAATATCCAACCGCATTCCTCGCCAGAAATGCTTTCCCAACTAAAACATGCTCCTTCGTGTTCCATTTCCTGCGCGCGCTTTCGAGCTTCTGGAAGAATGTGGTAGCGGTAGGACATCATCGATCTGGCGATTTCCGGACGCGAATAGAGGAATGCGGGCATAATATACATCTCACTGTCCCAGAACACGTGGCCGTTGTATGCCTCACCAGTCAAGCCGTTAGCTCCGCAGTTGGTCTTGCCATCGCGTCCAGTTGATTGCGCAAGCTGGAAAAGGGCAAATCGAACTCCCTGTTGGGCAGCATCGTCGCCTTCGATTTGCAGGTCGGCGTCGTGCCAGAACGAAGCCCAGTAATCGGCATGGGCTTGTTTGGCGGCATGCATACCGATTCTGCTCATCGAGCCAGCGTCTTCCACAGCCAGATCTGCGAGCTTATCGATGGGATAGTCGCGTGAATCGTAGACTGCTACATACTTTTCGACAGTGCAAGTCTGTCCTTGAGCAGGATGAAAAGTAACAGTCTCTTTTACGTTCTCCATTTCACACAGAGTATCTCGTCGATGTACCGGACCTTCGACTTTATGCACCGCTGCATAAGCCAAGTGGAAACCGCTTTCCTTAGTGCGATGGCTCAGCCACATTGCACCGTCTTGCACCCCTGTGCCGGTGACTTCGAGTGCTCTGGTGTTCCAGTTGCAGTTCTTGACATTACCGTCGATTGCCGAGGTTACGACGACAGTTCCGGTGAAGTTGAGCGGAGTAACTGAAAATCGTATCGCTGCGCAGTGGGACGATGCCATTGAGATGAACCTTTCCGCCTCGACCCGAATCGTCTTGCCGTTTGGGCTCGTCCATTCCAGATTACGTGTGAGCACGCCTGTGCGCATGTCCAGGATACGAGAGTAGTCTCGAACTGTGCCTGTGTCCATGCTGAAATCTTCGCCGTCTATCGTCAAATGAATGATGCTATAGTCGGCCACGTTGAGCATGCTGTGTCCGCGAGCTGGGTAGCCGGGTCGTTGCCAGTTGTAAACATACGGATAATAATCATAAATGCCGTTGACGTAAGCACCGCGGTCGGAGTTAAGATCGTCGGGTTTGCCCTCTTCAAACGATCCTCTCAGACCCATATAGCCGTTTCCGAGGCTAAAAATAGTCTCATGCTTTTTGCGATGCTCAACTGGGACTCGAATTTCAACAATCCTCCATGGATCAATCTCTAGCGTGCGCGATATGTCAGCCATGTTGTTCTCCTTGTCACGATTAGGAAATCAATAACGCGGCATTTCTATCCGCAAGACGTTATTGCTGTCCTTTGCCACATGCATGGTCATCTTCATCGTCTTTCCGGAAGCCGTGGTTACTGTGACCTCGTAGTCTCCGTGGAATCCTCTGAATCTAACTTCGCCGTTGGTATCGGTATACGACTCGAAGTTGGTCTTCCATTTATTGTTGATCAGATCGTCCAGAGCATAATAGGCAGGCTTGGGCGTCCAGTCTTCGCGGATAATGCCACCGTTTTTAAGCCAGCTTGAACCATCCCACATAGCCCATAGAGTGATTGCTTCTACCTTGGGATGGCTGAAACACAAGGTGACGAAGTAGCGGTAGAACTCAGCCTGCTTATCTTCATCCCACTTCCCTTTGACGAAGCCTCCGGTGATTTCGGCGCCGTTGCTTGGGTAAGTAAGCTCGGTCAGGTGAATCGGTAACCCTGTAGAAGCCATTTTGTCGAGCGTATCGAAAATCTCTTTCGGACTGTACCAATAAGGCGGGTCATGTGCCTGCTCGCCTATAGCATCAATAGGTGCTCCCTTCCTGAGCAGATTCTTGACAAATGGGACAAACTTGTCCGCGTCTCCCCTAAAGCCGGCATATTCGTTAATAACCAGGACAGCGTCTGGGTCACATTCACGCGCCCATTTATAGGAATCCAGCACGTAGTCAGGGCTCCAGTGCTCTTCAAACCAATGTAGATGTATGGGTTCGTTTACCACGTCCCAAATGCGTATATCTTCGCGGCATCGGCTCATCAACGTGCGTATATGATCGCGAGCACGAACGGCGATTTCCTCAGGTGAGTACTTTTCCAGCCATTCGGGAAATCCGTGCTTGGGAAGTCCCCAAATCAGGTTGTGACCTTTGATCTTGATATTCCGCTCACGGCACCAAGAAATCATAAAGTCGACTGGTTCCCACCGAAACACACCTTCTTGAGGTTCAATAGGCCCCCATTTCAGGGAGTTCTCGCTGGTTGTGTAGTTAAAAAGACGAGTGAAGTAACGATTCCAATTATCCCATCCGTCTTTGCCAAGACGTTTGGGCGGCTCGTGCCATAAGGGAAATGCACATCCAAACAGAAAGTCATGTGACGTCTGCTTAACTGATACTTTTGCTCCCACAACCTTCCGATTTTTCGCATCGACAACCTCGATTCGGGCACTGCTTTTTCGATTGTGCTCGATTCCCGCACGGACGCGGGCTTCGTACTCGGCTCCGATGTCAATGCCTGCGATATAACCACTTTCGGCCGATGCGTACGTGCTCAGCAGGATCAGGACGGTTAGTCCGAGAGCTGCGGTCTCAAAACTCATCGTTAATCCTTCCTCCCTATGCTCATCATTTCTACTTCTTCGTTAGGTGGTACTCCATAATCCTGGTGTGGCGTTGCCAAATGGTTGTATATAAGCTAATTTTCTTCTTGTTGTGAATGTGTCGGAACCAGCTAGCCGCAGCACAATCATGATCGCTTATCCGTCGAATGCCAGCATCTTTTTGCGTTCTTGCGGTTGGGATTGATCCACGCATGCGTCGATTGCTTGCAGGTTTTTCATCCAATCGGGGTAGGCGGTTGACAAGCTGAAAAACGCTTAAGGTTTTCGGCTATCTTTTTGGAAGTCGGCACGTTATGCGATCTATAGCATCTACCTGTATGGGTTGTCTTTATTGACTACCAAGTCTTGATAATACTCTACTCGCTCACGGTGCGTCGTCATCTCAACGTGCAGATCTAGGAAGAGAATATTTATGCTCTTTACGGGTACCCAAGTAGGCTTATTCAGTGGCACCGGCGGAAAAGGATGCAGCCACCAATCACTTCGCTCGACCTGTACCCCACTGTGTAGGTCGGGATAGTTGTCGGCCAACAGCATATCGCGATTGTGTCTTTTCCACTGAAGCACCCTGCGTGGATAGGTGTCGGTAGGTTGTTCGGCCCACGTGCCGCTCAAATAGGCTGTCGGTCCCGGATATAAGTAGCTGGAGCCGAACACAAACCAACATGGATAATCGGCCCACCGATCGTCAGGGCCGGGCGGATACTTGCCACGGCATACGTCGCCCGGACATACCCACATCCATTTTGGTACAGGGCCATTTGGAGTTCCTTCATACGGTGGTGGTTCGTTACCGGGAGGCCGGAAATCCACACCTGCTTGAGTGATGTAGCGTCCGAGAAGCAATGGGCGGACGTAAAGTATCCACGGATTACGATATCTTCCGCGGTATTCGGCGGGAGGTGCGGGCAAACCGTAACCGTCGTGGTCGTCCATATAGCGGATCATTGCGGTTCCAAGTTGACGTAGATTGTTGGCGCAGGTTCTTACTTTGCCTGCCTCTTTGGCTTGCAGCAGCACAGGCGCGATCATAGCGGCAAGGATGGCTATGATCGCTATGACCACCAGCAGCTCGACTAGCGTATACCCGCGATTTCTCATCGACATTTGTTAGTAGGCCAAGCGATCAAGGGGGACGTGCCGCGCAAACTACCGCAAACTATCCCATTTAGTTTCATTCTACGTGCACTCCGTCAAGTCGGCAATTGCCCAACCGACCTATTCCTAATAGTGCAGCGGTACTATCGCTGAGTAGTACCAAAGAACTATTCTTCGACAGTTCGATACATGCAGGTAAATGATTCGTAAGTGCCTAAGAGTAATGCTGGTGGATTGTGAGAATCCGTATTCCTAAGGGGATTGGAGGCGGACAAAACGGACCAACCGATCCGGAACAAAATAAGCGTGCTTATAGCTGATGACCACGGCATTTTGCGGGAAGGTCTGCGCGGCCTGCTGGAAGAGCACGACGATCTGGTGGTTGCCGATGAAGCCACGACGGGTGTACAAGCTGTCGAGAAGGTAAAGGCACTAAAACCTAACATCCTTCTGCTGGATCTGATAATGCCTGAAATGGGCGGAGTCGAGGTGCTTGAGGCGCTGGCAGGCGAGGACTTACCTACCAAAGTCATTGTATTGACCGGAGCGGATGACGATGAGCTTCTGGCCCGGTCGATACAGAGCGGGGCAATGGGTTACCTGCTGAAAGATGCAGCTTCCAGCCAACTTGTAGACGCGATTCGCAAAGTTGCACAAGGTGGATGCTGGTTGCCGCCGGACCTCACCGGAAAGCTGTTCAGAGGAATGGCGAAGAAACCACAAGGCGAAGACTCAGCAAAGCTTTCGTTGCTTACTGCTCGGGAAGTCGAAGTCCTCAAGCTCTTAGGCGAAGCGAAGAGCAACGCTGAAATCGCCGATCAACTCTTCATTAGCGAGCACACAGTTAAGGTTCACGTGAGCCGTATTCTTGAAAAGCTGGGCTTGTCTACAAGGGCGGAGGCTGTCAGATTCGCCATCCGCAACGGTCTGGTGAAGGCCTGAGTGCTATGGAGGCCAGTGCGGTTTATAGCCTCAGAGAAGAGCGACTCTCAGCAGAACGACAGCAGTCCGTTATCAGGCTGCTTCTCGCGTTAACGTCTTCGCTACTGCTGATCAAATACCGCAGCGATCAGGTTAGGGGCATGCTCGGTGGCGAACCTGTCTCGTCGACTGATGTAATGATTCTGATCGTGCTGCTGATGTCCTACAGCGGGGCTATCTGGGCGTTACTGCGATGGAAATCCGAGTGGCTGAGCATAATCACTGCCGTAAGCAGCGTAGTCGAAGTAGGGATTATTACTTACCTTGTTCGAGTCACGGCCAAGACGGATATCCCTTTCCAGCTTTGGTACGTCTTTTACGTCGTAAGTGTTGCTACAAGATACGGCTGGCAATATTCTGTGCTTGCTCTAAGCGCTAGTATTGTAACGTTTACGCTGGCGGCGTGTTTGACGCCCCATCAAGGCGGTATTTCTCTTCTACAGCCCTTGTTTGCGACCAACGTGCCTGCTGTTATTGGATTCACTGGTTTTCTGCTCGTATTGGCCTTTATGTTCGGCCGGATTTCGGAGAAGCAGCTTGCCTATCAAGCCAGTCTTGCGGTAGTAAACGAGTTTAGAGCGGAACTGGCAACCCTCACAAATTCCAGGGAAATTATCAATCATACGCTTCTTCGCATCAAAGAGCTTTTGCATGTCGAAGAAGCGTTCTTCTTGCCGGCGAATCGAGGAGCGGATGGGTCGGAGGCTCCGGGTCTACGCTCGGCTGGAGCTTCTCCGATGTTGCTTTCTACGTTCCGAGAGGCTGGAGGGACGTGGAATGTCGAGAGGATCATAGTTGAACAGAGGCCGTTGATTTCGAACAATATGGCGAAAGACCCTTCGCTGCCTCCAGGAATGGCCGCTAAACTTGGCCTCAGGAATATGGCTGCGGCACCGATGATGGTGAGGGGTATTCCTGTTGGTGCTGTATATGCAGCAAACAGAAAGGATAAGTCGCTGTCCAACGCCGATCTGCAGCTCCTGGATTTGATAGCGACTCAGGCAGCGCCTGTAGTTGAGAATGCTCTTCTTTGGGAAAGGCTTACTGAAGCCGCCGCTTCTGAAGAACGCCTCCGCATTGCCAGGGATCTGCATGACAATTTCCTGCAGACTTTAGCTGCCATCAAGCTCCATCTTGAGCGGTGCAAGATTTTGCTGGCTAAGGACCCCGATCGTGCGCTGGAAGGAATTGATCGCATTCACGAGATCGCCACACGAGGACTTGCCGAGGTCAGGGCGTATCTGTCGGAATTGCGCTTGATGGGACCCGAACCGAGCCGATTTCGACAGGCTGTCGAACGTTGTACTGCAGATGCTGGGGCGCGTGGCGGTTTTAGAGCGACAGCGGAGATGAATCTGCCGGATGAGGCAATGCCGCCTAATGTCGCACTTGCCGCGTTTCAAGTTGTGCGCGAGCTTTTGAATAACGCAGCAACACATTCTCATGCATCGGAAGTCTGGGTAAGAATCGACGTGCAGGACGGCAAGCTTATGATCGAAGTGGAAGATAACGGCCGCGGATTTGACGTATCGCGTGTGCGAGCCGAGAAAGCTTCCGAAGGGCATTTGGGTCTTGTTGGAGTCGAGGAGCGAGTTCGGCAGCTAAAGGGAACGTTCACGTTAACGAGCGAGGTTGGAAAAGGTACTCGCGCTAAGGCTTTGATACCATTATAGGCGCTGTTCGGAGCGTACAGTGAGGGCCAGACGATACACGTCCGGCCCTCAAATTGATGCGCATAGGGAGCGTCAGGCCGCAATCTTCTTTGACGGCCTGCCTCTCCTCCTCTTGATAGGAGTCGTTGTTAACTCCCTTATCCTGCGAGCTCTATAGTTTCGCTCGAATCGGGCGAACTTTTGTTCTAGCTCTTCCCACCTCGTGCGATAGTTGACATCCTCCTGATCTTCCTCGATTTCACTTTCGAGGTTGTCCTCTATCCGGTTGTCGTATTCAATTGTCTCTTCGCAGGTCAAGGGAGCGTCGAACAACTCATCAACGTGATCGTCCACTTTTGTTCGCCTCCCTTCCACTTGGCTTATCGGTATACTAGACGCACAAACGGACCACCTAGTTCCAGCCAAGCAATATATTATACGGTAACTTCAGCCAAAACAAAACCCTTAATTCGAGCAAAAACGACTCTTCTTTTTGGGCGAGTGGCTCCGATTGCGCAGTAAGTCCTCTGATATCACTTAGCTCACCGAGATGCCTTGGATTGCGAAAGTGCTCCAGTATAGTCTCGCTATACATTTCTTTGACCTACTTGTACGAGAGTCTCTATAACTATGTAAGGTTTGCGCCGATTTCAAGCGTTCCGGCTAGGTCGGTAACTAAATCCGTGGGCGAAGCAATCGGTACGTCTACGCAAATCTTTACCCCGTTGAACACCGCCTCTGCCCATGCCTCGACCCATACCGCGTCCTATGCCGGGCCCGAAACTATTGCCTGGGCTAGTGTTTAGCCCAAAATGGGTAGAGACTGTCGGCGTAGAAATCTCTTTCAGTGCTCCGGCATTAAACAAGTTTACGGCATATCGGACAGTTTCACTGGCGCATGCATATACTTTGATTCCAGCGGCTGAAAGCGTCTGATGTGCATTTGGACCCAGATTGCCGGTTATCACAGCCGATACTCCCAGCGAACAAATAACCTGTGCTGCCTGAATTCCTGCCCCTTGTGGAGACATAGCGCCCGGGTTCTCTATAGCTTGTGCGTCGAATGTCTCCGTGTCTACAATCACGAAATACGCGCACCTGCCGAATCTCGGGTCCATCGGCGAATCTAGTGTATTACCAGTTGAGCAAACTGCCACTTTCATATCGAGTTTCACTCCCTTCGGATTCGCTGCTCACTTTGGAATATGTTGAGAACCTGACCGGGTAACAGGCAGCGATCCGGTCAGGTTCTCGCAGATGTTACTCAGCCGTCTTTGACTTTTCGATTTCTTCCAGACGTGCTTTCACCGCTGCTACTCGCTCCTCAAGAAGCGACAACTGGGACTTTAGCAATGTCTCCTCGTCTGGTACAGAAACCGAATATGCCGGAGCTGTCGGCGGTACAAATCCTGCGTAGGGTGCGAAGAATCCGGCTCTTCCACGGCGGAATGCAAGGCCAAGACCTCCAACACCTCCACGACCCCACGCCATCCCGCAACCTAGGCGGTAGCCTATTGGGTTAGCGAATCCCGGTACAGCGTAACCTGCGCAGTAGCCAAGTGCGCGACCAGTCATTGGCCCCAATCCCAGGGGACCAGTTCCGTCACCTCGTGGCATTTTGCCCTCCTTTCTGCCGCAATACGAATGGCGGCTAGCTGATTGGTGATCTCTGTATCTGTTTTATATAGATGCAACTTACACCTATACTATACCGCAAATATTATAATGGGTCAACCTGTCTTTGCGAAAATAATTTTTAGCGCCTAGAGAGTTGTTGCTTAAAAGAGTTTCGCGGCGGAGATCTCTCACTTGGTTATAGATTCGAAATGCTTACAAAGATTATTATCACGCGGTTGCCTATGAATCTCTTTTATCGCACGACCGTGGAAAAATCCCATGTGTTGGAGGCTCGCGTGTTAGAATGCTTGCTTGAAGGGGTAACTCTGCATTGTTGTGCACTGAGCCCTATGTTATAATGATCATGGCTGAGATTGCTGAGGTTTAACGCTACTAATGTCTTATTCGCCCACGATACTCTCAGCACTCGGCAAAATAGCCGAGTTGGCCGGTTCCAGCCGACCAGCAGAGGAGAGACTGGAGAAATTACTCGCTAATGCACGGGAAGCGCTAGGGGTTCAATCGCTTTCGGTAGTTGCGTTCGCCTCCGAAACGAGCGAACCGAAAGTGTGGAAATCAGCGGCCCCGGGCATTACCGTTGATACTCCGTTTGTGACTCGGCTTGCCCTCGATGCCTTTTCAGCAGCCGACGATTCCATCGCAAAGGGTCGACTTACCTCAAAACATCCTTCAGGAAGAAATGAACGATTGGTGCTTCCTGTTTTGGAGTCAAAAGATGGTGTTCGTGCGGCGATTGTTGCTTTGGGAGTGTCGGATGAAACCGCTGATTCGCCTCTACTTTCCGTGTTAAAGAGCTTTGTGTCGGTTCTTATTGAGAATGATCGGTTGGCTCACGCTCAGCAAATTTCCAACAGTGTGGCTGGTAGATCGATGGAGGAGATTGCCGCCATTTATGAGATCGGCCAGGCGATGGACGCATCCGATGTGCAGCCAGTCCTGGACATGATCGTTGCCAAAGCGTGTTCTGTAATGGATGCGCAAGCATGTTCGCTGATGCTCCGCCAATCGTCACGGCAGACGCAGGACGACGAACTTGTAATTAGGGCAAGCTGGGGACTGGCCGACGACATTGTGAAAGGTGCTCGAGTTAGCCTTGGTGACGCGATTGCGGGTCGAGTAGCCCAGACCGGTGAACCCGTGCTTATTACCGACGTTACAAACGATCCGCGCTTCCGCGATGTTACACCCAGAAGTGGTATCAGTGGGTCGATGTGTGTGCCGCTGAAGAGTCAGGATGGTACGGTCCAAGGTGTTTTGAGCATCAGAAGACACGAGCCCAATCCGCCCTTTACCGAGGATGATTTAAAACTTTTCGGTGTATTCGCCACTCACGCCGCGCTCGCACTTTCTAATGCTGAACTCTACACTCGGCTGCATCATAAGATAGAGGAAATGTCCGCTATCTCCGATGTATTGCGTGCCATCAACTCTACGCTCGACCTGGACCAGGTACTCGATCGCATTGTAGACGGGATTACAGGAGTTGTCGGTTTCGACCGGTGTTGCGTCTATCTGTTGGATTCGCGTACCAACGAGTTCGTGGCAGGTGCGCGTAGGGGCTACGAAAGCACCGACAACTTGAGAGATCGTATAGCATTTGGAGAAGGCGTGATCGGGCTTGCTGCCAAGGAACATATCCCGATCTTTTCGAGCGGTTCGCCGGTGGAATCGGAAGGTACCGGCAGATCTGGTGATTTTTTGGTGGCCCCTATACTTGTGAGGGATGAGTGCATAGGGGTTGTTGTAGTGGACAATTGTATTCTAAATCGTCCTATTGAACCCCAACACGTCGAGTTGCTTGCTACGTTTGTCAGCCAAGCTGGAATTGCTGTGGAAAATGCACGCCTTTATGAGGCAATGGAGGACAAATATGCCGAACTCAACGTGCTGTACGAGCACTCGCGCAGCTTAAGCGCAGCCTACGGACTCGAAAATGCTGCGGAAATGCTTGTGGCAAATGCTTCGCGCGCAGTAAGATGCGACGGAGCTGGACTACTGCTTCTTGATCAGCGTCGGAATAGCTTGAGCCTTCAAGCAACTGCAGGCGATATGGAAGATCGAGTGTCCGAACTGAATAACATCTTGGAAGACAAGGCATGCGCGGATTTTGTTAGAGAGCTTCGTACTCCTGTGCTTTTGGAGCCTGACAATCCTGAGCGCATTTCTGGTCCAAGTGCTGCATTCCTGAATGCTCTTGCACCAGGTAATACTAACTTGTTGCTCGCACCCTTAGTGACCGAAGACACTACTATTGGTGTGCTTGCTCTCTATCGCAACAGAGCCGACGAGTTTCAAGGCAGCGAACTTAAGCTGACTTCGATTATAACTTCACACGCCGCTACGGTCATCAAAAACGCTATAAGCTATGAGCAGAAGATGCGTCAGAGAGTGCTGGAATTATCCGCTCTCTACGAGTTTTCAAAAGAAATCAGCTCCGCGGCGAATCTCGAACAGGCTCTAGATTCTATCTTGGCCATCGTGGCGAATTTGGTCGAGTCCGACGAGTCATTCATATATACCATAGACCATGAGCGTCAAGTAGCCGTAGTGAAGGCTTCGCGGATTCGGGAGAGTGCAACTTCTCGTAGCAACGGTTTCACACAGTCCGAAGAGCCGTTGGACGGTGACAGCGTGATAAGCTGGACAATAAGGGAACGAAAGGCGTTCGTCTCGCCCGATATCAGCCGCGATGTGCGGTTCTCGCTGCCTTTTTCATCTCCGGCTGGAGAACACAATGGCGATCGAGCCGCCGGCAGTCGCGTTAGATCTTTAATGTCCATCCCGCTGATAGTTCATGATCAAGTTGTAGGCGTGCTCAGCGTTCACAGCTACAGTCCAAATCAGTATTCGGAGGATGATGTAAGAGTTCTTTCCATTGTTGCCAGCCAGGGGGCAGCTATCTACAACGAATTAGAGGCCCTGAGTGCGCTTACAAGCTATACCGATAACATCCTTAGTTCCATTGCGGCGGGAGTTGCCACGCTGGCTTCTGATGGCACGGTGCTAACCTGGAACATTGCTGCTGAGCGAATTGTTGGTCTCAAAGCTTCTAATGTGGTCGAGCTTCACTACGAAGACGTGCTTGCTCGCCTGAAGATATCGGATGCCGACAGAGAGAATCTCAGACGAGCAATACAGAGCGTGTTTGATACCGGCGAGACCTATCAGGGTTACAAGCTATGTTTCCATCCGACTTCGCCTCGTACTGCTCAAGATGAGGAATCGCCCAAGGAAATATACATCAATATGAGTATTTCCCAGCTCTTGAACAGTGCGGGAGAACAACTAGGGCTGGTCATTATCTTCGAGGACATCACACACGAGATACGGATGGAGGACGAATTCCGGCGAATGGGCGAGCTTGCTGCTGTCGGCCAGCTTGCTGCGAGCATTGCTCATGAGCTCAGAAATCCGTTAAGCTCCATTAAGGGTGCTGCGCAGTTCCTCAAGAAGGAATATGAGGACTATCCTTCCATTGGAGAATTCCTTGGCATAATCATTGAGGAAGTAAACGGGCTCAACAAGCTCACAACAGAGTTTTTGGATTTTGCGCGTCCGATGCAACTCGATCTGAAGCCCACATCAGTTAACGCAGTTGTAGAGAAAACGCTACAGTTAATGAGCGTTCATATAACCGATAATAACGTAGTTGTAAAAGAGGCATTGAGCGAATCGGTTCCGGAAGTTCAAGCAGACGCTGCACAGCTCGAGCAGGTATTAAAGAACATTATTATCAATGCGCTTCAAGCGATGCCGGAAGGCGGTGTGCTCACAATTGAGACAGGACCAACACCATCGGGGGGCGCATATATGGCTGTAAGCGATACGGGGGTCGGCATTCCGCCGGACAAGATCGATCGCATATTCCAGCCTTTTGTCACTACTAAAACGAAAGGTACCGGTCTGGGCTTGAGCGTAGTGCACAAGATAGTCGAGAACCACGGAGGCCGCGTCGAGGTAACAAGTGAGGTTGGTAAAGGATCAACCTTTAAAGTTATACTGCCACGAACAGGTATTCACACTACTGCGACCGCTGATTATGATCATACGCTGGAAAGACGCGTATCCGGTAAGCTCCGCACTGGAAACATTGAAGTCTAAACCAAAAGGCGGAATTCGTTTGAGGAATGGCAATCCGTGTGTTGTTGTGCTACTTGTTAGAATATCAACAGAGTAGTGAACGTTTCTGGTAATGATAGCCGTTCAGCGACACGTGAGTGTTGCTGACAATCGAAGCGCTGCTGTGGTATGATTTTAATATGAGTAAGAAGACAGGCACGATCCTCATTGTAGACGACGAACCCAATATCCGACGTGTATTAGAGGCTGTACTTATCAAGGAAGGTCATACGGTCATTACCGCCGAGAATGGTCGTAAGGGCCTTGACGTGCTTACCAAGGATGCTGGCATCGATGTCTTAATAACTGACTTAATAATGCCTGACATCAACGGTATTGAGCTTCTTGCTGCGGCCAAAGAGATGAACCCGAGCATCTCAGTACTCATGATAACTGCCCACGGCACTATCAAAAGCGCAGTGGATGCTATGAAACTCGGGGCGTTCGACTACATTCCAAAACCGTTCGATCTGGACGAGATCAAGCTTGTGGTTCGCAATGCCTTAGAGCGCAAGGAGCTTATCGAAGAGAATCGTAACTTGCGCGCGCAGATGAAGACGACCAACAGGATTGGCAACATGGTGGGTTCCAGCCCCGCTATGATGGAAGTCTTCCGCATGATCGAACGCGTGAAAGATAGTAAAGCATCGGTGCTGATTCGCGGCGAAAGCGGTACAGGAAAGGAAGGCGTGGCAAGGGCGCTTCACTATACTTCGATTCGTGCGGATAAGCCGTTTGTGCCTGTGGCCTGTGTGGCTCTCTCCGAGCAACTCCTTCAAAGTGAGCTGTTCGGTCACGAGAAGGGTTCGTTTACCGGTGCAGTGGGTCAGAAAAAAGGTCGTTTCGAGTTAGCAAATCACGGCACGCTGTTCCTGGACGAGATCGGCGATATTCCTTTGACCACACAGATGATGCTTCTGCGAGTTATACAAGAACGCGAATTCGAAAGGGTGGGGGGCACGGAAACAATCAAGGTAGACGTTAGACTTGTAACCGCCACCAATCAGAACTTGGAGAAGCTGGTTGAGGAAGGGAAATTCCGTGAGGACCTTTTCTACAGACTCCAAGTAATCACCATTCACATGCCGCGGCTATGTGATCGAATCGAGGACATTCCTGCACTGGTCGAGCATTTCATTCGAATGTATGCACCAGAGAACGGCAAGAAGATCGAATACGCCAGTCCTGAAGCTCTGGAAATGCTTATGCACTACCGCTGGCCAGGCAATGTGCGGGAACTCGAAAACGTTATAGAACGTGCGGTTGTCTTAGCGGATCCTGATGCTAAACTTATTACGCCAGACCTTCTACCCACATCCATCACGGAATCGGCTGGCGTCAAGCTGTGAGTTCCTAAATCCGTAGCTCATAGCGACAAATCTGCTGTTTTGCCATTATGGGAGCCTATCTAAGGTTCAAGGCTCGCTTTGCCGTTTAATATCCTCCAGCACTTCTAAGTTATACCTCGCATCAGCGTTGTTCGGGTTGATGCTTAAGGCTTTTTTCAATTGGCGGCAGGCTTCATCGATCCTGCCGTTTTTTGCAAGCAGGTAGCCCATGGCAGCATATACCGAAGAGTTACGAGGGTTCAACTTAAGCGCAGCCTGATACTCGCGCCAGGCTTCGGCAGGTCTATCGAGATTAGTCAGTGCGTTTCCCAGGTTGAAATGCGCATCCAGGAATCTCGGTTCGATGCGGATAGCCTTCTTATAGATTTCAGCGGCTTTTGCATCATCGCATCGCTGTTTCTGGTAAGCGACTCCAAGGTTGAACAGCGCGACGACGTTCTGCGGAGAAGTGACGGCTATAGTGCGCTCGAAAAGTGTTACTCCGTTACGCCAGTATCCGACTTGGATATACGAGCAAATGGCAAGTGTCGCAATCGCAATTGCTGCTGTCGCTGAGAGTAGTTGTCTTGCTTTTTGACCTTTAAACAGCTCCGATGCGCCGAATGCAATTGAGATGAATATGCCGATAAGCGGAACATAAGTATAGCGATCCGCCATAGCTTGATCGCCTACCTGTATTAGGCCGATTACCGGTATGAGCGTGATTACATACCACAACCAACCCACAATTAGCCATGGATAACTTTTGCGTATCCGAATAGCAATTAGTGTAACGCTTTCCAGCACTAAGGCCGAACCAACAACCTGCCAAATTGGAATCGACGTGCCCGGATGAGGGTAATAGGCTGCTAATCGCACAGGGTAGAACGTTTTCAAGAGATAGTCGATGTATGAGGCGAGCGCATTTGCAATTCTGACGCCGATGGGCCTGATATCAAAAGACTGAACGGCTCCGCCAGTGGCTTGAGCCCAGTATGTGACTGCACACGATGCTGCCGCAAGGACGAACAGGGGAAGCTTGTCTCGAATAGTGGAGAGATGAGATGTGGTAACGCTGACATGCGGATCGGAATTGCCGTTGTCTTGCCTTGTTTGAGAAAGTTGCGATGCAGTTCTGCCCAGCGGCCAATAGTCTGTTAATATCAGGACAATAGGCAGAGTTACCAACATAGGTTTTGCCGCCAGACCCAGCGCAAGCAATGCAAGCATCAGCATGTAAGCCTTAAGTCGACGGTTTTCGTCCGTGCCAATATATTTCACATAAGCGAGCATAGTAAGCAGCCAAAAAGCCGTGCTCAACACGTCCTTTCGTTCAGATATCCAGGCCACAGATTCCACGTGTAGAGGATGAACAGCAAACGCAGCCGCTACAAATGCACTTGGCCATTTGGCGCGAGTCGTCTTTACGAGCAGTGCGTAGAGCAGTATAACATTCAAGGTGTGAAGGAATACGTTAACGAGGTGATAGAACCCGGCATCCGGCGTCTCGTCACCGAATAAAAAGCGGCTGGTGTCTGTGTCAAGCATCAAAGACAGCCACGTTAGAGGGTGCCAGTTGGAAGCGTGCGTGGTGGTGAATGCCCACCGTATGCTCTGCAAGGTAAGTCCTGATCTTACGTAGGGGTTCTCCGCAACATAGATGTAGTCATCCATGCTAACGAAGTCGAACCCCACGGTGCGACAGTAGTCCAAAAAGGTTACCAACACAAGGGCAATGTATATCGCAAGATCCTGCCGCAGTAACACACGAGGCCGTTTCACCAACACGCAGCCTCCAGCAAAATGTTGATTGGCTTACGATTGCGCTGAAGCCGATCGGCAATTAGATTCCGTGCTTTTCTCGGATATACCTGTCGATACCGGCAGCAGCGATCTTTCCCGCGCCCATAGCCGAGATCACAGTGGCTTCTCCGGTCACAGCATCACCACCGGCAAAGACACCCGGAATAGATGTCATGCCGGTTTCAGGGTTGATGCAGATTCCACCCCAACTTTCGCACTTCAAACCCTCCGTTGTTGTGCGAATCAATGGGTTCGGATTCTGTCCAAGCGCAACGATAACGGTGTCACATTCGATCTCGAACTCGGAACCAGGTACTGGAATCGGTCTGCGCCGACCCGAATCGTCGGGCTCGCCTAACTCCATCCTCAGGCATTCCATTGCCTTCACAGCGCCTTTTTCGTCGCCGATGAAGCGGACCGGATTGGTAAGCAGTTTGAATACCACGCCTTCGTGCTCAGCGTTTTCGACTTCTTCTGCTCGTGCAGGCATCTCGGCACGGCTTCGACGATACACAATGGTTACCTGCTCTGCGCCGATCCTTAAGGCTGTGCGAGCGCAGTCCATCGCCGTGTTACCGGCCCCAACAATACAAGCTTTCTTTGGAATCTTGATCGGGGTTGCATAATCTTCGCGGTGCGCCCGCATAAGATTTATACGTGTCAGCCACTCGTTTCCCGAATAAATGCCGGAAAGGTTCTCGCCAGGGATTCCCAAGAGTTTGGGAGCGCCAGCTCCAGTTCCTATGAAAACTGCCTCAAATCCCTGTTCCAAAAGATCCGTTACTTTAAATGTGCGTCCGACGACGACATCCGTAAGAAATGTCACGCCGAGCGACTTGACGTATTCAACCTCGCGGTCAAGAATGTCGCGCGGCAATCTGAACTCAGGTATACCGTAACGCAAAACCCCACCGATCTTGTGCAAAGCTTCGAAGACAGTCACCGAATAACCCATTTTTGCAAGATCGCCAGCGACGGTAAGACCGGCGGGACCGCTACCGATCACTGCAACATGATATTTAGCAAGCTCAGGATTTTCCGGCTGGGTAGGGGACTTGCCGTCAGGATGGGCAGCTTCCCAATCGGCAGCGAATCGTTCCAGTCTGCCAATTGCAACCGGCTCGCCCTTTTTGGCAAGGATACAGACAGCCTCGCATTGTGTTTCCTGCGGGCATACGCGTCCACAGATGGCCGGTAGAGAGTTAGTTTTTTTGATCTCTCGTGCGGCACCAATATAGTCCTTTTCTTTAATGAGCTTGATAAACGCCGGGATGTCTATATTAACGGGGCAGCCTGCAACACATGGCTTCTTGGCACATCCCAGACAGCGCTCGGCTTCGTCGAGAGCCATTTCTTCCGTATAGCCCAGGGCTACCTCGTCAAAGTTCTTAACGCGTTCCGCAACGTCTTGCTGCGGCATAGGATTTCGGGGTCCTCCCCTGGCCATTACTTGCTACCTCCTCCCGACAAAGCTATTTCTTTCTGAATCTGTTCTTCGTTGAAGTAGAACGCCTTACGAGCGCGAAGCTCTTCCCAGTCCACCTCGTGTGCGTCGAAGTCGGGGCCGTCCACGCAAGTGAACATAGTCTTACCTCCGACAGTAACACGGCATCCGCCACACATACCCGTGCCGTCGATCATAATCGGGTCAAGGCTGACAATGGTTTTGACACCGTATGGCTTTGTAGTTTTTGCTACAGCGTACATCATCGGTAACGGGCCAATGGCTACCACCAGATCGATTTTGCGTTCGTCCAATAGTTCCTTTAGCGGTTCGGTTACTACGCCCTTGCGACCGTAAGAACCATCGTCCGTGGTGATAATAATCTCATCGGAAACCGCGCGCATCTCGTTTTCAAGAATGACCAAACTTTTCTCTCTGGCACCAACAATCGTGATTAGGTGATTGCCAGCGTTCTTCATTGCAACTGCGACAGGTCGAGCAATTGCCGTTCCTACTCCGCCGCCTATTACCACAACTGTGCCGTATTTATCGATTTCCGTGGGTTTCCCAAGAGGACCACTGAGCGACGGAATATAATCGCCTTCGTTCAACTGTCCTAACTCGATTGTGCTGCGGCCTACCTCTTGGAATATGATAGTAATGGTGCCTTTGTTGGGGTCCCAATCTGACACTGTAAGAGGGATTCGTTCGCTTTGCTCGCCCATCCACACCATTACAAACTGACCGGCCTTTACAGCCTTTGCGATGAGTGGTGCTCTTATTTCAAAGAGTGTGAGTACCGGCGAAAGCTTTTCTTTGCGCACAATGGTGTTGCGCAGCTCATCCGGTGTAAGATCTGCAAGTCTGCATACTGTGTTGTCAGCATGATCAGTCATATGTTTTCTCCTGGCCTTAAGTCGAGTCAAAAGGTCAGAGGTTACCTCTTGACATTATTCCGTTTCAGTCTCTCCGCTTTCTTGATAGGCTTTGATAAGTTCCCGGCTGCGCTCGGCATATTCTTCGGGAACCACCACATCACCCCAATAGCCTTCACCCATTTTCATCACGCCATCATACATGGGCACCTGATGCGACTCCAGTATTGCCGGAATATCTTCGCTTACAAGCAAGCCACGGACGATATTCGCGACATATTCATCGGGTGCTCGGAATACCACCACCAAGTTTTCGCCTTGTCCACGTTCTTCTTTGGTCATTGCTTATCCCCCACTATGACCATTTTTGCCGTTGCTTCGGCAATCAAGTTGCCTTCTGAATCTGTTGCGCGAGCGCTCGTATGGATGATCCTGCGATCTACCGATTCCACTTTTCCTGCGAAGCGAAGTCTCTCACCAATGCGGGCAGGTTTCTTAAGGCGAATATTGATCTCGCCGGTGACGGCATTATGCCCAAGTTTGTATACGTATCGGGCCATAACTTCATCAAGTATGGTTGATATTATCCCACCGTGGACAATATCGACCCAGCCTTGGTGTTCCTTCCTTGGGCTGAAGTATGTCACATACTCGTCGCCTTCAACGGTACACTCGAGCTTCAGCCCTATTGGGTTCGATTTTC
>Ga0123519_10003161_pt1 | contig 27473 bp, 18 predicted proteins | sample YelNatPaOPRAMG02_FD_87396 | JGI IMG/M metagenome (GOLD analysis project Ga0123519, IMG submission 87396) | Hot spring microbial communities from Yellowstone National Park - Yellowstone National Park OP-RAMG-02 (version 2) | ecosystem: Environmental > Aquatic > Thermal springs > Hot (42-90C) ...
AATTTCAAGCGATTTTTCAATGCATCGTAGTGCTTCCGTAATGCGCCCGTTTCTTAGCATGAGACGACCCTTTGCACGCCACATCTCTGCATTATCTGGCTTCTTTTCAAGCATTTCGTCCAGTGCTGAAAGAAGTGCCTTTTCTAATTTTCTACCCACATCGAGATTTTCTGAGATACTCATTATTGCCTTCCCAATCCACGCACATCCCTCATTTATTTTTCCGGATTGTGCAAGTGCAATACCCTTCAGATAGAGGGCATCAGTTTTATTTGGGTCAATTTCCAGGGCTTTATCAAGGTATTTTAGCGCCTCCTCAACCCTTCCCATCTCAAGGGCAACAGCTCCCTTGTTGTACCATGTTATTTCATCTTTCGGTTTAAATTTGAGTGCAGTATCAAAACAGGAATTTGCCTCATCCAGTTTACCAGCATCTGCCAGCACTGAGCCCTTCATTCCCCATGCCTCTGCATTTTCCGGTTCAATTTCAAGCACCTTCTCAAAGCACGCAAGTGCTTCCTCATACCTCCCTGCCCTGTGATAAGCAATACCCTTGTTGTGCCATGCCGCCGTATTTTCTGGTTCAATCGCTATTGCCTTCTCCAAACACTCCATTGCCTCACCGAGCATTCCAATCTCTCCATATGCAGTACCCTTTACCACCCATATATCCGCAAACTCTGGCTCAATTTCCAGGATTTTATCAAAATATGGGATTGCCTTCTTTGGGTGTCCCATCTGAAGTTCTACCATACCCCTCAATAACCATACGCCAATATCATCTGGGTCCAACAGAAACTTCTCCACCTCTTGAGTTTCGTCCTCCTCCTCATTCTCCTCACTCAGAATCTCGAGTGCCTGCTGAAAACATGTGGTTGCTTCCTTCCTTTTCTTTCCCATAATGAGCACCAGAGCTTTGTTTGCCCAACCCTCTACAAATTCAGGATTAATCTCCAGGGCTTTATCGAAGCATGCAAGCGCTTCCTCGTATCTTCTTGCTTTCTCATACACCACTCCCTTATGTACCCATATTCTCTCATTATCCGGCTCAATTTCCAATGCCCTGTTAAAGCATGCAATCGCCTCCTCATACCTCTTTGCCTCAGCACATGCCCGCCCCTTTTTGTCCCATATCTCAGAGTCCTCTGGTTCAATGGCCAGAGCTTTATCAAAGCATGCAATCGCCTCCTCATATCTTCCAGTCCTGCGATATGTATTTCCCTTGCCAAGCAATGCATATATACTTTCTGGCTCAATTTCCAGGATTTTATCGAAGCATGCAATTGCCTCATCATATCTCTCCGCATACTGGCATGCATCCGCCTTTGCCTCCCATATCTCAGGGTCATTCCGCTCGATTTCCAGTGCTTTATTATAGCACGCAATTGCCTCATCAAACTTTCCTGCTGCAGTAAGCACCTCTCCCTTATCTACCAGTATCTCTACATCGTCTGGTCTGAGTTCGAGGGCTTTATCAATGCATCTGAGACCCTCCACCATCTTCCCCATCTGGAGAAGTGCAAAACCCTTTTTGCGCCATGCATACGCATCGCCGGGGGCAATATTAATTACCCTATCAAAGCAGGTAGCTGCCTCTTCGCTGCGTCCAAGCCTGAGGAGTACAGTGCCCTTTCCAATCCACGCATCCCTGTTTTTCGGGTCGAGTTTGAGTGCTTTGTTATGGCACTGAATTGCCTCCTGCTCCCGCTCAAGCGCAAACAGGAGGTATCCACGGGCCACCCATAGTTCAGGACTGTCAGGGTTGGTACGAACCGCCTCTTTAAGCACAGCAAGTGCTTCCTCCTCTTCACCCATCTCCCTCAGCGCCATACTCTTAAACACCCATGCAGCACTATCATAAGGATTCAGGTCGAGCGCCCTTTCAAAGCACTCAAGTGCATTCTCGTGGTCTCTTAAATAGTGCATTGCAATGCCCCTGCCCTTCCATGCACTCGCATCTCTTGGATCGAGTCTTATAGCGTTGTTAAAGCACACGAGTGCCTCATCGTACCGCTGTTGCTTTATTGCCTCAAAACCTTCCTCCACCCACATGTTCTAACCTCCTACACGAACGGGAGTTTTACAATCCTGCCTTTATGATACCTGTCTCTGATTTTTATGTCCAGTTCCGTACCGATCCCAGCATAGTCCTGGGGCACATAGCCAAGTGCAACACCCTTGTTGAGCATGGGAGAGATTGTGCCAGATGTGACAATGCCTATTCTATTTCCCCTGGCATATATCTCACACCCGTGTCTCGGGATGCCCGACTCCATCAATATTCCCACCAGCACATCATGCTTCTCTTTTTTCTGCCTCTCAATTGCCTCTCTTCCAATGAAATCATGGTCATACTTCACTGCAAACTCCGCATTTGCCTCAATTGTGGTTCTATCATCGTGAAAATCCTGGCCAGAGAGGAGGAATCCCTTTTCCAGGCGGAGCGTGTCCCTTGCTCCCAGACCTACTGGCATTATTCCAAAGTCCTTACCTGCCTCAATCAGTTTTTCCCAGATTTTGAGTGTAATACCCGCATGTGCAATGATTTCAAATCCGTCTTCACCAGTGTACCCGCTTCTTGAAATAAAACAGCACAGCCCCTCTGCAAACTCCTTTATTTCTTGCCCTTTCTCATATTTCAGAATCTGGGTGTAGTCAAAGGCCGGTTTTTGTATGGTGTGCACATCAGCTCCTAACTTTATAAACGCTGCCTTAAAGAATCCTAAATTGCTCAATGGATATTCAGTGAGTTTTTCAAGCACCTTCTGGGCATTTTTTCCCTGAAGTGCGATGCAACCCAGTGTGTCTGAGGCATTTATGAGATGCACATCCCCGTGCATATGGGCAGTGAACCAGTTGTACATCTTCTCGATTGTTGCAGCGTTTGGTACGAAGAGGTAGGTGTGCTCACCAATTCTCGTGCCAATCATATCATCAAGAATTCTTCCTTTTTCGTCAAGTACATGGGTGTATCTGCACTTTCCGATTTCGCATGTTGCGAAGTTATTTGTGCACATCCGATTGAGAAAATTGCCAGCATCCTTGCCGAAAATCAAAAAATCACCCATGTGCGATACATCAAATATGCCCACGCTTGTTCTTACCGCTCTGTGTTCCTCGATGATGCTCTTGTACTGCACTGGCATTTCAAAGCCCGCAAATTCTACCATCCTGGCACCGTGGTTTACATGCCAATCGTATACTGGCGTTCGTTTCAGTTTTTGCATTTTCTCACCTTCATGCTGGGGCCAGGATTTGAACCTGGGAACCCCTACGGGAGCAGATCTTGAGTCTGCCGCCTTTGGCCAGACTTGGCAACCCCAGCGTCATGGTAGATGAACACAAGCGGGATAATTAAACTAACGGTGTCCAAAAAACTGAACGACAGTTCCGATAGAATTAAATCATAGTATGTCATAACAGTTATGTGAGATGAATGGCTGACGATACCGTTGTTACGCTGGCCTACGCGGCACTCGTGGTGCTTGGAGCGATAATTGCAATTACGATTGTTAGATTATTCTTGATACTTCTAAAGCGGAGTGGCAGTAAATCCGCCAGGAATGCATCTGACGAAAAACGCATCAATGCAGAAAGTGCACTGGAAGCAATTGAAATAACGATAGAAAAAAAGCGTGCCCAGGGCTACGATGTGAGCGAGGCGGAGGAGTGGCTCAATGATGCAAAGGAACTGTTTGCTAAAAACAGGTACACATCATGTCTTACATCGCTGGAGGCAGCAAAGGTATCGCTGGAAGCTGCTGAAAAAATAAAAGTTAAGAAGGTTAAGAAAGAAAAGGTAACACAACCAAAGCAGGAAAAGGAGAAGCCAGAAGTAAAGGTGTCGGAAAGTGAAGTAAAAGAGAAGAAAACTGAGACGCAACCAGTTGAACAAACATCAGATAAAAAGAGTGAAGAAATTGTGCAGAAAACAGAAGAAAAAGAAGGTAAGACAACGGAGGTAGAACCTATGCCAGAGAATAAGGGTGAACAGGAAGTTGATGAAGAAGAAATGCAGAGGAAGCGGGAAGCGGTCAAGAAGGAACTTGAATCAACGGAAATTCCAGAGGATGAAATGTCAACCGAGGCACTGATCAAGAAAAAGATGCCGAAGGATTATCTTCCTGCTAAATTTGAGATTGGTGTGGCTGAGACGAAAATAAAGGATGCTGAGATGCATGGAAAGGATACTGTAGTTGCGAAACGACACCTCGCAGAGGCGAAGGCACATTTTGATGCAGGTAAGTACACCGAAGCACTGGGCTTTGCGGTTAAATCAAAGAAAGCACTGGGTGTTGGCTCAGAAGAGCACATTCCGCTGGAGCAGAAGGAGACAGAAGTGGTTTCCGGTGAGCAAAGTGAGGAGAGCGAGGTCATTGAAGTTACGGTTGAAAGTGGAGAGAACATATGCCTGAATTGCGGGGCTAAGATAAAGCCCGGAGATGCATTTTGCAGAAAGTGCGGTGCAAAAATAGAAGTGGAGATTTACTGTACAAAGTGCGGGACAAGAGCGGAACCAGACGATATGTTCTGTGGCAAGTGTGGTACAAAGCTCAGAAAATCATAGCGTCTTGCCCATGTACACGCCGCATCTTTCAAATCCAATTTTTCTGTAGTATTCTCGTGCGCCAACACCACTCGTCACGAGCATTTTATGAATGCCCATACCTGTAAGTATTCCTGCTGCGGTGTCCAGAAGTTGTTTTCCGAATCCTTTGTGCTGCTGCTGGTACCTTGTATTTGCATTTCTGCCGATGCCCACAACCTGCCCGAACACCTTTAGTTCTCGTATTATTCCACATGGTTCCTGCATCTCTTTGCGCCATCTTGTCTCAGATGGGATACGAAGGCGTGTATAACCGATAAGGAGGTCCTCCTCAGTATCAATGCTGATAAAATATTCTTTACCCCCACTTGCAGCGTATTCCAGCACATTCACGGATGTACTGGCTAAACCTTTCCCGGATTTCAACATCTGATGCCCGATCTCTCTGCACCTGATACACATGCATCGTTTACCCTCTTTTTCCAGCACCTCATGTACAATTTCTCGAAGATTACTTTTTTTAACACCATCCACGATAAGATATGCAGGTATGTCTCGCTGGATACGCTGAATTCGTACATATCTGGGAACCATCTGCTTCATCTTTGCAATTAAATCTGCAGCTTCTTCTGTGCTGTACGGACGATACGCTCCGCGCTTCCACATTTCATAAAGTTCAGTATTCTGAATTACAAGACATGGATATATTTTGAGCATATCTGGTCTGAAATCAGGGTTTTCAAACATTTTTCTGAAATTTTCAAGGTCCTTTTGCGGGCTCGAATTTGGAAGTCCAGGCATTATATGATAACCCAGCTTTAGCCCCGCATCCTTTGCGGTTCTGCTTGCCATGACCGTATCTAACACCGTATGCCCCCTCCTGACAAATTTTAGAACATCATCGTCCAGAATTTGCACACCTATCTCGACCCTTGTCGCACCCAGGGCAAGGACATTATCCGCATGCTCTCGTTTGAACCAGTCAGGCCTTGTTTCCACGGTCATACCAATGCATCTGTGTTTGGCACTCTCATTCAGTCGATGTGCTTCTTCCAGTGTATCTGCAATGACACCGTTCATTGCATCAAATGCACCCTTGACAAATTCTCGCTGGTACTCTGGACTGCGGGAGGTAAATGTGCCGCCCATGATGATAAGGTCTATCTTGTCTGCACTGTGACCAATCTCTTCAATCTGCCTGATTCTTGCACATGTCTGAGAATATGCATTAAAATTGTTCTGGATTGCACGCATTGCTGCGGGCTCTTTTCCTGTATAACTTTGTGGTGTGTTCAATTCAACACCACCAGGGCAATAAATGCATTTTCCATGAGGACAGGGCGCAGGCGAGGTCATTATCGAGACCACTGCAACTCCGGAGATTGTGCGCACGGGCTTTATCTTGAGGATTTCTTTAAACTCTTCCAGATATTCTTCTGGCACATGTGCCATTATTTCCGTGTTTGATGGAATCTTGCTCAATCGGTGCCTGGCTGCAAACTTGATTTTCGCTCTGTGCAAATCCTCGCCATTTCGGATTTTACCGGACCTAATAAGTTCTATAATTTCTGTGTAAATATTCATGGGAATCTCCGGTGGAAGGCGCCCGTGCTGGGATTTGAACCCAGGTCTGAAGGTGCCTGCATTTTATGCATACCGCAGCCTTCTAGGATATCCAAACTACCCCACACGGGCATTGTAGTAAGGCAATGTGAGGATAATAATAAAGGTTGTTCTACTGTATTTGCACGGTATTCGTTAGCTTCGCAGAAAATTATCTTGTCATTTTTAAAAAATAAAAAATAGGGGTGATGAGTTAATTGGGATATAGTGTTTATTAAGAGCGTTTATGATGCAATACTTGCAGTGATGGTGAATGACCCGGAACCAGAGCATCTGTTCACCATGATGCAGTATGTGCCTGGGGATGGGTTGTTGATTGTCACGGTCTCATCCGCTGATCTTGTATAGCCACGAACATCGTAACTACTGGTTGTTGGCAGTGCACCCTTCTTCACATACAGGTCAAAGTCAGCACCACTTGGTCCATCCAGCGTAACCTTCAGTGCCAGGCTGCCGGAGTTTACTGTTATTTTGAAATATGCCTTTGGATTCGAGGAGCTGAGTGAGGCAGACACTGCTGAACCAGATTGGAGTACTATTACATTATCTGAGGCATCACCGGAGTTGTTGCCATTGTTTGGATTCTCAAGAATTCCAAGTAATGAATATTGACCAGCACCGGAATACCTTGTTACCATCACATAGTATCTGCCTGGAACAACACTTACGGTTTGATTTGTAATTATTACAGTTTCGTCTGCGGAGTTTGTGTAACCCCTGACGAGGTAGTTGGATGTTGTGGGTAATTCATCCTTTTTCACATACAGGTCAAAGTCAGCACCACTTGGTCCATCAAGGACAATCTTTATGCGCTCTGCAGCCCTTGGTGCATCAAAGTAGAAGTAGTCCTTTGTGTGCGTTGAGCTGAGTTCTCCATACACCGGCCCGAAGTAGGGAGCACTGAACTCCATTTTCCTAATTTCGTCACCAGAATTGTTTCCACCGCCGCTGTTTGATACCACCTCTGAGCGGATTGTGAACTGCCCGCTTCCGCTGTATGCATATACCATTATATAGAGCACTCCGCCGGCGGTCATTACACTTTCATCAGCACTGCTTGTGGCGGAACGGAAATCGTAGTTTGTGCGTGTCGGTATCTGGTCGAGTTTTACATAGAGGTCGAAATCAGCACCACTGTTTGGACCATCAAGTATAATTTTTAACTGTCCCGGGACTACGAATATTGCAGTTGTCTTGAAATATTTTGCATCTCCAGGGCCACTGAGTGATGATGTGACTGTTGTGCCTGGTGGAACTTCAACGATATCAGTATTGCCTCCATTTCCACCACTTCCTCCGTTTCCTTCAAGGATTGCATTTATTGTGTAATCACCAGAACCCTTGTAGGCGTACACCATCACATAGTATGTGCCTGCTGGATTGCTCACACTCACGGTTTCATCAGAAGAACTTGTGTATCCCCTTGCCAGATAACTGCTTGTTGTGGGCTTTGCGTCCTTCTTTATGTACAGGTCAAAATCCACATTTGAACTATCTGGACCATCGGTTTTAACTGTGAGTTTTGTACCAGAGTTAACTACGATTTTGTAATAGTCCATCTTTCCCGCACCGCTCAGATGTCCGCTCAGTGAGGAATTTACTCCCAGTTCTCTATCTGCATTGTCTGCACTCCCCAGTGTTGTGCTCACGACTGGCAGAAGCATTGAGATTGTAAGCACTGCTATGAGTGCACTCACCACACCCGCAACCATCTTGCCCTTTCTTTTCTTTACTTCCATGATTAACACCTCTTAGTAGTTAATATCAAAACTGCAGAAGTATATATATTTTTCGGCGTTTTAACTATGGCACAGTGTTAATAACCCAATTATACATAAGTTTTACAGGCCTGGCTAAGTGCCTTCTGCTCGACACAGCGGGCTCATACCAACCCTCAAGTGCATCCCGTACAATGATACGGTACTTTGCATCATGTGCTTCCGCTTTGGTATGGCACTTATGACATACATAGCCCCCGGATTTGCCCCTGGATTTCATATGCTTGCCGCAGGAGGGACAAACTGGATTTTCAATCTTAACTTTTTTCTCAACTGCCCGAACAATATGAAGCTTCTCCACATTAACCGTTCTGGGATATTCTCGCACTGAACCGAATACCTCAACATAATCTCCCTTTATTATTTCCCTTGCAATTCTGGTAAGCTGCTTGGAGGGCTCGTAGACCGTGCAATCAATTTTGCCAGTTCCATCTGAAATTGTAAAGATAACATGACCGCCAGAAATCACATTTGCGTCCTCGTTCACAATGCCTTTAATGCGTACGGACTCACCTGGACGACACGCACAGATTTTTCTCTTTACAATGTGGTCATCTGTGGCTTGATTTGTTATGAAGATGCACCACCGTTCTATTTTTTCATCAGTCCGCACGGTATTCATTGCATCAATCAACTCATCTGCGGCACTTGCACGGATGCCAAACAGAATCGGACACGGAGTGTGCGGTGCGATTGCAATTCTCGATTCCTCGTAGCTATAGTTGTTAAATGTTGTTTTAAATTTTTTATCCATTTCTATTACTGAAGCCGGGTCTATGTTCCTCGGAGTGCCCCAGCGTTGTCTTTCACGGTATGTCAGGATTTCAAATGTGTGCCTGAATGGACGCCAGGCGATTGCGCAGAACGCTCCAATCACGCCCCTTCCATTTTTATACTCTTTGTATAATCCTCCCAGAGATTCGATTTCAGCCACAATCTCTTCCTTTTTGAGAATATCCCTTACACCTCGCATGTAGAATTTGTATCCTGGTCGTTTTTCAAGAATTACAACGCCCGGGTTTGTGTTTTCCTCCTGAAAACACGCGTTTCGGGATATGAGGTCACATAATTCCATGAAAATGCTGTGTTTTGTACGCTCATCCACCACTGCGTTTTTCCCGAACGCAGAACGGTGATAACAAACACGAGGCATGCCATCCAGTTCAGCATAAATTGTTTTTGTACCTGCTCCTGCTCCCGCAGATAATGAGAGTGCGGCATTGCCTCTGGTTTTCCAGGGTATGTTCGGGTTCAATCGCACGAGTTTCGGAAATCCAATTGTGTGCAATCCATGCCTTTCAACAATTCGAATTACCTCTGTCAGAAGATAAGTGGTGCACATTCCCTGAATTGCATCCGTATCATCTATTCCGATGTGCAGCATTGCGGTGGAATTGGTTTTATGATATTAAGATATCTCCGATGTGAATGAATGTGATATTAGTATGATATACTATATACTCAACCTCAACATTGTATACAAATATACTCGAGAACTTCTCCACACCTACAAGTGCATACAAGGTTCCTAGATAATGCGGTGAAGAATTTTCAGTTAATTCAATATACCAAGAAAGGTATATATATACATTTAACAATACCGTCATCGGTGATTGCATGAATATGCGTAAAATAATGATTCTTGTGGCGATTGGGATTATGATAGGGAGTGCATGCATTCCGCATTTTGGCAATTTTAATGTTTCTGCGGGCTATGCACTGGAGTGGACATGGAAATACGAAACAAACAGCACAGTGAAAGGGATTTCGATTACAGATGATGCAAAATATATCGGTGCATATGACTATGCAAACAATGTATACCTATTTGAGTCAGATACTGGAAGCTTGGTACGAACATGGATATATGGCGCCGAGGTCACGGGAATAAAGATTGCGAAGAAGGCTGACCCTCCGTTGCTATTTGTATCAGATATCCATGCAGTTAGAGTGTATCGCCAGGATTCGCAGACACCTTATAGAATTTACTCTCCGAACATGCCTCTTGCGTATGGCTGGAATGCTTCACAACCCAGACCTGGGAATATCACAGGGTTTGATGTGTCTTCTGACGGTAAAATCCTGGCGGTAACATACTACTATAGATGGAGCAATACATGGAAGTACAATGTATCCATGTATGATGTGGAGCGAAATGTGGAGTTGTGGAACTACCAGACAACATTCTCTGATGCCAGAGCAAAATTCGGTCTGAGCATGAGCTATGATGGGAAGTTTTTTGTTGTGGGCGTTTCTGAGTCGGATACATACATCCGCCTTGAACTCTACGAAAGAGATAGCCCGTATGGACCAAAATGGCAGACAGACCGATTACGCGATCTACTCGGCTCTGGTTACTTATCCAAGATTACCGCATTGAAGATGTCTGACGATGGTACCGTTATTATGATTGGCACAAACAACGCGGTTATGAAGTTTATCCAGACACAGAATAAGGAAGTATGGCGTGTGGATGGCATGCGCAACCCGGTGGCGATTGGGCTAAACTATTCTGGCTCAGAAGGGTTTTTTGCAATTGACAAGCAAATCTCATTTATGGATTTCTCCACGATGGAATTCTCAAAACGGTTTAAGTGGAACTGGACAACGCCAGATAACAATACAATTGTTAACGCCTTGATGGATAAAAATGGAGAGTACATTGTGGTTGCCACTGCAAAAAACATGTGGCTCATATATGTGCCTGTACACAAACCATTCAGAAGCATTGAATTATCTACTGATTTTGACCTTGTGGCAAGCATAGACATAAGCAGGGATGCAGGCGACCGTGTAGCACTCGGTGCAGCATATCGAGTCACAGACAATCCCGCAGGCGTTTACATGTTTGACAATCCGAAGGCAATAAAACCACAGGCGTGTGAAATATTTGGTTTCTTTGATGTGACGACCACATCGATGAATGTTACCTGGGCGGCTTCTACTGCACCTGACTTTGCAAGGTACGAACTCTATTGCGATTCAAATTACAACACAATTACAACATCTCCTACAAATGCAGAAAAACGATTTGTCATAACATCAAAGGATACTACATACAAGCAGGTGACCGGGCTTCAGCCAGGCACCACATATTATTTCAAACTCAGAGTGGTGTGTATTACGGAATTATATGCAGATTCCCAGGTAAAGCAGAAAATGACTGAGGTGCCGCCTCCACCACCGGACTATACACCGTATATCGTTGCAGCGGTTGTAATCACTGCACTGGTTATATTCTTGCTCTGGTATTTCTATCTCCGACACAAAATACCTGAATGGAAGGAAAAGCGGAAGAAGAAGAAGGGCAAGAGCGTGGCGTGGCACCAGAGACCCGGTGAATATCTCCCGCCTGGCTTTGAATGAAGAAAAAACCAAATATAACTAACCCTTTCTTTACTTTATGACAGAACTCATATACTTTACTGAGGGCTGCTATCTCCGTGAATTTGACGCTACCGTGGTTGAGGTTACTGGAAATGGAGTTATTCTGGACAAAACCGCATGCTATCCTGAGGGAGGAGGACAGCCGTGTGACACAGGAGTCATGGAAACGCCAGCAGGGGTAACAAGAATAATTGCAGTAAAGAAAAACAGTGGAAATGTAATTCACGAGATAGATGGTAATCCTCCTTCAATCGGGGACGCTGTGCATGTGAAAATTGACTGGGAACGGAGATATGCACACATGCGGATGCACACCGCACAGCACCTCCTCTCGGGTATTGTGTACAACCTGTACAATGCAAGAACCGTGGGAAATCAGATACATGCAGATTACTCCCGTGTGGACTTCATGCCCGTGAATTTCACACAGGATGACATTGAGAAAATCTCTGCAGAGTTTAACAGGGTGACGGGACAGGACATTCCAGTGAAAATATATATGATGAACCGAGAGGCATTTGCACAGCTGGAGGAGGGTAAGCGGGCAAATCTCCATCTGCTGCCGCAAGAGATAAAGGTGTTGAGGATTGTAGAAATTCCTGGCTACGATGTCTGTCCATGTGCAGGCACGCATCTCAAAAACCTGAGAGAAGTGGGTAAAATAAAGGTGATTAAGGTGGAGCGGAAGGGCAAGGATAGAAATCGAATTGTGTATGCGCTGGAGTGAGCAGATGCAGGCAGAGAATGCGGTGGGCATAAAGAACCTGGTAAAGGATTACTCCGCTAAAATAAGGGCAGTCGACAACATCTCGCTGGATATCAAGCAGGGCGAAATCTTCGGGTTAATAGGACCAAACGGAGCGGGTAAAACCACAACGCTACGCATTCTTGCAACACTGCTCAAGCCCACATCTGGCAGGGTAACAATTTTCGGGATGGATGTGGCAAAGGAACAGAAGAAAATAAGGAGAATAATCTCGTATTTACCAGAGGATGCGGGTGCATATGAAAACTTAACTGGGCGGGAGTACCTGAAATTTATTGCAGGATTTTTTGAGGGAAGGAAAGAGGAGATGGTAGAGCGGGGGATTCGCATATGTGCACTTGGCGAACGCATTGACTCAAAAATCAAGGAGTACAGCAAGGGGATGAAGCGAAGATTGCAGATTGCGAGAGCACTGATGATGTTGCCCAGGTTAGCAATCCTTGATGAACCCACATCTGGCCTTGATGTAATTCATGCCCACTATGTAAGAAATGAGATAAAGAAGGAAATAAAAAGCAGTGGTGCCACAGCAGTAATTTCAAGCCATAATCTGCTTGAAGTTGAGTTTCTGTGCACAAGAGTGGGACTAATTAGCAGGGGCAAACTCGTTGAAATGGGAACACCTGAGGAGTTGAAAAAGAGGTACAATGCAAGCAATCTGGAAGAGGTTTTTCTGGCGGTGGTGAAATATGGCTAATGCACTTCTGAATATTGTCCAGAAAGAACTGAAGGAGATGTTCCGTGACCCACGCCTGCTTATCGGCATGATTCTTGTTCCCCTCCTCATTTTTCCAGTTATGGGTTCTGTGATACGGGTTTCCATGGAAGCCACAGAGGCCTCGGTCACCTCCGTAAGTGCTGGGTTCATGAGCAGGGATGCCAGTGATGGAAATGGCACAATGGCGGTCTATCTCTATTCCTATCTTGAGGCAAGTGGCATACATTTGAGGAACACCAGTGCTGACAACCTGAGTGCTGCACTTGAAGAATGCAGGAAGAACGGCATAAACATACTTATAGAAATCCCCTCGAATTTTACCGAGTGCATTGCCAATGGAAGCAGTGCAAGGGTGAAGTTATACCAGATGCTGCGCAACTATGGAATTGGTGAAGGTGCAGAAAGCAGTGTTGTTCTCTCAGCCATAGACCGCTTTAACGAATACATCATCTCTGCCCGCCTTGTTTCGATTTTCCCTGATGCGAAACCAGATGAACTGCTTCATCCCGTGGTGATTGAAGCGAACTCAGTTATCTCGGGAGAGGTGAAAGAGGTTTCTCCAGCACTTGTCATCACCACAATCATGTCTACCAGTATGGCAATGCCAGTCGTTATAATGATACTGCTCCTCATGGCAGGACAACTTGCAGCCACATCTGTGGCAATGGAGAAGGAGCAGAAGACACTTGAGGTTCTCCTCACAATGCCAATAAACAGAATGTATCTGCTCATTGGTAAGATATCGGGAGTGATTGTGCTCTCGATTATAGCAACTGCTTCCTACATTCTCGGGTTTACCTACTACATGAGCACGCTCACATCAACCACGGGAGTGGAAAGTGCCAGGATTGATCTTGAGACACTGGGAATCGTTCCTGATTTTCAGGGTTACTTCCTGATGCTTGCCTCGCTCTTCCTTGCATTTCTGGCTGTGCTCTCGCTTTCCGTGCTCCTTGGTGCATACACAAAGGATGTAAGAAGTGCACAGGCACTCTTGGGTGTGCTCTATATCCCGATTCTGATTCCCACACTCATTCTGATGATGGCCCCGCTGGAGATTCTCCCGCCGGGAATGCAGGTGCTGATATATGCAATTCCATTCTCCTATCCAATACTGGCTACAAAGGCACTGTATACGCACGAGTATGCCTTGCTTTACGCGGGTCTCATCTACCAGCTCGTGTTCACCTTCGTGGTCCTTTACATTGCCAGTAAGTTCTTCGCATCCGAAAAGATTCTCACGGCAAAGATAGAACTAAAGAAGAAAAAGGTCATGGTTGAGGATTAATTATGTTGTGAGTTGCTCATTTATTTCGCTATGTATCTGGCAACGGTGGCGAGGACTGTGCCGATGATTGCCAGTGTACTCGGTGCCATTGTTGCCATGCTTTGCTCACGGGTGAGCGAGATGATACCAAAGATGAGCGAGATGATGCCCATACCCACACCGAGCCAGATGCACAATTTTCCAATTTTCGGATGCTCCATGCCAATAAGCACTGCCCCGATAATTACCGCAATTCCACCCAGTGCAGCAATCGCAATCAGGACTGCAAACATCATTGAAATCGCCTGGTTGTCTATGAATGAGAGCACGATGTCCCGTATCTGCCCCAGATACCCCACACCCGCTGCACCTGCAAGCACAAGGCATATGCCACCTGCAATGCCCACACCCATCGCAACTTTATTTCTCACCATGCACGAGGGAATAGTGGGGGGATATATAAACATTATACATTTTACCAGTATGACTTTTTGCAGCATTCACATAAAATCTTCCAGTGTGGGTTTCTTTTTTTGCTGTGGTTTTTCATCCCTTTTTTCCTCGACCTCAAATGAATCCAGGGAGCCAGAGGCAAGGCTTGTCTGCCTGCTTCCCGTGAACAAGCTGTCCTCATCGTAACCAAAGACCTCGAGCACCCTCGAGAGCGTCATAGCAACCCTCCTTGCATAGTACTCATAATCTGGCTTACTGCGAAATTCCTTTCCTTCAATGTATGGCTCAACCTTCTGCGGTGTTTTTCTTGCGTCCACAACAATCCAGGATACCTTCATGCCAGGGATGAACTCGTAGCCCTCAGCCATAATCTGCTTTGCAACCTCAACATGTGCAAGGCGGGATGCATCCTTGTAACTTTCAAAATCCCGCACGCTCCTTGAAATCACCAGTTTCTCAATCGGGACCTCGCCGTTGAGCGTCATTTCAATGAGCTTCTTTGCCCTGCTGATTACCTTTGCCTTCAGTTCCTTCTCATCCTTGCTGTTCAGTATTGCATCAAACACCTCCATCAATGCTTCGCTCTGCCAGTCGAATGCATCTGTTCTCCGTGTTTCATAGCCGCGAATCACAATCTCCTCCTTCGGCCATATCGCCTTTCCCACATACCGCTTCTTTTTCCCGTGTGAAAAGAAGGGCTCGAGAATGCGTTCAAATTCAAGTGACATTCCTTCCTTCGAAAACCTTCCAGCAACCTCTTCCCCGAATTTTATTGCTTCCTCCAGGTTCTTGTATGGGCTCTGGAAAAACACACTGTCGGTGTCTGAGTATATGACCTTGATTCCCTCATTTTCAAGCGTTGCAATCACATTCTTTATGTTCTCCCTGGCAAATGCGGTAATTGCACCACCTATCTTTTTATCTGTGAATCTGTAGAAGGAGGAGGCGAAGACGCCATAGAAGGAGTTCATGAGTATCTTCACTGCATTCTGCAAACCATCATAGTAGGCCTTCTCCTCCGCACTCTCAGCCCGCTTTGCCTTTTTCTTGAACTCATCACGCTGTGCCATCAATCTCTCGAGAATTGAAGGTACAATGCCCACACGCCTCTCTTTGGAAAGAAAACGCACGCCTGTGGGGCTTTCAATCTCCCCATCCTCGCTGAGCGTGGTGAAGCAGATGTTCTTCGATATGATGATGCTGGGATACATGGACTTGAAGTCACACACAATTACCCAGTGATACAGGCCTGGTTGTATGGAGTGCACATAGCCGCCTTCAATCGGCGTCTCAGAACCTCCATACTTATTCATGGGCACGCCGATGTTCCTTCTGTCTGCCTCACGAATGAGCAGGGAATCAATGAGTGTTGAAGTCCTCCCGTTGATTGCATCGTCCAGCGGCAAGTGTGCCACCGCTGCAATGTCCATCCCACGGTTTATCTCTGCAAGTTCTTCGAGGATACGCAGCGCAAGTTCTGCATCTTTTATACAATACCTGATCACATCCTCTCTCCTGTTTTTCCATTCTTCATCAATTTTTAATCTGTTCACATCGTCTTTTTCCTCGCCCAGCAGCATCTTTGCAACAAAGTTCAGTGTTTCCTGCTTTGGCCTTAATCTCAGTTTTACAGCCATCCAGACATCTATAACAACCCTGCCATGCACCCTCCAGAATCTTTCCTGACTTACCGAAAATGTTCCCATATCCCTGCCAATATTCAGCGTCTTTATCCCGTTCGATTTAGCCCGTTCTGTAAGCACAGGTATGTCGTAGCCACCAATGTTGTACCCGGTAATCACATCTGGATCGTACTTTTTTATCACCTCAACAAATCGCTCGATAATCTCCCGCTCATCATCCGTGTCGGACCATATCGCATCTTTAATCAGTTCATTTCCTTTCCTGATGGCATAGGATATCACATAAATTCTGTTCTCTCTTATGCTGTTTTCAATGTCGAAGCTGAACACGGTGAGCGGTACCTTAAACGGAGTTGCTGGGCTGATTTTCTCAACATCAAGAACAATGTCTGTGGTGTACTTGCTTTTTGTCTCTGCATCCACATCATTTCCCTCAATCTCCACACAAAGCGAGAGGTCTGCGTCGAAGAAGTACCTCAGGTGGAACGGTATATCCGCAGCAAGACATGCACCTTCTGGCACATTCTTTCGATACTCCGGCACTTTGTATGGATACCTTATGGTAACCTTTGCACACTCCCTCTCTATGCCCCTTACAAACAGTGTGTATTTTTCTATCTTTTTAACATCCTTATCATTTTTCAGTTCATCGATAACCTTATCAGGTGGTGAAACCAGATAGAAGTAAGGGTCAAAACCATGTACCCGTGCTGTAAGTGATATGCCTTCTTTTGTTCTGCAAAATAAATTAATTATGGTTTCATCATTTTCTTCATGATAGCTGGCATCTATCACAACCGCTTCGTATTTCATGTTTACCAAAGCTCTAAATTACAGAGGGACTAATTAGCTTTTCCTTTACTTTTCATTTATGATTAAGGTAATTATTTTTGCACACAGACCTCATCATCGGGCAGGTCTAACAAAACATATATATAGCACAGATATATTTAAGCCCAATGGGAGGCCTAAAATGCTGAGAAAAGTTGTAAGTATCGTGGTAGTGACTGCAATGATAGCAACGGCACTCGTAGTATTGACACATCCAGTGAGTGCAGAGACGCATGTAAATGAGCTCGGATTGACTGAGAAAGTACCTCCTAAGCTTCTCAGCGGACCCAAAGACGATAAGGTGAAGGTGTACATCGTCACCGACGATATAAACGAACTGGGTAACGCACTGAGAAGTTTGGGAATAGACACAAAAATTGGTACAATGCCAGCAAAGAAGAGATTGATGTTCCCTGTGGTGGAGGTCCCGAGGGACAAACTTGCAGCAGTTTCGAATCTTGGGTGTGTACTGCAGGTTCAGGAATACAAGTACCCCGAGATTGCAAAGCTGCCCGATGACTATGTGAAAGCAGTGAATGATGATGTGGTAACAAAGGGACACTCTGCTGCAACACCCCGCATGTACTTTGCCACACAGCACCATCACGCAGATGCTGCATGGGCAAACGGGTTCACCGGTGCGGGTGTGAACATTGCAATTGTCGACACCGGCGTTGATTTCGCAAATCCAGACCTGCAAGGCACGCAGGCAAGGGTTACGGATACAACATCCCCGTACTATGGCTATCCAATTGTGTTTGACTCCAGCTCAATGATGATATATCTTGCCTATGATGGCTGGGCACCACTTGGATACTCCTGGTTTGCAGACACAAGTTACGCGAGCAGTGCCACACCAGAGGGCTATGTGCCATTTGATGGCAACTGGTACAATGTCGCTGGAATCACATCACTCACAGGAAAATACCATCTCGGGTATCACCCAGATATGAATCTTCAGAGCGCATATCTCTCTGCAGGATATGAGCACATGGTAGCGGTGCTTGTGGCTGCGCAGAATCGTACAGGAAACGCATCAGCGTACGATACCGTGTATGTTGACCTTGACAATGACCTTGATTTCACGGATGAAAAGCCATGCTTTATTGGCGACGAGATATCCTGGTCGGATAACTACAATGCTACATCTGGACAGACAGGAGATAACTACACCAGCGGTGATGGACTTGCAGATATTTCTGGCGGAATGATATACTTCATTGCAGACGGCTCGAATTACATCCCGTACGAGGAGATATATGCCTCATATTATGGTGTCTCTCCAATTCTACCAGACAACGGATGCCTTGTGGCATTCTCACTGGACAATGACGGCCATGGTACTGGCTGTTCAGGTACCGCAGTGGGACAGGGTAGAATTCCATTTGCGGGTGCAGATGGAAGTATGTACAATCTTGGCAGGGGCATGGCACCAGATGCAAAAATCATAAATGTGCCCATATTCAATGTGCTCTCAGACACATATGATGCATGGTTCTTTGCAGTAGAGGGTTATGATGGTGACCCGACAACACCTGGAGATGGTGCACAGATTTGCTCAAACAGCTTCGGCTACTCATCATCGTATGATGATGGCTGGAATACAATCGACAGGTATCTGTTCTACATCGCATCGCTCTATGGAGGCGGGGTCACAACATTCACGATTGCAAACGGCAATGGCGGTCCTGGATACGGGACAATCACCACACCCACAAACCCGTATGTGGTGAATGTGGGAGCAGCTACAGAAATGGGCTACAGAATTCCATACGGGTATGAACATGGCACTGGTGGTGCAAAGTACGGTGATGTAATACCATTCTCTGGTAGAGGCCCAACTGCAATGGGATACCATGGACCGGATGTAGTTGCAGTAGGTGCGTACGGCTGGGCAGCAGTGCCACTGTGGCAGACATTTGACGGCTCAAGCGCTGGCGACCTGTTCAGTGGTACAAGCCAGGCATGTCCAGCAGCTGCAGGCGCACTTGCATTGATATTTGATGCATACAAGCAGAAGAACGGATATTTCCCAAGTGCAACTATAGCAAAGCGTCTGTTGATGCAGGGTGCGGATGATATACACTACGATGTGTATTCTCAGGGTGCTGGATATGTGAACTGCGACCGCTCAACACAGCTTGCATACCGAATGTCTGGCATATACACGAGCATGACCTACTGGATGCCAGGAACGAGCGATGGCACTGCCTCTGGAAGCAAGCCCCCGATGTTCGCACACATTCTATTCCCTGGTGGTGTGGATTCAACCGCGTTTACCGTTTACAACTACTATAACGCACAAAAGACAATAAATCTCTCTGCCAAGCAGATTGTGAAGATTGGTGAATCTGTAACGCACCTTACCACAACAGAAACGCAGAACAGATGGTATCTGAAATTGAGCGAACTACTCGGTGACAGCAACCTTGCAAATAACACGCAATTGCTGAAGGTGACTGCCTACTATGATTACAGTACATTTGATATGGGCATGAACTATGCAGAGGATGTTGTGTACAGGGTTGATATCCATGACTGGACTGATGCAAACGGCAATGGTGTAATGGACAATGCCACATCAAACGAGGAGTTCAACAGGTACACCGTGCAGCTTGTCACAGGGAATGTGCAGGAGGCATGGATACATGACCCGGTTGCAAGGAGCCACAATGATACAATAATTGAAGTAAGACCATACAAGTACAAGTACAGCACTAATGGACCAGTAACAATCCACCTGTTCCTTGAATGCTATGCACAGCAGGACTGGCCAATCATCACATTCTCAGCAAATGACTTCACACTGAATGCAAACGGACAAAGTGGAAGCACAAAGACATTGTATGCAACTGTGAACATTCCATCAGATTATGGCATCGGTGCATATGAAGGTGCAATCATTGTAAACGACGGCACAAACACCTCGGTGATTCCTGTATCAATAAATGTTGCGGGTAAGTATGAGAACGATACCTGCGCGATGGGTGGAAACACGCTAACCGGGGCAATTTACAACAATGCTGCGGTGCGTGGAAACTATGACTGGGGCTGGAGAGAAGAAACCGGTGACTGGAGATTCTACTATGTGATGGTAAACACTTCACTTACGGACCTCACTGACCAGTACATACTCCTCGACCTGAAGTGGCAGCATGTGCCAACAGATATTGATGCATACATCCTTGGTCCAATGCGTGACGGCTTCTCTTCATCGTACTCTTCCATATACGGACCATATAGGCTTTCAACAATCGGTGCGAGCTCGAACTCATATGCATCCGCTGGCAAGTACACATTTGACTCATCTACGGGCGATGCGAGAGACATCATCTATGCACCAATTAAGAAGGGCTTGAACATGATAATACTGCACAACACACTGCTGAACGCAACAGAATTCCCGGAGACATTTACATGGGAAATGAGCAGGATGTATTACAAGACATGGACTACGCCACTCTACGCATATGTGACAGACCATGTGTACACAACTGGTAAGGTTGGCGAAGTTGCAATAAACTCCTCAAAGGCGTGGGATGGCATGTCCTCGAAGGTTGATAGCATGACCACAAGCGTTTACACAAACCAGGTTGTTTATCAGGATAATCCAGACGACTACACCACAGCAAGCTGGAAGAAGCCAGTGAAGGTACTCGGTGCAAGCATGCTGAAGATTGCAATCACAAGGGTAGGAAATCCAAGTGATGACCTTGATATGTTCCTCATCTATGACAGCAACAACAATGGTGTCTATGACCCGGGTGCAGATGCACTGAAGGCATACTCAGCAACCAGTGCAGCACTTGAAGCAATCAACTACAAGAATCCCGCAGATGGTACATACTTTGTGCTTGTACATGGCTGGAGTGTGCCAGGTGGTCAGGATAACTTTGATATAAGCATTGGCATTGGCTCTAAGGTTCCACTGTTCAACTGTGAGGGTATGCCCACGGTAATTCAGCCAAATACCCAGTATACCTTCGACATCATGGCAAACATTCCACCAATTGGCGGTGTGTTTGGTGCTACCGTTGGCTTCGGACCCGAGAATTCTGGCAGGACATTCTCAGTAGATGTCTCTGCAGAAGTTGAAGATGGTGCAGCACCCGAGCTTCAGGCATCTGCGCCGACACCCGACTCATATGTAACCACACCAACACCATTGATCAAGGCAAGGTACACTGATGATGTTGTGAGTTCACCCATGAATGCAAGCTCAGTAGTGATGAAGATTGACGGAATCACGGTAACAAACCAGGCAACCATAGATACAGATGCTGGCGAAATCTCGTTCAAGCCACTCACTGCACTCTCAGAGGGCAAGCATATCGTGTATGTGTCTGCAAAAGATAGCTACGGCAACGGTGCCACAATAACATGGTCATTCACCGTGGACACAATCCCACCGACTCTCGTGGTAACTTCACCGGTTGGTGGTGAAATCACAAACAACCCAGTATTGAAGGTTAAAGGATACACAGACGCAGTTGATTCATCAGTAACAATAAATGGAAACACAGTGCCTCTTGCAGCTGATGGCTCATTCGATTATCCAGTTGCACTTACCGAGGGTTCAAACACAATAAAGGTTGTAGCAACGGATGTAGCTGGTCATTCTGTAGAGATACAGAAGAAGGTAACACTCGACACAAATGCACCCGCACTCACATTGAGTTCGCCAACACCAGATGCAATACTGAGCACAAATATAATAACTGTGACAGGTACAACTGAGAAGAATGCGGTGGTAACAGTAAATGGAAACTATGCAATTGTGGACAGCTCAGGTAATTTTGCTGCAACCGTAACACTTGCAGAGGGCTCGAACTTGATACAGGTAACCTCAAAGGACACTGCAGGAAACATTGCAAGGGCAAATGTAAGTGTGGTTGTTGACACACTTGCACCCGTACTGAGCATTGATTCACCAGTTGCAGGTAGCATGGTAAACACAAACAGCATCGAAGTTAAGGGTACCGTCTATGACGCAAATCTGGGCACCCTGACAGTAAATTCAAATGTGGTCACAGTAACAGACAACACATACAGTACAGTGGTCACGCTCACAGAAGGTACAAACACAATAACCGTTGTTGCAACTGACCTTGCTGGACATGCCGTAACAAAGACCGTTAGTGTTGTCCTTGATACAACCGCACCCACACTTACAGTAACACCATCTGCAAACGAGACAAAGGTACCAGTAGTAACGCTCACGGGCACAGTATCTGACGCAGGCACAGGCATTGCAAAGGTTACCGTAAACGGGAATCTGGTAGCAGTTGGCTCTGATGGAAAGTTCACTGCAAATGTTGGACTGCTGGAAGGCACAAACACCATAACGGTAAATGCCTATGACCTTGTTGGCAATGTAAAGACGATGACACTCTCGGTGAAATACACATACATACCTGAACTGAGTGACCTTTATAACCGGGATAACCAGACAAACCAGAAGATAGATGACACAAACAACGCACTCAACAACAAGATAGACACTACAAAGAGTGACCTTGGAGACCAGATCAACAGCACAGGCATGAATGCAATGCTCCTTGCGGTGCTTGGTATAATCCTGGCGATTGTGGCGATTATACTCACATTCGTGATGAGGCCAAAGTCGCCAACACCTGAGGCACCGACCAGTGTTACAGAAACACCATCTGAGCCAGCGCAGGAAAACATACCTGCAGAGACAGCACCAGAAAACCCAGAACAGCCACAAAACCCATAAACCTCTTTTTCTAAATTTTTTAAATTTTTAAATTTTTATCTTTGTTTTATAACAACATTTGGAACTAATCCCAATATCCCAAAATATATATTCCTCCACGGAATACACTTCACAATGGTAGAAAAGGAAACACTCGGAGAAAAACACCGCACGGGTTCAAGCATAGAAATTATAAGAGCGCACAAATTCACAATTTTTTCTGTTACAATTATCTGCTCTATCTTTCTATACAATTTAGCCAGTTATGAGGGAGCATTGAGTGTTTTTCTGGTTTTCGCTCTCGTCATGCTGATGATTGTATACATAAAAATAGATTTTTACAGGAACGACCGGAGTTTACCATCATTCTATGAACTGATTTTCGCAATTGCAATTATCGCATTCAGCTTTCTGACTGTGCCTCTGAAGACCATAATTTCAGGCGGAGAAAATACGGGCTTTGGTGTGACAAACTACGCAATTTTCCTTGCGGGCATCCTCTTCCTTTTTTACGGTTACAGGCAGATAAGAGAAACCTACCCGGTTCTTGCATTGCTCGTCTCGCTCTCAATTCTGAACATTCTCTTTTACAGTGAGAACACAGGTCTTTATGCAATGGCTGCAAACATCCTTGCGATGCCCGAGGCAAATGCACTCTCAGAACTGCTCTCAATTTTCGGTATTTCCTCGTACACTGCTTCAGCATCCAGTGGTGCAGGTGCAATTATTTATATAACTACACCGAGAAATGTGAGTCCAATGTGGATTGCCGGGGGATGCACTGGTGTGATGGGCATGGGCACATTCGCAGCGCTGTCTTCAGCCCTTGTACTGAACTTTCGGGGAAAGTGGTACATCAAAACAGGAATTGTTGTGCTTGGAACAATCGGTGCATTCTTCGTCAACATGCTCCGACTCCTGACGCTTGCATTGCTCCTCTACCACTACGGAGAGCCCACAATGCTCTGGTGGCACAAAAATGAGTATTTTGCGCTCGGTGACCTGTATCAGATGATATATATGTGTGCATTCTGGCTTGTTGCATTCAGATATGTGGGAGGCGAAGTTCATGGAGAAGGAAATAAGCGAGCAGAAACTAAAGGATTACCTGAGAAAAACAGAGAAAGCACTGGAAGTGGCGAGCATCGCAGTGCCTGAGCGCTCATTTTTCTATCAACTTGCATCTTCATTTTTAGAGATGGCTAGAGCATACTACTCAGATGCAAGGCATTTTTACGAGCAGGGAAACTATGTAAATGCATTCGCCTGTGTGAATTATGCACATGCCTGGCTCGACGCTGGAGCAAGAATTGGACTGTTTGATGTGGGCGGCGATGATAGCCTCTTCACGCTATGGGAATAAATCCTGCCTGCTCCGATTTCTTTATTAACCTGCAGGTATACATATGCATGTGGATGCAATTGAATGTATTAAATTAACCAGAACATTCAAAAGCAAGAAAAAAATCGTCAGGGCACTTGACAATGTGAACCTGCGTGTCAGCCGTGGTGAGCTATTTGGATTGCTCGGGCCAAATGGCGCTGGAAAAACAACGCTGATAAAGATTCTTACTACCTTGCTTCTCCCAACATCCGGGAGGGCGTATGTGTATGGCTACGATGTGGAAAAGGATTTCAAAAAAATCAGGCCGATAATAAACATGGTATCCGGCGGCGAAACTTCCGGCTATGGACTTCTCACTGTGTTTGAAAATCTCTGGATGTTCTCACAGTTTTATGGAATGCCGAATAAGGTTGCTACCGAAACAATCAACAAACTTCTTGCGAGATTGCACATTGAACACCTTTCAAGCAGAAAGGTAAGGGCACTCTCAACCGGTGAACGCCAGAAATTGAACATCATTCGTGGCTTTATGACTGCACCAAAAATTGTATTTTTAGATGAACCAACACTTGGACTGGATGTAGAAACTGCCCGGCTCATTCGAAAATTCGTGAGGGAATGGCTGAGGGAGGATAAGGAACGCACGGTGCTTCTCACCACGCACTACATGATGGAAGCAGATGAACTCTGCGACCGCATTGCAATCATTGACCAGGGGAAAATAATTGCACTGGGTACACCTGATGAACTGAAAAAGATGGTAAAAACAGATGTAAGTCTGGAAATGGAGATATTTCCTGCGATAAAACTGGACTGGATTAAGAGTATTGAAGGCATTGCGGGTTTTACAGCAAGTGAAAGCAACGGAAAGACAAATCTAAAGCTGGTTACGGTAGATGATAGCGTTGGTGGAGAAGTTGTTTCGAATATCTACAAGCACGGTGGAAAAATCCTTGCGTTGCACAAGCGCGAACCAACACTTGAAGATGTGTTTCTCAAGCTAACTGGCAGGGGACTGGAATGAACACAATCTTGCTCAATCTCAGGGCAATCCGGGGCAGAGCATATCCTAGAGTTATCGGACTGATGCGTGAGCCCTCATGGATTTTCTGGGAGACCGTACTGCCAGTACTCAGCATTGCAGCATTTATATATGTTTACCGCAGTTTGAATGCACCTGCGATGTACGAGGGGTTTGTGGTTCTTGGAGGAGTTATGACCACATACTGGTTAAATGTGCTCTGGAGCATGGCTGCACAACTGTACTGGGAAAAGGAGACCGCAAATTTGCAATTGTACCTTGCAGCACCCATGTCAAAAATGTCAATCCTTGCAGGCATGGCGATTGGTGCTATCGTGTCCACAACCCTGCGGGCATGTACAATCCTGATTATCGGGATTTTCATATTCCATGTCAATTTCGTTGTTACATCTCCACTGCTCCTCATCCTTGTGTTCATCTCCACACTTGTAGCTCTATATGGAATGGGCATGCTCTTCGCCTCGCTCTTCCTCATGTGGGGCAGGGAGGCATGGTACCTCAACAACCTTCTCCAGGAGCCAGTATATTTCCTTTCTGGTCAGTACTTTCCAGTAAAGGCACTTGGTGCAGTGATTGCCTCCGCTGCATCAATAATCCCGCTCACCCTGGGGCTCGATGCAATGCGTCAGATTTTGTTTCCTGAAAGTGCATCCTGGGGTTTTCTCTCGCCATGGATTGAGTTGCTCATCCTCGTGCTCCTGGGTGTGTTTTTCATTATCTGTGCAAAGTATGCGCTGGATAAGGTGGAATACCTTGGTAAGGTAAAGGGCACACTTACGATGAGGTGGCAATGATGTCATTAAAAACTTCAATGTGGCTCGAATTCCAGATAGAATCAAACTGGACTTCTCCATTTATCTTTGCAATATATAATATAATCAAGCCAGTTGGTGCAGCCCTCGTGCTCGTTGCCATGTTCTATGTTGTGGCAGGCAAACTTACTGGCACAGCACTTGAATTTATGTATGTGGGCAATGCATTTTACATGATTCTTGCCCAGACGCTGTTTTCCATCGGCTGGATTGTGCACGATGACCGGGAGCACTACGCTACACTGCGGTACTTATACATCTCACCAACCCCCTATTTCAAATATCTGTTCGGGAGGAGCATCGCCAGATATGTCCTCTCTCTGATTCCAATGGTTGTTCTCCTCCTTCTTGGGCTGACATTTAAAATCCAGTACAGAATAAATTTGTTACTGCTTGCCATTGTGCTTCTCCTCGGGTTCTTCTTCATCGTTGGCACAGCCCTGCTGATAAGCGGTATAAACCTTCTCACAGCCAGGCATGGTGGTGCTATTGGTGAGGCATTTGCAGGCATTTTTTACCTTGCATCAGGCGTCGTATTTCCAGTCAGCATCCTTCCTGCCTGGGCACAGCAGATTGCACTTACATTACCAACGACATACTGGTTCTCACTGATCAGAATTGCGGTGCTCGGAAATGAACCGGATGCACTCCTCTCCGTATTCCCGCTGTCAAACTTAATTCTCTACCTCGTCCTCCTTTCAATTGTTTATTTTGCTGCAGCCTTTCTTGTGTTTAAACTGGCAGATGGACTTGCTCGAAAACTTGGAATTCTTGATATGAGCACCACATACTAGCACTGTGCTACAACATACACGCTAATTCCTCTTGTGTAAATTGCACAGGGCATGGAAGAGAAAAGCGCCTTTATCTCCTCGATGCTTAAGCTACTTTTCAATGCCTTCTCAAGCAAATTGTATTCATCTGGTTCTACATGGATCAGGGGAAGGTGTGATATGCCCTCCAGGTATGTGTCTGAAAAGAACATCCTTCCATTCTTTGCGAGCACACGCAGGCATTCGCGTAACAACCGTGGTTTATCTTCGACAACCTTCAGAAATCCACGGCACACAATTGCATCAAAAAACGCATCTGGAAATGGAGTTTCAAGTGCATTTGCATGCATAAATACCACATTTTCGCATCCCAGCAAATCCTTTTTTTTATTTGCATGTCCAATCATTTCATTAGAAATGTCAATACCGGTTATCTTTGCATCTGGATATCGTTTTCCAAGTGCACATGCAAGAATGCCTGGACCTGATGCCACATCGAGAATTGTTCTGGGTCGCTCTAAATTCGCACATATAAATTCAATAAACGGGAGGTAAACCTCATTGTATTTTCGTTCGTTGTCCATTCGTCGTATGTAGTTCTCAGGTATAAAATTACTTTTCTCCATCAGAACTTTTTCTCCGTATTCGCATCAGGTTTCTGCGGTGCTTTCTTCTTCCTCAGCAACAGATACACCACAAGCACAACCACGATAATTACTGCCACAACCGCTGCAATCATTCCAAGCAGGCACGCAGTCACGATGCCCTCTCCA
>Ga0123519_10003163_pt1 | contig 27461 bp, 22 predicted proteins | sample YelNatPaOPRAMG02_FD_87396 | JGI IMG/M metagenome (GOLD analysis project Ga0123519, IMG submission 87396) | Hot spring microbial communities from Yellowstone National Park - Yellowstone National Park OP-RAMG-02 (version 2) | ecosystem: Environmental > Aquatic > Thermal springs > Hot (42-90C) ...
CCCTCTGCGTCTCGGCGGTGAGCGCTGCCGTAGCTCAGTCGATCTGCCAGCCCGGCAGGTAGGCGCGGCTGGCCTGCAGCATCTCGTTGAACATGGCCCAGGCCTCGTCGACCGGCAGGCGGTTGGCAGGGTCGTTGTAGATGGCCTGGAAGGCCACGTCCTTGTCGCGAGTGAGGGCCGCCTCGACGATCATCTCCTGGTTGGCCACGTGGCGGGCGATGGTGGCCTGCAGGCCCGGCGGGATGGCGCCGGCCGTGAGCGGCCGCACCTGGTCGCGCGAAAAGTGGGCGTTGGTCTCGACGACGGCACCCCGCGGCAGGTTGTCGATCTGCCCCACATTGGGCAGGTTGACGTTGGTCACAATGTCGCCCAGGCCCACCAGGGCGCGGATCTGGTCGACTCCCTCCTCGCCCGACGCGCCCAGGGCGAGGGGCTCGCGGCCCGCCATCAGGTCCAACGTCTTCTGCGGCGCATCCTTCCAGCGTTGGATGCGGTAAGAGACCGGCGTGCGGATGACGCCCCAGCGGAAGAGCTCGTCGGGCGAGCGGGTAAAGCCCGGCAGGAACTCCACCAGGTGCCGGTCGCCGGCGGCGGGCAGGACGCCGAACCTTTGGAAGAGGGTAAACTTGACCTGCGAGGCATCGCGGAACCAGTTGTGCCAGCCCTCCACCTCCTCGCGGGTGCATTGGCGCAGCACGCCCGGCCGCTGGATGTGCTCGCGCAGGAGCGCCAGCAGGTCGTGCTCGCGGTAGTGGGCGCGGTCGATCAGGGTGAAGTGGTTGATGCCCAGCACGTTCACCCGGACCTCATCGCGTGCCGGGGCCGGCCTCACGTTGAGCCAGCTCGACACCAGGGTGCTGAGCAGGTGCTGCGTGCCAAAGACCTCGTGGCAGCAGCCAAAGACCTTGAGCCCCGGCTCCACGCGCGTGAGGGTGCGCGTGCAGATGGCCATGGGGTTGGTATAGTTGATCACCCAGGCCTTGGGGCAGAGGGCGGCGATGCGGCGGGCAAAGCCCTCGTAGATCGTCGCGGCGCGCAGCCCACGCACCAGGCCCGGTGCGCCGGTGGTATCGCCCACGGGGAAGAACATGCCGTGGCGCTCGGCGATGGCGATTTCGGCCTCCATGCAGGCCAGGCTGCCCGGCTGGATCGACATGATGACCAGGTCGGCGCCCTGCAGGGCCTGATCGAGGGCCGGCACGGCGCGGTAGCGCCAGCGCGACACGACCCCCGGCTGGCCCTGCAGCCAGGTGCCCAGGCGCTCGTTGAGGCGCGCGCTCTCCATATCGATGTCGTAGAGGTCCACTTGCCCGGTGAGGTCGGGGCAGAGGGCCAGGTCGAACATCAGCTTGCGCGCCCACTCGCGGCTGCCGCCGCCGATGTAGGCGATCTTGAGCTCGACGGGTTGTGGGTGAGGCTGGTTGTCCATGGTGGGGTTCCTCCGCAGTGAATGGCGGGGCCGGGTGCCCCGCCCGGTCCATTATACTCTCCTGTGGGGGCGGCTGGGAAAATGCCCCTCAGGCCGGCTGTAGTTCATTCTGGGGCCAAGCCAGCGACCCGCGTTCTGGACAGGTATGAGACCCATCCCCCCAGCCCCCTTCCCACTGCGGCGGAAAGGGGGAGCCCTTCGATGGGGGTTTGGAGCGGGCGCTTTGCGCCCGCTCCAAACCCCCAAACCCTACCCCTCAGGCCTGCGGCCGGCTCGGGCGTGGCGGACCTTGGCCGCACTGGTGGGGCGCCACCCCGCCCGCGCAGCGAGGGCCTCCTGGCCGGGCGGCCAGAGCCGCCGCCACGAAGGGCCCCGCCGCCCCAGGCATTTATGTAACCTCTTCAACTCTTGACATTTGGCCAATTTCGTCCTATACTATGTAAGCGGTTACATGAATCTGCCTCTCACGCCACGGCTGGCCACGCCGTGGCTCCCCCCGAAAGGAGGTGACCCGGCCTTTTGGATTCCCCCATCGTCGGCGATCGATGCGTTCCCACAGCCTGAGAGGAGACAGAGATGCGAAGACCAACCAGGATTTCGCGCCGTGAACTGCTCCGCATGATGGGCCTCACGGCCGCCGGCGCCGTGCTGGCCGGGTGCGCGGCACCCGCTGCCCAGCCCACCCAGCCGTCGCAGCCCGCCGGCGCAGCCACCGCGGCCCCCGCCGGCGCAGCCACTGCGGCTCCCGCCAGCGCAGCCACCCCCGCACCCGCCGCGAAACTGCCCGACGTGATGCAGGTGTGGATCCAGTGGGGCGACAACCCGGCCCAGCTCCAGGAACTCTTCAACCGCTTCGCCACGGCCAATGGCATCAAGGTGCAGGTGAATGCCCCCGTCGAGGAGGAGAAGATCATCGCCGCCCTCTCGGGCAACGAGCCCCCCGACGTGCTGGTGCTCAGCGGGCCCGACAACGTCGGCACCTGGCAGCGGGAAAAGCTCGTCGCTCCCCTCGACGACATTATCGCTTCCAGCAACATCGACCTCAACGACTTTTTCCCCGCTCCACTGGGGCTCTGCAAGTACGGCGGCAAGTTCTACTCACTGCCCTGGGGCACCGATACCTACGCCCTCTTCTGGAACAAGGACCTCTTCGAGGAGGCCAAGCTCGACCCCGAGAAGCCGCCCCTCACCATCGAAGAACTGACCTCCTTCGCAGAGAAACTCACCATCGTCGAGGGTGGCACGGTCAAACAGGTCGGCTTCATCCCCGACTTTTCCTGGAGCCACAACGACCTGTACCTGAAGATGTTCGGCGGCTCGCCCCTCAACGCCGACCGCACCAAAGTCACCCTCAACACGCCCGAGATGATCGAGTGCCTCAAGTGGCAGCAGCAGTTCTACACCAAGTACGGCGCCGACAACGTGCTCAAGTTCACCTCGGCCCTCGGCGACTATATGTCGCCCGACCAGGGCTTCTACGCCGGCAAGATCGCCATGATGGTCGATGGCGAGTGGCAGCCGGGGCCCAACTTTATCCAGAAGCTCAAGCCCGAGCTCAACTATGGCGTGACGCCCTTCCCCTACCCGGCCGCTCACCCCGAGCGCAAGAACACCAATATGGTCGGCGGCACGGTGGTCGTCATCCCGGCTGGCGCCAAAGACAAGGCAGCCTCGGGCAAGCTGCTGGCCTGGATGATGAGCCCCCAGATCGTGGCTGACGAGATGTCGTTCAACTTTAACCTTCCTACCTCCAAGAAGGCTGCGCAGGACTCGCGCTTCCACGAGAACAAAAAGTTCGAGGTCTTCCTGAACCTCATGAGCGACCCCAACGCCTCCACCTGGCCGGTCACCGCCATCAATGCCGAGCTCAACACCGAGCTGGGTGCCGTGGAAGAGCAGGTGCTGCATGCCGGGGCAGACCCGGCGCCGCTCCTCAAGGCAGCCGAGGAGAAACTGCAGCCCGAGCTCGACAAGACCCTGGGCGCGAGCTGACCCGGCTCGGGCCCGCCCGTTCCCGTCAGGTTTGTGGCCGGCGCTTCAGCGCCCTGACCCTGCGCCCGAGCGGCCGCGTCGGGCGCTGAAGCGCCTCTGACCACAGGGAGGTGACCGGTGCAAGCCAACCCGCAACCCCCATCGGTCGCGCGCACGCCCGCGGCCCGCCCGCGCTGGAGCCCCCGCACCCGCCGCGCCCTTGCGGCCGGGCTCCTGTTCACGGCTCCCTGGATCGTGGGCTTTTTCGCCTTCACCCTCTACCCGATGCTCGCGTCGCTCTACTACAGCTTTACCGAGTATCACGTCAGAAAGCCCCCGGTGTGGATCGGCCTGCAGAACTATGCCGCCCTGGGTACCGACAAGCTCTTTTGGACCGCCCTCTACAACACCACCTACATGGTGGTCCTGGCCGTGCCGCTGGGGCTCCTGATCTCCTTCTTCTGCGCCGTGCTGCTGAACCTGAAGGTGCGCGGCCAGTCGGTCTACCGCGTCATCTACTTCCTCCCCTCCATCGTGCCCGTGGTGGCCAGCACGCTGCTCTGGCTATGGATCCTCAACCCCCAGAGCGGCCTCTTGAACACCCTGCTGGCCAGGGTGGGCATCGAGGGCCCCAACTGGTTCCGCAACCCGGCCTGGTCCAAACCGGCGCTGATCCTCATGGGGCTCTGGGGCCTCGGCAACACGATCATCATCTACCTCTCCGGGCTGCAGGATGTGCCCGTCTCGCTCCTTGAGGCGGCCGAGCTCGACGGGGCCAACTGGTGGCAGCGCCTGTTCCATGTGACCGTGCCTATGGTCTCGCCGATCACCCTCTTCAACCTGATCATGGGCGTGATCGGCATGTTCCAATACTTCGCCCAGGCCTACGTCTTTGGCACCGGCATCAACACCACCGTGGGGGTCACCCTGGGCGCGCCGCTCAACTCGACGCTCTTCTACAGCGTCTACCTCTACCACGTGGGCTTTGTCTACTTCAAGATGGGGTACGCCTCGGCAATGGCCTGGATCCTCTTCCTCATCATCATGGCCTGTACCCTCCTCTTGCTGCGCTCCTCGGAGCGCTGGACCTACTATGCGGGGTAAGGCAATGGCAGAGATCACGCTCAAGAGGCCGGTTTCACGGGCACGGCTTTCGAAGCGAACACGCGATGTGCTGCAGGCCCTGTTGGGCCACGCGCTCCTCATCGCCGTCGGGCTCTTTTTCTTCATCCCCTTCCTGTGGATGCTCTCCACCGCCCTCAAATCGGAGCAGGACGTGTTCCGCGTGCCGCCCACCTGGCTGCCCCACGATAACCTGCGCGTCGTGGTCAACGGCAAGGCGCTGCCGGTGTACGATGTGAAGCTGAGCGATGGCAGCGTGCGGCGGCTGGCCCTGGTCTCGATGGCCGAGGGCAAGGGCACCTTCGTCGACCCCGCTGCGCCGGCCCAGACCGTCGAGGCCAGGCTGCGCGACGCCACGGCGGTGCTGGTGGTCAGCCTGCGCTGGCAGAACTTTATCGACGCCATGGAGCGCTCCACCCGGCCCGGCGTCAACGTCAACTTTTTCACCTATGCCCGCAACAGCCTGATCGTGGCCTTTTTCTGCATCGTGGGCACGTTGGTCTCGTGTGCGCCGGCTGCCTACGGCTTTGCGCGCATCCGTTGGCCGGGGCGCGACGCCCTCTTCATGCTCGTGCTCGCCACCATGATGCTGCCCTTCCAGGTGACGATGATCCCCCTCTACGTGATCTTTACCACCTGGCTGCACTGGGGCAACACGTTCCTGCCGCTCATCGTGCCCACCTTTTTCGGCAACGGCTTTGACATCTTTCTCTTGCGCCAGTTCTTCCGCACCATCCCCGAAGAGCTGTGCGATGCGGCGCGCGTCGATGGAGCCTCGGAGGGGCGCATCTTCCTCAGCATCGTGCTGCCCCTGTCGGTGCTAGTGCTCACCACCATCAGCGTGCTCACCTTCCTGTGGGCCTGGAACGATTTCCTCGGCCCCCTGCTCTACCTGACCAACCCCCAGACCTTTACCATGGCCCTGGGGCTGCAGGACTTTCAGGGCCGCCACGAGGTCGCGTGGAACCTGCTCATGGCCGCCTCGGTGGTGTTCACCCTGCCCATCATCGTGGCCTTCTTCTTCGCCCAGCGCACCTTCATCCAGGGCGTCAAGCTGACCGGACTGAAGGAATAGGCCATGCCTGTTATGCGACCTCTTCGCCCGCGCGCAACCATTGCCGACGTGGCCCGGCAGGCAGGAGTCTCCACCGCGACCGTCAGCCGGGTGCTGAACGGGCTGGGGCCTGTGGCGCCCGCCACCGCCTCGGCGGTGTGGGCGGCGGTGGCCGAGCTCAGCTATGCACCACACGCCGCGGCGCGCAGCCTGGCCAGGGGCCGCTCCAACATCCTCAGCCTCCTGTTGCCCCAGATCGGCAGCGCCTACTTCACGCCCCTGGTGCGCGGCGTGGAGGGCGCAGCCCGCGAGGCGGGGTTCGACCTGTTGGTCCTAACCTCGGCGCGGGCCGGCCAGCGCGGCGTGAGCCTGCGCCAACGCATCGCCGAGCTCAATAGCGATGGCATCCTGGTCTTCGCCCACAGCCTCGACCACGCCGACCTGGAGCACCTGCACCGGCTGCACATGCCGATGGTGCTCCTTTTGCAGCCGGCGCCCGATGGCCTCGCCATCCCCTGCGTGAACCTGCGCAACCGGCGCGGCGCCCGTGCCATGACGGAGCATCTGATCGAGGTACACGGCTACCGGCGCATCGCCTTCCTGCGCGGCCCGGAGGGCAATAGCGATTCGGCCTGGCGCGAGATGGGCTACCGCGAGGCGCTGGCCGCCCATGGCATCGCCTTCGACGAGGGCCTGGTGGCCACCGGCGGCTTTGAGCAGGCCCAGGCCAGGGCCTCGGTGGAGGCCTGGCTGCAGGCCGGTGTGCGGCCCGAGGCCATCTTTGCCGGCGATGACGACTCGGCCTACGGCGCCATGCAGGCCGTCCAGCACGCCGGCCTGCGCGTGCCCCAGGATATCGCCGTCGTCGGCTTCGACGGGCTCGATTTCACCCAGTATCTCTCTCCGCCGCTGACCACCGTGCGGGCGCCCATCGAAGAGGCCGGGCGCCGCGGCGCCGAGCTGCTCATCGAGGTCATCCGCTCGGGCCACGCAGCGGAGCAGGTTCTCTTGCCCACCGAGCTCGTGGTGCGGCAATCCTGTGGCTGCGGCTTGCAGAAAACATTGCAGTAAGAGGAGGAAAAACGTGCGCCCCAACCCCACGCTCAAGAAGCTGGGCTTTGCTCCCACCGACCGCGTGGCCATCATCCACGCCGATGACATTGGCATGTGCCAGGCGGGGCTGGCCGCCTTTGCCGACCTGATCGACTTTGGCCTCGTCTCCTCGGGGGCGGTGATGGTGCCCTGCCCCTGGTCGTTGGCAGCGGCCGCCTACTGCCGCGCCCATCCGCAGGCCGACGTGGGCGTCCACCTCACCCTGACCAGCGAGTGGGAGACCTACCGCTGGGGCCCCATCTCTACCCGTGACCCCAGCTCGGGCCTGCTCGATGGCGAAGGCTGCTTCTACCGCACCTCGGAGGACGTCCAGGCCCACGCCGACCCCGCTGCCGTCGCCGTAGAGCTGCGCGCCCAGCTCGACCGGGCGCTGGCAGCGGGCATCGACGTAACCCACATCGATACCCACATGGGCGCCGTCGCCCACCCCAAGTTCATCATGGGCTACGTGCAGCTGGCCATGGAGCGCCGCCTGCCGCCCATGTTGCCGCGCCTCGACGAGGCGGGCTGGCGTGCCCTCAACCTGGATGCCGAGACGGCCGCCTTCGCCGCCCAGCTCACGGCCCAGCTCGAGGACCAGGGGCTGCCCCTGCTCGACCAAATCACCATGCTGCCCCTCGACCAGCCCAACGACCGCATCGCTCTGGCCAAGCGGGCCTTCGACAGCCTGCCCGCCGGCCTCACCCATTTCATCATCCACCCTGCGGCCGACACGCCCGAGCTGCGCGCCATCACGCCCGACGCGCCCAGCCGCATCGCCGACTATCGCGCCTTCACCAGCCCCGAGCTGCGCGACTATGTGCGCAGTGTGGGCATCAAGGTCATCGGCTACCGCATGCTGCGCGATCTGATGCGCGGCCAGTGAGGGCACTCGAGGAGGTACCCATGCCTTTGCGCATCGCCATCGTGGGCACCGGCTACATCGCCCACACCCATGCCCGCGCCATCCGCAACACCCCCGGCGCCGAGCTGGTGGCAGTGGCCAACCACCGGGCCGAGTCGCTGGCGGCCTTTGCGGACGAGTTTGGAGTGCCGCGCCAGTACGCCGATGTGCCCTCGCTCCTGGCGGCCGGCGGACTCGACGCCCTGGTCATCTGCACCCCCAACTACCTGCACGCGCCCCAGGCCATCGCCGCCCTGGAGGCGGGCGTGCACGTGATGGTGGAAAAGCCCATGGCCATGAGCGTGGCCGAGGCCGAGAGCATGTGCCAGGCGGCTGCGCGCTCGGGCGCGCGGCTGATGGTGGCCCACTGCTGGCGCTTCGACGCCGAAGTGCGCTGGCTGCGCGAGCAGGTCGTGGCGGGGCGACTGGGCCCCATCGTGCGCACCAAGAGCTACGGCGTGCACGCCTGGTGGGGGCCGGCGGGCTGGTTCACCCACCGCGCGCTGGCGGGCGGCGGCGCCCTGGTCGACATGGGCGTCCACGCCATCGACACCAGCCGCTACCTGTTGGGCGACCCCCAGCCCCGCTCCGTCTATGCCACCCTCGGCACCCACTATGGCGCCTACGACGTCGACGACACCGGCATGCTCCTCATCACCTGGGAGGGTGGCGTCGTGAGTTACGTCGAGTCGGGCTGGTGGCAGCCCCACACCGATGCGCCCGAGGCCGGCACCCAGCTCTACGGACGCCAGGGTTTCGGCCAGACTTTCCCCACCCGCCTGGTCGTGCCGGGGGAGGGCGGGCCGGTCGAGGTGAACCCTGGCTTCGCCTTCCCGCGCGGCGAACACTGCCCCCAGTCGATGTACGACGCCCAGATGCAGCACTTTGTCGAAAGCATCCGCGCCGGCGCCGACCCCGTGCCGGGGGGCGCCCACGGCCTGGTGGTCATGCGCGTGGTCGAGGCCGCCTACCGCTCGGCGGCCAGCGGAAAGGCGGAGGAGATATGAAGATCGCAGTCATCGGCGGGGGCTCGACCTACACCCCCGAGCTGGTCCATGGATTCATCGGCGCCGCCGAGCGCCTCTCGCTCAGCGAGCTGTGGCTCATGGATATCGACGCCGCCCGGCTCGAGGTGGTGGGCGGCTTTGCCCGGCGCATGGTCGAGGCAGCAGGGGCGCCCTTCAAACTGGTGCTGACCACCGACCGCGCCGCAGCCCTGGCCGGCGCCTCGTTCGTCGAGACGCAGATCCGCGTCGGCGGCATGGCCGCGCGCCGCGAGGACGAGCACCTGGGCCGCCGCTGGGGCCTGGTAGGCCAGGAGACGACCGGCGTTGGCGGCTTTGCCAAAGCCCTGCGCACCATCCCAGTCATCCTCAGCATCGCCCGCGACATGCACGAGCTCTGCCCCGACGCCTGGCTGGTCAACTTTACCAACCCCAGCGGCCTGGTCACCGAGGCGCTGCAGCGCTACGCCCCCGAGACGCGCTCGGTGGGCCTGTGCAACTCACCTATCGGCTACCGCATGCACATCGCAGCGCACATGGGCGCCGACCCCAAGCAGGTGGAGATCGACTACCTGGGCCTCAACCACCTGGCCTGGCTCACCGGTGCCCGGGTGGGCGGGCGCGACGTGTGGCCCGAGGTCTTTGCCGGCCAGCTCCAGGCCTGGCGCGATAACGAGGACGACGCCCCCTGCCCACCCTACCTGGCAGAGCTCTTGGGGGCCATTCCCAGCTACTACCTGCGCTACTACTACCGCACGGCCTCGGTCGTGGCGCATCAGACAGGGCCGTCGCGGGCCGAACAAGTGATGGAGATCGAGCGCACCCTGCTGGCCGAGTACGCCGACCCTGCGCTGACCAGCCTGCCCGCCAAGCTGATGGAGCGCGGGGGCGCCCATTACTCGACGGCGGCCGCCTGGCTCATCGAGTCGCTCCACAACGACCTGGGCGAGGTGCATGTGCTCAACACCCGTCACCTGGGCGCCGTGCCCGGCTGGCCCGTCGACTGGGTGTGCGAGCTCCCCTGCCGCGTCGACGCCGCGGGGCTGCACCCCCTGCCGGCCGCCCCGCTGCCCACCCTGGCCGACGCCCTGGTGCACGCCGTCAAGGCCTACGAGCTCTTGGCCGCCGAGGCGGCCGTCACCGGCAGCCGGGGGGCAGCGCTGCAGGCGCTGGTGGCCCACCCGCTGGGCCCCGGCGCCGACCGGGCGCCCGCCCTGCTCGAAGACCTGCTCAAGGTCAACGCGGCCTACCTGCCCCAATTCGGGAACTGACGGAACTGGGGGAGCTGGGGGACGGAAGCCCTTCAGTGCCTCCAGTTCCCTCTCGAAAGGACACCCATGCGACGTTCTCTCTTCTTCCTGGGCATCGATGCCGGCGCCACCAAGACCCATGCGCTGGTGGCCGACGATAGCGGGCATGTGCTCGGCCTGGGCCAGGCCGGGCCCGGCAATTGGGAGGGGGTGGGCCTCGACGGCGCCCGCCTGGTGTACACGACGGCCATCGAGAAGGCACTGGCCGAGGCCGGCCTGCGGGTGGGCCAACTGTGTGCTGCCGGCTATGGGCTGGCAGGCATGGATTGGCCCAGCGACGAGGCCCGCCTGGGCGCCGTGCTCGACCGCCTGGGCGTGCCGGGGCCGCGCATCCTGGTCAATGACGCCTATGCCGCCCTGCGTGCAGGCACTCGCTCGGGCTACGGCGTGGCCGCCATCGCCGGCACCGGCACCACCGTGGCAGGCTGCAACGCGCACGGCGAGCGCTTTCGCACCTTTGGCGAAGGCATGGGCCTGGGCGACATCGGCGGCGCGGGCGACATCGTCTTCTGGGCCCTGCGGGCCGCCGCCTTGGCCTACACCGGCCGCGGCCAGCCCACGGCGCTGACCGAACGCTTCCTGGCACTCTATGGGTTGGAGAGCTTTGCCCAGTTGGCCGAAAAGCTCTGCCGCCATGAGGTCGAGCCGCCGCGGGCCGCCCTGGCGCCGATGGTCTTTGAGGTCGCCGAGGCGGGCGACGGCGTAGCCCGCGACGTGCTCCATTTCGTGGGCTACGAACTGGGCGCCAATGCGGCCGCCGTGGCCCGCCGGCTGGGCCTGGCCGGCACCCCCTTCGAGCTCGTGCTGGCCGGCGGCGTCTTTCGGGCGCAGAGCAGCCTCTTCGTCTCGGCCGTGCTCGAGGCAGTGCGCGCCGAATCGCCCGCCGTGCAACCCATCATCCTGCACACGGCGCCGGTGGTCGGCAGCGTCCTCCTGGGCATGGAAGCGGCCGGCCTGACCGTGGCCGCCGAGGTCCACGACCGGCTGGCTGCCGAAACCCGCGCGCGCCTGCAGGGCCCGGCCCGGTAGGGCTGGGGGAGTTGCGGCCCCGCGACCGGCTCAGCGCCCCAGGGCTTGGGCAGCCCTGAGGCGCGCGCATCAGTAGGCCACGTCGCCCCTCAGCGTCTGCGCCAGAGCCGGAGGATCGTTGGTGGTGATGCGGTCGACCCCAGCCCGCACCAGGCGCCGCGCCAGCTCGACCTGGGCGGGCTCGCTGGCATCCAGCGTCCAGGCGTCGACCAGAGCGCCCCGGGCGTGCAGGCCGGCGATCCAGTCGTAGCCGTCGTCGAGGGCGCGCGCGAGCGTGCTGGCGCGGATGTACCACACGCCCGCCATGGGGGCCTGCTGCCACAGCGCCTCGGCGCGCAGGGCCAGGTAGCTGCGCGCCTCGCCCCAGCGCACGGCGGCCAGCGGGTGGTCATCGTGGTAGCCGTAGGCGCCCACGCGGTAAGGAGGAGCGTCCTCGTCGTCATCGCTGCGCACGTCGAGGTACAGGAGAGGGTCGAAGCCCAGCGGCACCTGGGGCGCCAGCGCGTGCAGGCGGCGAAGCGCCCAGTCGGCGATGGTCGAGACGCGCACGCGCTGCCCCAGGGGCTCGATGAGGCGGGCGAGCTGCTGCAGCCTCTCGTCGGTCAGGGGCGCAGCAGCGTGGGCCTTGAGGTCGAGCTGCAGCTCGGCGGGCACCTCCAGCCCCCGCACCAGCTCCACCACCTGGCTCAAGAGCGCCACCCGTTCCTGGCTCGGCGCCCCCTTCCACAAGAGCTGCAGCCCGGCCACTTGGGCAGCCGTGGCCGCCCCCACCGGACCGTGGCCGGTGGTGGCCCGCTCGAGCAGGGGATCGTGCAGCAGCGCGAAATCGCCGTCGCCCAGGGGCTGCACATCCACCTCGATGGCCTGGGCCCGCCCGTCGAGGCAGACCCGCAGGGCCCCCAGCGAATTGGCCGGGCGGCCCGTGCCGCGCCCGGCGGCATGGTGAACGAGAATCACAGGCGACAAGGGCACCTCCTTATAGCTCCAGAGCACTTTGACATTATACACAGGTTGCCTATATTAACCTTACTGAAACCTCGCCCTTTGAGAAACCGCCCGGCGCTTCACCGCCGCCGGCTCGCAGTTTTTCGCGTCGGTGCCAGCCATCCTGCATCGGAGAACGTGGGAGAGCCAGAACGCACGCAGTGAGGAGGGCTGACATGCCTGCGATCACTCCTGATCTGCGCGAGCGCGCTCGAGGGTGCCTGCTGGGGGCTGCCGTGGGAGACGCCTTTGGCATGGCGTTGGAAGGGGCGCCGATGCAGCCCGTCAATGCCCAGCTGCGCGAAATGCGCCAGGGCCGCCTGCCACAGGGCTCGTTTACCACCCACACAGGCACGATGCTCACGCTGGCGGAAGGGCTGCTCGAAGAGGAGCCACTGGGCGCCGAAGCTCTCGCGGCGCGCGTCGAGGCCGTGCGTACCCACCGGGCCGAGGGGGCGCGCCCGGCGGGCCGGCCCACCATCCTCGCTCGCGTGCTGGGCGCGCAGCCGCCCGCCCCGGCCGGCCCGGCCGCCACAGAAGTGACTGCGGCGCCCGACGCGGCGGTGCTCACCCGCTGCCTGCCCATCGCCCTGGCCCATCTCGACAACCGTTTCGCCTGCATGGCCCTGGCGCGCGATGTGGCCCGCGCCACCCATCCCCATCCCGATTGCGCCGCCGGCGCCGCCTTTGTGGCCGTGTTGCTGTGGCACCTGGTGCAGGGGGTGGCACCGCGCCAGGCCGTGCAACACAGCCTGCAGGCCTCGAGCGACCTGCCGCCCATGCTCGAGGAGACGATCCGCTGGGCCTCCACACGCGTGCGCGACACCCTGACCAACGGCGGCCAGGTGCAGCAGATCATCGAAAGCACCGTGTGGGGCCTGCTCACCACCGCCAGCTTTGCCGAAGCCGTGACGCGGGTGACGAACCTGGGCGGCAACGCGGCAGTCGCCGGCGCCCTCATCGGCGCCTGGGCAGGCGCAGCGTATCGGCACAGCGGCATCCCTGCCGACTGGCGCACTCAGGTGTGGGGCACCTGGCCGCCGCGCGGAGGGCGCATCTGGCGCGAGAAGGACCTGGTGCAGCTGGCCGAGCGCCTGGTCCTTTCGTGAGCTTCTCCGGTTGCCCGCAGAGCGCCTCCGGCAGCCTGCCGGCCGCGAGCCTGCGGACGCGCTTTGGCTGCACCCTTCTTGCCCTTCAAGATGACAATTCCCGTGCAACATGGTAAAATCCAATTCTGACAAGCGCCAGCCGGCTGGCAGCGGCGGCGCATGCTCCAGCGCACAGGAGGTGCCATGACGCTCACAGACGCACGGGATGTCGCCATTATCGTGCTATGCGTGGAATCGCTGATCATCGGGAGCCTCCTGATCGTCCTGGTGTTGCAGCTCCGGGGGCTCATCCGCCTGCTGGAGCAGGAGCTCAGACCGATCCTGGCGTCGTTACAGGATACAGCAGGGACTGTGCGGGGCACAGCCACCATCGTGAGCGATTATGTCGTCAGCCCCGTGGCGCGCCTGGCCTCGATCTGGGAGGGCGTGCGCGAAGGCGCCGAAGTGCTCACCCGGCGCTCGCCGCGAGGGCGCAGCTCGTAGCCTGAGGGCGCTCCAATACCGGGGCGTACGCGATCCAATACGCAGATGGGGAGGTTACAAGTGGCAAAGGGAGAAAGCAGCAGCCTCGATTTCCTGGCCGGCTTTATCGTCGGCGGTGCCATCGGTGCGATCGTCGGCATCCTGATGGCCCCCCAGTCGGGCGAGCAGACGCGCGCGCAGCTTGCCGAGCGCAGCATCGAGCTGCGCGATGAGCTGCAGAGGCACGCCGGCAAGGTGCAGGAGAGCGTGCCCACCTTTGTGGAGGAACAGCGCGGGCGCGTCCAGGAGGCCATCGAGAAGGGCAAGGAAGCAGCCGCCAAGAAGCGCCAGGAAATCCTTGCCCAACTGGAGGCCCAGAAACGCACCGACGCCCAGGGTTAGAGCTACAACCGCCGCTGTCATCCTGGGCGCGCCAGGCCCCGTGAACCCTGTTCGAGACAGAGAACGCACGCCTGTCACTGCGAGTATCCCAGGGCTGGCGCAGCCTGTGGCGGGCCGAGAAACTTGCTGCGAGCAGGGGTGGCAGCCGGGTCTCAAGCTCCGCCAGCTCCCGGCGCAATCGCCTGGGTGGGGTTTTGGCGGGTTGGGCACAGCCGGCGCCGCCGCGGGCGGCGCCGGCTGTGCCCAACCCGCCAAAACCCCGTCCCGGGTGAGGGCCGGCCAGGCGCGGAGCAGGTTTGCCGGCTGTTGCCGGGTGCACAAATACGGTTGTAGTACCGACGATACAGGCCCGGCGGAGGAGTGCGGCATGTCTTTTCAGCGGAGGGCGCCCCGCTGGCTGCTTTGGCCGGCGGCCCTGTTGCTCACTCTGGCAGCAGGGCTGCTCTTGGCCTGGCAGCCGCTCATCGGCCCTGCCCTCTACGCGTGTACCGGCGAGCAGGACCCGCGTGAGCAGGTCAAAGGTCTGGCCAGCTACGTCTACCTGCAGCTTACCCAGCCCTTGCCCGACCTGGCCCCCTATACACCGATTCGCTACACCGACGTCAGCCCGTTTGGGGTCAACACCTTCCTCGAACAGGAGGTCGAGCCCGCCAAAGTGGCGCGCTCGCTCGACCTGATCCGCGAAGCCGGCTTTGGCACCATTCGCCAGGAGTTCCCCTGGGAAGATATCGAGATTTCGGCCAAGGGCGACTTTTGGGACCACAGATGGAACGTCTCGGCCTGGGCCAAGTATGACCGCATTGTCGAGATGGCCAACGAGCGCGGCATCCAGGTCATCGCCCGCCTCGACAACCCGCCGGCCTGGGCCCGTTCCGGAGACCGGGGCCAGAGCATCCAGGGTCCGCCCGACCGGGTGGAAGATTTCGGCGACTTTGTCGAGGCGGTGGTGCGGCGCTACCGGGGCAAGGTGCGCTACTACCAGATCTGGAACGAGCCCAACCTCTACCACGAGTGGGGTGACCGGCCCGTCGACCCCGCCGCCTACACCCGCCTGCTGCAGGAGGCGTACCGGCGGGCCAAAGCCGCCGATCCCAACTGCGTGATCATCACTGCCGGCCTGGCTCCCACCCTCGAGCAGGGGCCACAGAACCTGAGCGACCTGGCCTACCTGCAGGGGATGTACGATGCGGGCGCCCGCGGCAGTTTTGACATCCTGGGCGTGATGGCCTACGGTCTGTGGACGGGGCCGACCGACCGCCGGGTCGACCCGCAGCGCACCAACTTTGCGCGGCCGCAGCTCATGCGGGCCATCATGGTCAGGAACGGCGACGCCGACAAGCCCATCTGGGCCATGGAGATCGGCTGGAATGCCATGCCGCCCGGCCTGCCCGCTACGCCGATCTTTGGCATCGTGAGCCGCGAGCAGCAGGCCCAGTTCGCCGTCGACGCCTACGAGCGGGCCCGGCGCGACTGGCCCTGGATGGGCGTGATGAACTACTGGTTCTTCAAGCGCGCGTCGGATGCCGAGAAGGACCAGCCGTTCTACTACTTTTCTCTGCTCGAGCCCGACTTTACGCCATGGCCCGCCTACGAGGCCCTCAAGGCCTACGCCACCTCCACTGTGGTCGTCTACCCGGGCTACCGCCAGGAAGACGACTGGGCCCTCGAGTACTCGGGCCCCTGGCAGAAGGTGGAAGATAGCGGCGCCGTCTTGGGCGCCTACCGGCGCGGGGCGGCCGGCGCCCGCCTGCAGTTCAGCTATTGGGGCACGAGCCTCGACCTGGTCACCTTCGGCCCGGCCGACCCGGCCTCGGTGCGCGTGACGCTCGACGGGCACCCGGTGCGGGCCACGCCGGGCCAGGTGCAGGGGCGGCCGGCCCTCGCCCTGGCCCAGAGCGCCGCCCCCGGGCGCCATACCGTTGAGGTCGAGGTGGCCGCTGGCCACGAGCTGGCCCTCGACGGCCTGCTGGTGACCCGGGCCGACCACCGTTGGGCCTATGTCGTCGCCGGGCTGGTCCTTCTCACCGCCGCGGTGGCGGCAGGGTGGTTCGCCGCCCGCCGCCTGCGTTCGACAGGGGGTTGAGCAATTGGAGGAGAACACTGCTCCCCGGGCAAGCTCCTCACGCCGCTCCTGGTGGCTGACGGGGCTCGGGCTGCTCGCCATCCTGGGCCTGGCCGCCGGCCTGCGCTTCTACCGCCTCGGCGGCCAGAGCCTGTGGAACGATGAGGGCACCAGCGTGGCCCTGGCCGGCCGCAGCCTGCCCGTGATCACCCTCGACGCCGCTGCCGATATCCACCCGCCCCTGTACCACTACCTGCTGCACTTCTGGCTGGCGCTCTTTGGCAACGGCGAAGTGGCGGCCCGCTCGCTCTCGGCCCTTTTGGGGGTGGCGTTGGTGGGGCTGACCTTCTTCATGGGCCGGCGCATGTTCGGCACGGCGGCCGGGTGGGCCGCCGCCATCGCCTCGGCCGTCTACTCGTACCAGGTGTACTACTCTCAGGAAGCGCGCATGTACATGCTCCTCACCTTCCTGGGAGCGGCGTCGAGCTACCTCTTCTACCTGGGCTGGCTGGCGCCCCACGCGCGCCGGCGGGGCTGGGCCATGGCCGGCTGGGTGCTGGTCACGACCCTGGCCGCCTACACCCACTACCTGGCCGCCACGGTCGTCGTCGCCCAGGATGCTGCCTGGCTGGGCGGCCTGGTCTTGTCGTCGCGTCGGGTCGGCGAGCGCAAGCAGAGCCTGCTCGGTTCGGCGCTGACCTGGTTCGGGGCGCAGGCGCTGGTGCTTGCCTTCTACCTGCCCTGGCTGTGGCTGACCTGGGCGCAACTGCACCGCTGGCCGGCCGTGAGCGAGCCCTATGGGCTGATGACGATGCTCAAGGAGGCGCTGCCGCTCTTCGCCCTGGGGCCGACGGTGGCAGCCGGCAGCGGGCGCCTGCTGGCTGCAGCCGTGCTCGGCCTGGCTGGCCTGGGCATCCTCTGGCCCAGCCGGCCCGGAGAGGATACAGGCGGCCGCCTCTTGGCGCTCTTCCACTGGCTCATGCCGGTGGCCGTGCTCTACGTGCTCTCGCGCTCGCGGCCGGTGTACCATCCCAAGTTCCTCGTCCAGGCCACCCCGGGGCTGTTGCTGCTCGTCGGGCGAGGCGTGGGCCGCCTGGCCCCGGCGGGCGAGCCCCGGCTCGGCTGGCTGCGCAGCGCCGCGGCTGTGGGCGCGGCGGCGGCCGTGGTGGTGGCCAACCTGCCCGGCCTCAGCAACAACTACTTCGACCCCCACTACGCCCGCGACGACTATCGCGGCATCGCCCAGTACATCTCGGCCTTGGGCAAGCCCGGCGACATTGTGCTCATCAACGCCCCCAGCCAGATCGAGACGGTCGCCTACTACTACCATGGGCCGCTGCCCATGGTGCCCATCCCCCTCAAGCGCCCACCCGACCGCCAGGAGACCGTGGCACAGCTCGAGCAGCTGACCGCCGGCGTGCGGCGCGTCTTTGGCATCTTTTGGGCCAGCGAAGAGGCCGATCCGCAGCGCATCGTCGAAGGCTGGCTCGACGAGCACGGCTACAAGGCCCTCGACGCCTGGTATGGCCATGTGCGCCTGGTCATCTATGCCATGCCCTCGCAGACGATGGGCACCGAGATCCAGCATCCTCTGTCGGTCAACCTGGGGGGGCAGGTGCGCCTCAGGGGCTACACCCTCGACAGCCCGGTCGTGGAAGCCGGCGATATCCTGCAGCTCAACCTCTTTTGGGAGGCCACCAACGTCATCCAGCGCCGCTACAAAGTCTTTACCCACGTCATCGACGAGTCGGGCCACCTGGTGGGCCAGCGCGACGCCGAGCCGGGCGGTGGCCGCAACCTGACCAACACCTGGCGCGAGGGCCAGCAGGTGCTCGACCGCTATGGCCTGCCCATCCAGCCAGGCACGCCGCCGGGCGAGTACCTGATCGAAGTGGGCATGTACAGCCTCGACGATGGCCTGCGCCTTCCGATCGTGCAGGGCGGCCGGGCCGTCGATGACCGCATCATCCTGCAAAAGGTCCGCGTCGTGCGGCCGCAGATTCCCCCGCCGCCGGCGGCCCTCGATATGCAGCGCGCCTGCGCCATCCGGGGCGCCGAGCTCCAGGTGTTGGGCTGCTCCTTCGGGCCCCTCGGCTCGGCCTTCGAGGGCGCGGCTTCGTACAGCCCGGGCCAGGCCGTCGAGCTGGTGCTGTTCTGGAAGGCGCTCGATACCCCGGGCGACGTGCAGACCACCCTGCGCCTTGTCGACAGCACGGGCCAGGTGCGCTGGGAACAGCGCCGACTGCCGGTCGACGGCCGCTACCCGGCGCGCGAGTGGCAGGCCGGCGAGGTGGTGCGCGATTCGGTGCACCTGCGCCTGCCTGCCGGCCTCAAGCCCGGCCGCTACCGCTTCCTCCTCGGCTGGGAGGGCACGCAGCCCGGCGAGAGCGTATCGCCCAGCGAGCTCCTGAGCTTCTCCGTCCAGTAGGCCGGGCCCGGCGGCGTTCGCTTGACACCCGGCTCTCCCCTCGCTATTATTGGCTCCTATGCCATTGAGGAGCGCGAGCACATGACGGAGCAACGCAAGAGCGACCACCTGCAGACTTGCCTGCAGGAGGACGTCTCCTTTGCCAGGCTGACCACCGGGTTCGAGAGCATCCGCCTGGTGCATCAGGCCCTGCCCGAGATGGACCTGGATGACGTGGACCTGAGGGTCGAGTTCCTGGGCAAGGAACTGCGCGCTCCGCTGGTGATTTCGCCCATGACCGGCGGCACGCCGCTGGCCGCCACCATCAACCGCCATCTGGCCTCTGCGGCGGCAGCCCTGGGCCTGGCCATGGGCGTGGGCTCACAGCGTGTGGCCATCGATGACCCAGGCCTGGCCGCCACCTACCGCGTGCGCGAGGTGGCGCCGGATATCGTGCTCCTGGCCAACCTGGGCGCAGTGCAGCTCAACTACGGCTACGGCCTCGACGAGTGCCGCCGCGCCGTGGAGATGATCGAGGCCGATGCCCTCGTCTTGCACCTGAACCCGCTGCAGGAGGTGCTGCAGCCAGAGGGGAACCGCAACTTCCGCGGCCTGTTGCACAAGATCGAAAGGGTCTGCGAGCGGCTCGGCTATCCGGTGATCGTGAAGGAAGTGGGTTGGGGGCTGTCGCCCCAGGTGGTGCGGGCCCTGTTCGACGCTGGCGTGCATGCCGTTGACGTGGCGGGGGCCGGCGGCACCTCCTGGGGCAGGGTAGAGGCGTACCGCTCGGCCGATGGGCAGGCCCGCCGGCTGGCCGCCGCCCTGGAGGGATGGGGCATCCCCACTGCCGAGGCGATCCGGGGCGCCAGAGAAGCGGCGGGTGAAGGGCGCCTGATCATCGGCTCGGGCGGCATCCGCAATGGCCTGCAGGCCGCCAAGGCCCTGGCCTTGGGCGCCAACCTGGTGGGCCTGGCCCTGCCCCTCCTCGAGCCGGCGACGGCCTCCAGCGAAGCCGTGATCGAGCGGCTGCAAGAGTTCCTGTCGGAGCTGCGCCTGGCCGCCTTTCTTACCGCCTCTCCCAACACAGAGGCGCTGCGGCACGCTCCCCTGGTGTCGGTCGGTCACGTGTACCAGGAGATCTGACGGTGGGAATCCAGCTCCAGCCCTATATCGAGGCCGTGGAGGCCTCCATGCGCGGCCTGCTCGAGGCGCCTTCGCCGGCCGTCGAGCCCCTCTACGGCGTGATGCGCTACCACCTGGGGTGGGCCGACCGCGACCTGCGGCCCGTTTCGGCCCCCGCTGGCAAACGCGTGCGGCCCCTGTTCTGCCTGCTCTCGTGCCAGGCGGTGGGCGGCGATTGGCAGCGGGCGGTTCCCCTGGCGGCGGGGCTCGAGCTCATCCACAACTTTTCCCTGATCCACGACGACATCGAGGATATGAGCGCCGTGCGCCACCACCGGCCCACAGTGTGGGCCGAGTGGGGGGTGCCCCAGGCCATCAACACCGGCGACGCCATGTTCGCCCTGGCTCGTGTGGCCGTGCACCGGTTGGCGGCAGCCGGGGTGCCCGCCGAGGTGGTGCTGGCCGTCTTGCAGCGGCTCGAGGAAACATCGCTGGCCCTCTGCCGGGGCCAGTACCTGGATATGGCCTTCGAGAGCCAGCCCGAGGTCTCGCTCGATAGCTACATGGAGATGATCGAAGGCAAGACGGCGGCGCTCCTGGCCTGTGCCGCCGAAACCGGCGCCCTGGTGGGCGGAGGGCTCGCCGGCCCCCACGCCGCCTTCCACAGCTTTGGCCGCGACCTGGGGTTGGCCTTCCAGATCGTCGACGACATCCTGGGCATTTGGGGCGACCCGGCTGTGACCGGCAAGCCCGCCGCCGACGATATCCGCAGCCGCAAGAAGAGCTTCCCCATCCTCTACGCCATGGAAGTGCAGGCTTCGCACGGGGAGAGCCAGCTGAGGAGCCTCTTGGCCCAACCTGCGCTGAGCGATGCCGACGTGGCCGCGGCCATCCGCGCCATCGAGAGGGCCGGCGGCCGCGAGCGCGCCCATGCCCTGGCCCACGAACACACGGCCCGGGCGCTGGCCACCCTCGAAGAGGCCGTCGCCCCCTCGCCCGCCCGAGAGGCCCTCTGTGACCTCGCCCTCATGCTCGCCGGCCGGGAGCACTAAGACAGCGGTCAGGTAATCGCGAGGGGAGCTGTCAACGGATTGTTGGAACGGGTCGCACGGATTGGGTCCGCTGCACGGCCAGCCAATCCGTTCAATCCGTTCCCGAAATCCGTTGACGGTTCCTGCTCACCAACTACTTGATGGATGTTCTAACCGACGATGTTCAGCCTGCGGGGCAGGATCTCAATCTCCAGGCGGCGCGCATCGTGGGTAAAGATCTCGCCATCCACATGCGAGGCGAGGCCCTCGTCGGATGCCACGACGAGCCGGCGGGTGCGGGCCATGCGCACGGCAGGGTGGCGGGTGTGGGTGCCACGCATGAACGACGGGATCATGCGCAGGATTTCGGGCCGGCTCACCTGCCGCGCCAGGCAGAGGTCAAGGAGGCCATCGTCGACCTGGGCCTGGGGAGTCACCAGGAACCCGCCGCCGAAACGGCGGCCGTTCATGGCCGAGATCATCAGCATCGGCGTGGTGAACTCGCCCTCGTCGTAGGTGACGGCCATCCGCGGTGCCTTGTAGTAGATGAACACCGTCTCCAGCAGGGCGAACAGGTACAGGGGCAGCCCGCGCAGCCGGCGGTGCCGGCGCGATACCACGTTGACCACCGCATCGAAGCCGATGCCCACGCCATTGGCAAAGTAGCGGCCGTTCACCCGGCCCACATCGATCCGCCGCACCCGGCCCTCGGCCAGCCGCCGGCAGGCCTCCTCCACGCCGTCAACCCTCTTGAGCATGTACTCAAAGTCGTTGCCCGAGCCGGCCGGGATCACCGCCAGCGTGCCCACCGGGCCGCCGTTGGCGTGGGCTCGCACCAGCCCGTTGAGCACCTCGTTCACCGTCCCATCGCCGCCCACGGCCACCACCGGCCGGCAGCCCTCCAGCGATGCCCGTTCGGCCAGGGCGATGGCCTCATCGGGGCGCGTCGTCCGCTGCACCTCGAACGACACGCCCAGCCCCCTCAGGATGTTGCACACCTGTGGCTCGAGCTGCGCGGCATGGCCGCGCCCGGCCGCAGGGTTGACGATCAGCCGCATCGTCGCCATGTTGTCGGTCTCCCATAGCCATTGTGCAGGTGGAATGCCTTTTGAAGAATAACACCGGCCGGGGAGCTCCGTTGCCCTCTACCTGGGCAGCAGGTAGGCGGCCAGCACCGCCAGGGCGTTCACCGCGGCATGCAGCATCATGCCGGGCCAGAGCGAGCCGGTGTACTCGTAGAGCAGGCAGAAGAAGACGCCCAGGGCAAAGATCGGGGGGAACACTGTGGGGGTAAAGTGCGCCAGGGCGAAGAGCCCGGCGTCGGCGGCGATGCCGGCCACCAGGCCCAACCGCTGCCGCAGCGGCGGGAAAGCAAAGCCCCGGAAGAACAGCTCTTCGGCCAGCGGCGCGACCACGCCCGCGCCCACCAGCGCCATGGCCAGGCCCAGTGGCCCGCCGCCGAAGAGGAGGCGCACGTCGGGCTGGCCGGGCCAGTGCAGCCACCGCAACACCAGCGCCCACACCAGGTTCACCGAAAAGGTCAGGTACAGGAGCGTGGCAGCGCCCAAGCACCCGATCAGGGGGCGAAAGGGGCGCAGCCCCAGCTCGCGCCAGCCGATGCCCCGCCTGCGCAGGGCCAGCCCCCACAGGGGCACCACAAAGGCCAGTTCGCCCAACACCATCAGCGCTCCGCGCAGATAGATGGCGCCGCTGCTAGCCCACCCGAGGCGTGCCAGGGCCGCTGCCGCCGCCACGACCATCAGAAAGAGGGCTTCGCTGGCCAGCCCGAGCCAGATGACCTCCTTCAGGCCCCAGGCGGTGGAGCCACTGCGCGGGCCGCCGTTTCCCGTGGTATCCATTGGCTCACAAGCTCCGTAGGGAGGGGCCCGCAGAGGCAAGAGGGCACGATGCAGCCCTCTCGTTCCTCGAAGAGCGTCGCATGCCCGGGCCTTTACCCTCGCCCCAGGCGCCGGCTATAGTCGACGAGGTCGTCGAGCTTTTGCCGCGCCTGGCCGCTATCGATCGACGAGGCAGCCAGGGCCAGGGCCTCGCTCAGGTCGCTGGTGCGGCCCGCCGCCAACAGGGTGACGGCCGCATTCAGGAGCACAATGTCGCGGCGCGGGCCCTTTTCTCCATCCAAGACGGCCCGGGCGATGCGCGCGTTCTCGTCGAGAGAGCCCCCCAGGAGGTCCGACAGGCGGGCCCGCGGCAGCCCCAGCTCGAGCGCATCGAGGGCGAAGGTCGAGACGGTGCCACCCTCCAGCCGGCTCACCTTGTTGACGCCGGTGGTCGAGAACTCGTCGATGCCATCGGCGCCGGCCACCACGTAGGCGGCCCGGCTGCCCAGGGCCCCCATGGCCTGCGCCACCGGCTCGGTGAGCGCCGCCGAGTAGACCCCCACCACCTGCGTCGGCGCCGCAGCCGGGTTGGTCAGCGGGCCGAGGACGTCAAAGATCGTGTGTGCGCCGACCTCGGCGCGGGCACGGTTGGCGTGCTCGAGGGTGGGGTGCAGGTGGGGCGCAAAGAGGAAGCCGATGCCCACCGTATCGATACAGGCGGCCACCTGCTCGGGCGAGAGGTCGAGGTTGACGCCCAGCGCCTCCAGGAGGTCGGCCGAGCCGCAGCGGCGCGAGACGGAGCGCGCGCCATGCTTGGCCACCGGCACCCCCGCGCCCGCCACCACAAAGGCCGCCACCGAGGAGATGTTGAAGGTCCCTGCCTGGTCGCCGCCGGTGCCCGAGATATCGACCAAATCGGTGCGCCGGGGCCGCACCGGCCGGGCCAGCCTGCGCATGGCCCGAGCGCAGCCGGTGATCTCGGCAGCCGTCTCACCCTTCATCTGCAGGGCGGCCAGGAAAGCCCCCATCTGCACCGGCGTCGCCTTGGCCTCCAGAATCTGGGCCATGGCGAACTCGGCCTCTTCTTCGCTCAGGTCCTGCCCACTCACCAGGGCGGCGATCGCCTCGCGGATGCTCTCCACAGCACGCTCTCCTTCAGGGCCCCAGGTAGCCTCCTGTTGGGATTGTAGGGCAAAGGGGTGGGGCTGTCAATCAACCCTTCTGCGGGGCCTCCTGGCCCTCACCGTAGCGCACAAAGAGCCGGCCCCACGGCGAGGTGCGCTGCCACTCCTCGGCGATGTGCCGCTCCTTGGTCGGCCAGCGGTAGTAGTCGTGGTAGGCCTCCGAGACCAGCGTCGGGATGGCCACCAGCGGCGTGTGGAAGATCAGCTTCTGCAGCACGCGCGTGGGGCCATACCACGAGAGCCAGGCCATGGTGGTGTGGAAATTCCTCGCCAACTGGAAGTGGTGCTGCTCGCCCGAGATGTCGTCGCCTACCAGTTGGATCTGCCGCGGGTCGCCGCACCCCAGGCCGGCCTGGTGGGCCAGGGCGATGTAGCGAATGGAGAGCGGGTCGAAGCCCATCAGCCGGGCAGCGACCGCATCGATGGCCACCTGGTCGGCCGAGGCCAGGATCAGGTCCATCTGCACCGGCTGCATCAGCCGCGGCCCCGGCCCATTGCCCGCCGTGGTGCCGTCCATCACAGCAAAGAGCCCGGCGTGGATCTCGCGCTGGATGGCCAGCAGGTCGACCAGGGTCTCGTGGATCCAGGTGTGGGTCCAGTGGCGGTGGGTGCTCAAGAGCCCGCCAAAGGCGTTCTTCATCGCCCCCGTGGTGGTGGTATAGATGTGGCACTTGACCGTAGGCAGGTGCACAATGTTCTTGCCCACGAAATAGTCGGGGATCATGATGCCGTCGGGGAAAATCCTGTCGAGCACCAGCATCTTGGCCCTGGGCACGTAGCGCACCCACTGCATATCCTGGCGCCGAAAGTTGTAGAGCACGGGGATGTTGTAGCGCGCAAAGATGGGCCGGTAGTGGTTCAGGTCCTCGCCTTTGAAGGCGTCGATCACCACCGTCTTGTTCTGCACGCAGACCAGGTCGTTGTAACCGGCGTGCTTCAGGGCCAAAGTGGTGCCCTCGAGCTGCCAGGGGGTGGTGTTGGCGCCGGGGAAGGGATAGTGCCACGAGATGTTGTCTTTCAGGATGGTGGTCGCCCCCGAAGCCAGGTGCGCCCGCACGTCGGCGAGCTCGAGCAGGCGCTCATAGTCTTCGAGCACCGTCTCCGGCCGGGTCCGGATCACCGCGACTTTCGCAGCCTGGGCCATGGTCCACTCTCCTTCGCTGTGCATGGGTCGGTCGAAGCATAGTCAAAACCCGGCCAGTTGGCAACTGTGCATGCCCCTAGTATAATCGGCACCGGTGATGGTCCACGGGGAGGTTCAGCATGGGAGCCACGCTTGCCCCCGGCACGGTGCTGCACGGGCGTTACATAGTAGCGGAGCCCATCGAGGCCGGTCCCACGGGCGCTCTATACCGGGGAAGCGATGCGCTGGCGGCGGCCAAAGTCGTGCTCATCCGCGAGAATGCCGACCTTTCGCCCGAGGCGCAGGCCCGCTTCCGCGACGAGGCCGAGCTGCTGGCCAGCCTCGAGCACCCGAGCTTACCGGTGGTGCTCGACTGGTTTGTCGAGCCTTCTGGGCGGCAGTACCTGGTGGTGTTGGGGTATGCGGAGCCGCACCTGGGCCTGACGCTGGCCCAGAAGGGCGCCCGGCCCGAAGCGCAGGCGTTGGCCTGGTTCCGGCCGCTGCTCGAAGGCGTGGCCTACCTGCACAGCCGGCGGCCGCCCATCGTCCACGGGCACATCTCGCCCGCCCACATCGTCGTGACGGACGATGGCACCCCCCACCTGACGGGCCTGGCCGGCCTCGCCGATACGGGCGAAGCAGGGTCTGCGCAGGCGGCCGCCCCTTTCCTGGCGCCCGAGCAGTCGAGCGGCCGCGCCGACGAGCGCTCCGACATCTACAGCCTGGGCGCCACGCTCTATGCCCTCCTCACCGGCAGCACCCCGCCCGATGCCCAGGCGCGGGCCGGCGGCGCCGAGCTGGTGCCGCCACGCCGGCTGGTGCGGCAGATCTCGGCCGAGACGGAGGCTGCCATCCTCAAAGCCATGGAACTCGACCCGGCCCGCCGTTTCGGCAGCGTGGCAGAAATGCAACAGGCGCTGGAGCGAGGCAGCCACCTGGCCATCTGGGGCAAAGCAGCCGCCCCCGACCGTCTGCCGGCCGGGCCCCGGCGCTGCCTGCTCTTATCTGTGGCAGGGGCAGGGGCGGTAGCGGTCGCAGTCCTGGGCCTGGCCTGGGCCTCTGGGCGGCTGCGGGCCAACGAAGGGGTGGCGGTGGTTCCCTCTGTTGCGGCCACGCCCGCTGTGGTGGCCGTGCTGCCCAGCGAGACGCCCAGCCCGACGGCCACCTGCCCGGCCACAGCCACGTCCACGCCAACCGCCACGGCCACCGCCAGCCCGTCGCCCACCGTGGCCGCCACTGCGACGGCGACGCCAGCCCCGCGGCCCACCCGCACGCCCACGGCCCGCTGGTTTGGCGGGCCGCCGGCCACCGCCACGCCGCGCTGGTTCCCGCCGCCCACGCTCGTCTACCCCACCCAAGGCGCCTTGCTCATCGGCGGAGTCGAGTTCCGCTGGTCGTGGCCCTACGCCCTGGCCGACGACGAGTATTTTGACCTCCAGGTCTACCGCATCGGCATGGAGCCCAAGGGCATCGCCTGGTGCAAAGAGCCCTACTACCGCACCACCGGCCTGCTCTTGGGCCAGGGCCAGTACTTTTGGCGCGTGCAGGTGATCCGCGGCGCTGCCGGCACGGTGCAGGGCTTCGTCTCGGACCCCAGCCCGGCGTGGCTCTTCGCCTGGCAGGCCACCCCCACTTCGCCCTGAACGGGGCCCCCCTCAGCCCAACTCCCAGGCGTGCTCGCGGATCTTGCGCACGATGGCGACGACGTCGTCCATATCTTCCTTGGTGCCCAGGAAGATATAGTGCTCGAGCCAGACGCCCGCTTTGCCCAGCATCTCGCTCACCGGCAGGCGCACCTTGTGCAGGTTCATGCGCGAGCCAAAGGCCGCCATCACCGGGCAGTTCTGAGGCGTGGGCCGGAAGAGCGAATAGTCGTTCATCGGCTCGTAGCCCGTGTCGGCCGCCGGAAGCCCTTCGGCCGCCATGGCCATGCAGAAGGTGGCGTTGTCGATGCCCGAGAACTTGTCGCGGTCGAACACAAAGAGGTAGTTGAAGCCGCTGCGCCGCCCCACCTGGGCCGGCGCCTTTTGCACGCGGATGCCGTCGATCTGGCTGAGCTGGGCATCGAGGTAGGCGACGTTGGGGATGCGGCGGGCAATCTGCTGCTCCAGGCGGTCCATCTGCGCGCAGAGCAGCGCCGCCTGCAGCTCGGTGATGCGATAGTTGCTCCCCAGGTGATACTCCTTGCCCTCGGGGTCCTTGGGCCGGCCACAGTCGATGATGGAGTGGGCCGCCTCGGCCAGCTTGCGGTCGTTGGTGATCAGGATGCCGCCCTCGCCGCTGGTGAGCAGCTTGCCCGACTGCAGGCTGAACGAGCCGAACTGCCCAAAGGTGCCCGCGCCCCGGCCGTTCCACTGCAGCCCGTGGGCGTGGGCGCAATCCTCGATGACGATCAGATTGTGCTCGCTCGCCAGGGCCATCAGCGCATCCTCATCGGCCATGCTCATCCCCAGGTGCACAGGGATGATGGCGCGGGTGCGCTCGGTGATGGCCTCGCGGGCCTTGGCCACGTCGATGCAAAAGGTCTCGGGGTCCACATCGACGATGATCGGCACCGCCCCCACCGCCAGCACCGCCGAGGCGGTGGCCACAAAGGTGCAGCCGGGCACCAGCACCTCGTCGCCCCAGCCGATGCCGCAGGCCTGCAGAGCCACGCTCAGGGTCACCGTGCCATTGGCCATGGCGATGCCATACTTGGCCCCCTGAAACGCCGCAAAGCGCTCTGCAAACTCGGCCGCCTTGGGGCCCGGCTCCGGAAAGCCGCCCCAGCGGCCCGAGCGGATCACCTCGGCCACCGCCTCGACCTCGCGCTCATCCCACTC
>Ga0123519_10003168_pt1 | contig 27427 bp, 24 predicted proteins | sample YelNatPaOPRAMG02_FD_87396 | JGI IMG/M metagenome (GOLD analysis project Ga0123519, IMG submission 87396) | Hot spring microbial communities from Yellowstone National Park - Yellowstone National Park OP-RAMG-02 (version 2) | ecosystem: Environmental > Aquatic > Thermal springs > Hot (42-90C) ...
AATAATGCCGAATGGATAAGGAACATTCCTGAGGTCAAGGGCTATGGATCAGGTCCGGTAGAAAAGACCGTCGATATTACGGTGGCGAGGCGGTTCAAAAAGAGAGGGATGAGCTGGTTGCGGGATGGGGTCAACCCCTTGCTCGAGTTACGCTTGCTGAAACTCAATGGCGAGTGGGATGCTTACTGGCGCCAGAGGAAGGAGGAATTGGCTTGCTATGCAAATTAAATGCCATCACGGAAATAGAGATGCTTACTTTTGATAAAAAAAATATGAATTGCGCCGGTTTTTTTGGTATAATAACGGCGGCGCTGGCGTTCTCATCCTCTCATCCAGAGAGGCAGAGGGTTAACGCGCCCGATGAAGCCCGGCAACCTGCTCGCGGTGAGCAAGGTGCCAAAAGCGTTGAGTTTCGGGTTCGGCCGAAACGAAAGATGAGAGGAGTGGGGCGAAAGCGTGCTTCGCCACCAGGTCCCGCTCCTCTCGCCAAGAAGAGAGGCGCCTCGCCAATGATTGCGGAGCGGCGACCGCGGTGGAGAAGAGCTTACTTAATTTAAGCCTGCACCTCAGAGCAAATCTTCCCCCTCGTAACCGTTCCCAATATTTAATTGAATTAGGGAGGTTGCCATGTCCGACTCTTATTTTGAGGTAAGACCGGGGCGGCACTTTCTGGCCGAAGAAATGCCCGTCGAAATCGTGGAACGCAAAGGAAAAGGCCATCCCGATTCCCTTTGCGACGGAGCGGCTGAAGAACTCTCCGTAACTCTTTCCGAAGCCTATCGTCAACAGGCGGGAAGGATCCTCCACCACAATGTAGACAAAGCCGTGCTGGTAGGCGGAAGTTCCCAATGCGGATTTGGAGGGGGAGAGGTAATCGCCCCCGTTCAGGTTTATGTCGTCGGCCGAGCGACAGAGGAAATAAACGGGAAAAAACTCATAGACAAAGATTATTGCCAAGCCAGATTAAAAGACTGGCTGATGAGGCAGGTGCCTCATTTTCGACCCGAGCATCTGGAAGTAAAGCTGTTGATTCGTTGCGGCAGCGAAGATTTGCGGAAAATTTTTAATGGTGAAGACGAGACTCCGCGGGCTAATGATACTTCCTTAGCTGTTGGCTATGCACCGTTGAGCGAGCTGGAAAAACTAACCCTGGAAACAGAAAGATTTCTCAACAGCCCGGAAGGTAAGCAGCGGTTTCCGGCCGTGGGTGAAGATATCAAGGTGATGGGCGTGAGAAAAGGCAAGAAGATATCCTTGACAATAGCCGCTGCCTTTGTGGCCTCAGAAGTTTCGAATAGAAAAGCCTATGAAGAAGTGAAAAAAGCAATAGCCCACTACCTTCAAAAGGAATTTGTCCCTCGTTTCACTTCCAAGGAAGTAGAAGTAGTTATAAATAACGCCGATACTGAGGAGACAGCCTATCTTACAGTGACGGGGACAAGCGCTGAAGCTGGAGACGATGGCCAGGTGGGCCGAGGCAATCGAGCCAACGGATTGATTACCCCTTGCCGGCCGATGAGCTTAGAAGCGGTGGCGGGAAAAAATCCAGTAAGCCATGTCGGCAAAATTTACAGCATAATGAGCCAGCTCGTCGCTGACCGGGTGGTGAAAACAATACCCGAGGCAAAACAAGTTTACGTCTATATGGTTAGTAAAATAAATGAACCCATCACGAAGCCTCAGGCAGTGAACGTCGAAATTTGGGGGCCGCAGGTAAATAAGGTTAAAGAAGAAGTGAAAAAAATCGCCGCGGAAGTACTGGAAAACTGGCGGGAAATTCGGGACGGGTTTGTTGAGCGCCGCTGGCCTATTTTCTGATAGCCCTGCAACTTTTTTCGCCCAGTCTTCTCCTCTGTCTCCATCATTTTTAGCTAATCTGTTTATTTTTCATCTCATCAGGTCAGTTGGGGTCTTTCAACCCAAAAATTGACCCTCTAATTAATTTAATAGTTCTTAAGCTTTAATTTACGCCTCGATAATAGAAGAGGGGCGGCGGCCCTTTCCACCCATTCCCTTCGCCTCCTCTTTACCCGGTGAATCAATAGAATCAGGCCGAGAGCGGGTTAATTAAGAGGCGCGCTGCGTGGCCAGCTGTTTTACTCCCTCGACTAAGCGGTCAATTTCAGCCGTGGAAATATATATCGGCGTCGAGACACGAACAGCATAAGTGCCCGCTTCTTTATTCCCAATCGTCCTAACGACGAGGTTATATTTTTCGCGGAGATAATCCACAATTTTCTCCGGGTCAACGCCTTCTAAACTGAAAGCCGTGAGGCCCGCACTCAAATAAGGGTCGTCAGGGGTATTTATTTTTATTCCCGGAATGGAGCGCAGTTGCTGACGCAAATAAGCTGAAAGCACCTTGATCCTCTTTTCTATCCGGCGTCGGCCAATGGCGTTTTGAAAATCCAGGGCTTCGCCCAGAGCAATGACCATGGCGTCAGCGTCCTGTCCATGCGTCCCGAAGCGCCGCGCATCAGGATAGGTATCCCAACCGGAAGTAACAATTGTCGGCCAGAGTTGCTCCTGCACTTCCTTCCGGATATAAAGAAGCCCGACCCCGCAAGGAGCGCCAAGCCATTTATAGGGGCTTGAGGCAAAGAAATCCACGCCTAAAGCTTTCATATCCAGGTCAAGCATCCCCAATCCATGGGCGCTGTCGGCCAACACCAGAACTCCCTTTTCCTTAGCCATGGCGCTTAATTCCTTAAGGGGAGTAATGAGCCCGGTAATAAAAACCGTGTGGCCGACGCTGATAATCTTAGTCTTAGGAGTAATGGCTGCCGCAAAGGGGTCAACAATCTCCTCTATTTTCTTGGGCGTGATGGGTATCTTAACTTCTTTAATCACGACGCCGCTTCGTTTTGCCTTAAGCCGCCAGGGATGAAGCGCGCCGGGATGTTCCAGTTGACTCATCAGGACCTCATCGCCCGGTTTGAGGTCAAGACCGTTGGCCACAAAATTGATGCCCTCGGTGGTATTATGGGTGATAATCACCTCTTCGGCCGCAGCATTGATAAAGGCGGCCAATTTCTTCCTGACTTCCTCTGCTTTCGAGGGAAGAAAATTATAAACGTCAAAAGGGTTGGTCATTTGCACCCGAAACCAGCGGGTCAAAGTGTTAAAAACTGGCGCCGGCATCGGCCCCACTGTCCCGTTATTCATCATCACTAAGCGGTCATCAAAGACGAAATGCTTCCGCAACGCCTCCCAGTAAGCGCCGTCAGGCGACTCGCCTTCTAAGAACTTAGAGTTGAGCGTGTTAATGCTTTGGTAGACGGCTGAATTAGCCTCGGTTAGAGCCGCCAAAGTGAGGCCGGAACCAACCAAAAAACGACGCAAAAAATCTCGTCGCGAAAAAAAATCCCTCGAAGCAATTAATTGGTCAATAGCTTTTTTTGATGATCCTTCCATCATGATTCCTCCCTGCCTGATTCTATTCTTTGTTTCGACACCGTGTCAAATTTAATTTCTCTGGGAAATTTTGGTCTATTTTTTAGTCTTAATATAGGGGAGACAAAAAGGTGGGCTTTTCGCAATTGGCAGCATCAGGGGGAAATTGGGGGGGGATTGCTCTAAGGATTGGCTTAATTTATATTAAAAAAAGCTTGATGGCCGACGAAAGTTTTCAAAGAACGAAAGAACTGATTGCGGAAGCCGCGGTTTTTATCCAGAATTCCCTCGAAAAGCGTTTCCCCGAAATAAACTGGCAGGACAAAGAGGACATCGTCCATGAGATTCAGCTTAAACTCTGGAAGCTAATTCTCCGCAAGAAGAAAATCATCAACTTTCGGGCTTATTTAAGCAAAATAATTTACACCACCGCCCTCGATATCATCAAAAATAAAATGCCTTATCTTTCCGTGGAAGAAATGGTCCGTAAGAGCGAAAAGAGTCAGTTTTTCTCGGAAGAAGCCCTCAATTCTAACCAAGAGATATCGCCAGAAACAAAGTTGATTATCGATGAAGCCTTGGCCTCGCTGCCAGAAAGAAAAAGAGCTGTTTTTATGCTCTATTTGGAGGGTTTTAGCTTAAAGGAGATGGCGGCCAAACTGCATTGGACAACCCATCAGGTCCGACATCTTCTTTATCGAACTCTGGATGATTTAAGGAGAAATTGGGGGAAAAATAAAAATAAACCGAAAAGATAGGGAGGAAAAATGGGTTTTAGGGGAAATAGTCACTGTCTTTGGGATGAGGACCTGATAAAGCTCGTCACGCGAAATCTCAAGCCAAGCGATAAAAAAAGAATAATCGACCACCTCCTGGCTTGCTCTTTCTGTCGCCGCAAATTTCTTTCTCTTCTTGACCTTCAACACTACCTGAATTCTCGATTTGCGGCCGATAAAAGTTTATTTAGTTCAATTGAATTCGGAGAAGTAAAGGAAAAGGCTCGTTTTGAAATCCAAAAATTAGAAAAGCAAAGAAAACCATCTTCGCCAGAAGCTAAGCGGAGACCAGTAAGCTTCCGCTGGGGAGTCGGCGTCGCTATTTTTATTATTTTTTTGGCTGGAGTTTGGTGGCTTTTCTGGCCCCGTCAACCTCAACCCGCTTACAGAAGCTCTTCCTCTGACTCAATCGTTATCCTCACCCCGGCGGGGAAAATAGCTGCGCCTCCTGAAGAATTTCGCTGGCAGAGCTTCGCCGGCGCCAAAGCCTATAAATTCGAACTAATTGATAAAACTTTAAAGATTATTTATTCCCAAAAAACCTTCTCCTCCTCCTTAATCCTTCCGGCTCCCATAAGGGCCGAATTGCAAAGAAACACCACTTATGCCTGGAGCGTGGAAGCCCTGGATGCAGACGAGCAAAAGCTGGCGACGGCCTCCGCCACCTTTCAAATTAAGTAACAGACCCGCCTCTTTAATCTCGCCTTATTTCGGTAAAACTGAGAAAACGAAATTTATTAAAGCCCTTAACCTGATAATTCGCCTCAAACCCAAAAAATTATAAATTTAAAAGTTCGTCTTTTTCCTTAAGGTTATGCTTCCATAACTAAACGGGAAAAAAGCAGACTTTTTTATAAAGATAAAGTTCAAAAGAGTGAAGGATATAAAATCTCGCCTTTTGCCTGAGGCTCCGCGGGGCTAAGAGCGATAGCTTCAGAAGACCATCATGTCGATGGGTCTTTTCTGGAAGCGAATTTTGTACCTTTTCACCTTTTCATTCAGCGTCGTGTACTTAAGGCCTAAGATCTTGGCCGCATGACGCTGGTTACCACCGGTCTTCTCCAGAATCCGCAGGATGATTCCCTTTTCCACTTCCTGCATCAGCTTTTTTAAGTGCAGGGGATTCTCGGTCAGAAGAAGTTCGATTACTTTGACTACTTTGGGCGATGGACGGTGGTTGCGGTTTCGGCTCTTGGACCCCGTCAAATTGCTCTGATAGGCCTTTCTGACTTTCATGGCTTCATTCCTTTCCAGCCTCATTTCTTACTCCTCTCACTCCTTAAAATCTTTCCCCCCAAGAAGAAGTTTCAATTCCACCCTTCTAAGTCATCGTTCTTCAGCACGCCGGCGGCTCTCCTCCTCGGCCCACAAAGAAAGCAAGGTCTGCCTAAGTGCCTCATTTTTTACCGGCTACGGCGGCAGATTGTTCCCGAACCGCCGGCGTGCCAAGAAGACGATGGATGGAGGATTCCAGCGCTTCCAGGTCAAGGGGCTTCAGGAAGAGCTGGTTAACGTTGTACTTCTTAAGGTCATCCTTATGAATGGCTTCTGGATAAGCTGAAATTAGAATTGCTGGTCCCCGATAGCCAAGCTCACGGAAGCGAGAAATCATCTCCAATCCATTTATCCGGGGGAGCTTATAGTCCACTATGATCAAATCAAAAGAAGCACTTTTGAATCTTTCCAGGGCTTCAATCGAGTCCTTGGCCAGATAAACCCGGTAAGCCTGGTTAAACAAAAGAAAGAAGGTCTTGAGGATGCCCTCGTCATCATCGACGACGATAATTTTTTTGCCTGGCCCGGAATCCTTGTTCTCGGTCATTTCCATACCTAACTAAAGCAAGTTTCATGCCAACTTTTTGGTCCCCTTTCTTCATCTTTAAGCTGCCTGGAAGAGAATCCTGGATTAAAGAGGACTAAAAAAAATTTACAGGTTGATAAAAAGGCTTTTACACTTCGGACGAGGGAGAATCGGCCATAATTTAGCTTTCCGGAGGCAAAACCAACCGATATTCCCTTATTTTCTTATCTAAGGTCGGTCGACTTATCCCCAAAAGCTCACTCGCCCGGAGTTTATTCCCTTTTACCTTCCAGAGAACATGCTGGATATACTCCTTTTCTACCTCGCGGAGCGGCTTTAGCTCCTCGCCAAAAACACGCTCTGGCTCAGGCTTCAGGAATAGATACTCGGGCAAGATAACTTCGCCCCTGGCCAGGATAACCGCCCGCGTCAAAGCATTTTCCAGCTCCCGCACATTTCCTCTCCAGGGAGCCTCAACCAATAGCTTCATGACCTCAGGAGGAACGACCCGGACATTTTTGCGGAGCTCGCGGTTAATCTTGGTTAAAAGATAAGCGACTAACTCTGGGATGTCCTCCCGTCTTTCGCGCAAAGGCGGTAAATAAATCTCGACCACTTTCAACCGATAGTAGAGGTCCTCGCGGAATTTTCCCTTGTCCACCAGGGTCTTTAAATTCTGGTTAGTGGCGGCGATGATTCGAGCCTCCGCCTTTAAGACTTTCTCGCCGCCAACTTTCATGTAATCCTTGGTTTCGATTACCCGGAGAAGCTTGGACTGAAGGTTGGGCGAAATATCTCCGACCTCGTCCAGGAAAAGAGTCCCCTTTCCGGCGATTTCGAATTTGCCGCGCGTCTCGGTTACGGCATCGGTAAAAGCGCCTTTGACGTGGCCAAAAAGCTCACTTTCTAAAAGGGTTTCTGAAAGAGTTGAGCAATTGATAACAATAAAGGGCTCAGAACGCCAGGGGCTGTTATAATGAATAGCTTTGGCTACCAACTCCTTTCCCGTGCCGCTCTCGCCTTGAATAAGCACATTGGTCCTGGTATTAGCCACCGAACCAATCAGTTTAAAGACTTCTCTCATCTGGGGAGAACGTCCCACGATATTGTCAATCGTATATTCCCGCTGCTTTTCTTCCAAAAGATAGCTAACCTTGGTCTCCAGGGCTCTAATCTCTTTTAACTTTTCTAAGGTCAGGTCAAGCTCGACGAAATTTAGGGGCTTAACCAAGTACTCAAAGGCCCCCAATTTTATCGCCTCCACCGTTGTTTTCATGTCATCATAAGCAGTCATCACCACCACAAAGGTCCTGGGGTCTTTTTCTTTAATCTGGCGCAAAACTTCGAGGCCGTCTATATCAGGCAGCCGGACGTCAAGCAAGATAAAGTCGGGTGAGTTAGCTTGGAGAAACTGAAGCGCCTCTTGGCCGCAGGTGCAGAGCGATACCTCAAACCCCTTTTGACTCAAATGAGTCGAAAGGGTGCGGCTAATGAGCGGGTCGTCGTCAATGACGAGAACCGAATTCATCTTCTACCTCGCAGGGAAAAAGAATTTCAAAGCAAGCCCCTCTCCCCTCTTTTTTCACCACCCTGATTTGACCACGATGTAATTCCACTATTTTCCGGGCGTTAGCCAGCCCCAAGCCAAAACCAGAGGACTTGGTGGTGAAGAAAGGCTCAAAAACATTTTCCCAATCCTTTTCCGGGATACCGCAACCATCATCACTTAATAGGACTCTAACCCACGATTTGCCTGCCGCCTTGGTCCGGCTGACTTTAAGGCCGATGTGGCCGCCCCAATCAACTGCCTCTTGGGCGTTGCGCAACAGGTTTAAAAAAACCTGCCTGATTTTATCACCGTCTACTAATAATGGAGGCAGGTCCCGTTCTATCTCTACCTCAAGCTTTATCTGTTTTTCTCGGAAAGACTCTTCTAAAAGTTTGAGCGCCGAACTGATAATCTCTTCCAGAGAGAAGCGCTCTAAGTGGAGCTCGGATACCCGGGTAAAGTTGAGCAGTTCGCGAATAAACTTTTCAATTTGTTCTATCCCCTCTTGGGTAAGCACCAAGTGCTCTCTTTCATTGCCCTCGAGCTTCGGGCTAAAAAGAACTTTCTGGATATTAAGTTTCACTGAGGTCAAAGGGTTACGGATTTCATGAGCAATGGTGGCGGCAATGCGACCGATAGAGGCCAGCTTTTCAGCCTGAATCAGTTTCCTTTGGGCCTCTTCCATTCGCAGCCGCGTCAGCCGGAGTTCGGTAGTCATTTTATTAAATTGAGTGGCTAACTGACCCACCTCATCCCGAGAGCGGATGGGGATAGGCTGCGAAAAATCACCCCGGGAAATGCGGACAGTTCCGGCCATTAGCTCCTGAAGCGGGTGGGTGATGCGCCGGGTAAAAACAGTGGCCCCGAAAATACCGAGTAAACCGCAGCCGATGCCGATAGCCAGAAGGACAGTTCGCATCCGCCGGATTTCCGCCTCCATCTGCTCTAAAGAAAGGCCAATCTTCACCGAACCCCAGCGAACGGCCGAACCAGGAGCAAAAACAGGTATTTCTATCTCCATGATTTTAGCGGCTTTGCTGCCAATGACAAACGTCGCCGGCCGATAGGCTACGGTATTTTGGTCTACCTCGGCGGGAAGGCGAGAACAACAGGTTATCTCTTCTCTCCCCTCGGCGGAACTCGTTGCGGCCAAAAGATTGTTATAGCGGTCAAAGAAGACAATATAAAGAATATTGGGGTCATGGATAGAAGCTATGTTCCGCCGCACTGTTTCCACATCCCACCAGATGAGAGCCTGGAGGTTAAGGTTGGCGATGTTCTGGGCCAAAAGCACACCCTCTCTTCGGGAACGAGCATCAATGTTTCTCACTTCCTGACGTTGGAAGAAATAAATAATCATGCCCACGGTAATAGTCAGAAGAGCCGCAGTCCAAAACATAAAACGAGCAAAGAGGGAAGAACTCAATTTATTGAGTAACCTCCCCCTCATTTCTCCTCTCCTTTCCAAACTCGAGACATATCCAGGAAGGAAAAACCCAGAGCAGGGACCTTGAGTCCGTGGACATAGCGCTGGACGGCCAATCTTTGATTCAAAAGGAAGAGGGGAATGACCGGCAAGTCTTCCAGCAGCCAAGCCTCCATCTCGCGGAAAATTTCGTTGCGACGACTCCAGCTCTTTTCCTTTTCCGACCGGCTTAAAAGATTCTCCAGCCGTTGGCTCTCATAATGAAGGAGGTGACGATTAAACTCCGAACCCGCGCTAAAAAGGGGCCGGATAATGTTTTCAGGGTCGGGAAAGTCCAGGGACCAGGTAAGAAGAACCAAATAGGGACCCTTCAGCCCAGCCGTCGCGGCATAAGAAGAAATTATTTTGAGGCGAAGAGAAAGACCGATTTCGGCCAGCTGTTCGCGGAGACGCTGGTAAAGCCTTTCGCCACGCCAGCGGTCGCTTTTCAGGACACAGAAATCAATCGGCGGCAAGCTTTCGGTGGGAGTAACAAGGGCTTTTTCTAAAAGCAGCTTGGCTTCTAAAACATTTCGTTCTTCCTTCACTTCCAACGGGAAAAAACCTGGCAGCCGGGGGTGAATGACGTTGTTCAGAATCTGAGGCATAGCTTCAAAAGTAAAATAAGCTCGAACTAAATCTCGCTTATCCAGAGCCAAAGCCACCGCCCGCCGGACTAATTGGTTATCCAAGGGTGGCCGATGACAGCTAAAACCAAGATAAATAAGCCGGAAGGAATCGCTTTCCAGGACCTGGCAATCGGCGCGAGAAAGAGAACGAGAGTAATAGGGAATGATGTCGATGTCCTGGTCAAGAAACTGGTCTAAGGAAAAGTTAGCGCTAAACTCGATAGCCTCCAAAAAAGGTTTGTGAGCATAATAATTCTCATTCCTCTCCAATCTGACGCCAATAACATTTAGCCGCGAATCACGCAGCCAATAGGCAAATTTGAACGGCCCGGTGCCGGATGGCTTGAAGAAAAATTTCCTTCCCTGAGCCTGAAGTAAATCGGCGGGCAGGATTTTACAAAACGGAGCGGCTAATACGGAAAGCAACGAAAGATAAGGCTCTTCCAACTGAATTTCAAAGACGTAATTATCACGCGCCACAAACCCTTTAACCTCAGTGGCCTTACCCTCGTAGAATTCTTTAGCCCCTGTTACTCGCGGGATAAAATACTGGTAAAAGGCGCCGCCGCCGGGTTGAATAAGCCTCTCTAAGGAGGTTTTAACGTCTTTAGCCGTGAGGTGGCTCCCATGGTGGAAGCGGATGCCCTTTTTCAAATAAAAAGTATATTTAGTGCCGTCAGGAGAAATAACCCAATATTCTGCCAGTTCAGGAACAACCTGGAGGTTGGAATCAAGACGAATCAGCCCCTCAAAAATCTGGTCGGTGATGACCGTCGTTGCCTCCTCGTCGGGAAAAGCCGGGTCAAGCGAAGGGGCCAAGACCGGGCTAAAAGTCCTCAGTCGCAACGTTCCTCCTGGTTGAGGGCCCTCCTGGGCCTCTTGCCCGTTCAGGACATAACCTAAGATTCCCCCTATAACTAACAGGCTTAGGATTAAACTAATTCTTAGCTTCGAAAGCATCAATAACTTATTTTACTATAGAGATAATTCTGGCCCATTGCAACCATCGTTTCTTCATTCAGGCCGTCTTCCTGAGTGGTTCGGCGATATTATTTTGGTTTGGCGGCGATTCTTGAAGCCGATTAAATTCTTGAGATTCATTTTGCTCATTTCAAGCCAAGATAAAGAATTTTTAGCGGCGATAAAAGATTCATTATCATGCCAACCAAGGTTAGCTCCAACCAGCTTAATCTGAGATCCCTTACACTTTGCTGCGTTCTTGAGCTTTGGCTTCCTGGGAACAAGGACTCAACTTTGGTAAAATGAGGAGCTAAAAAATTTGATTGGTTAGGATTCAAAGATGATGAAAGCGCTTATCTTCGACATGGACGGCCTGATGGTTGACACGGAGCGTCTCTATTTTGCGGTCGAAAAGGAATTGGCTCGCAGCTTCGGCCGGGAGGTCAGCGAAGAAACTCTAAGGCGGATGATGGGACGTAAGCCACTGGAAAGCCTGATTCTCTTCCGCCAAGAATTAGGACTTGAAGCTACACCTGAAGAGCTTTTAGCCTTGCGGACAAAATTAATGCGCCAGAAAATAGCTCACGACCTCCGCCCTATGCCTGGATTGTACACTATAGTCAGCGTTTTTGCCCGCCGGCTTAAATTGGCTATTGCCACTGGCGCCCAACAAGAATTTCTGGACCTGATTATTGACCAGCTAAGCTTAAGGTCCAAGTTTGCCGTTCTCCAGGCCTCAGATGAAGTTAAGCAGGGAAAGCCCCACCCCGAAATTTATGATTTAACCTGTGCTAAGCTCGGCTTTAGGCCGGCTGAATGCATAGTTTTGGAGGACTCAGCCAACGGTGTAATCGCCGGCCGTCGGGCCGGCTGCTATGTTATAGCTATACCATCCCTCTATTCGCAGGGAGGGGATTTTAGCCAGGCGCAAGCCATCGTCTCCGACCTTTTTTCCGCCATTCCCCTGATTGAAAAACTCCTAACTTCAGACCTAAAAAATTAATTATTTTCTCGGTTAATTTTCCTTCTCGATGGATTCGAGATTCTAACTTGTAGCCCTATGCTTAGCTAAGAGCCAGGGAGCTATTTTCTTATTGTGTTTCTGTCCGCCGTAGCCAATTGACCATTTTTGAAGGGTCAGAAATTTAACGCTTATTTTCTGTCTTATATTTATTAATTAGGCAATGACACTTCCAGGATGGCCTCGCTTCTTCACCCCGCACTTAGTCCTCAGACCAGCCATATAGAATAGAAAAAAGGCGGTTAATTGAACCCGGCTCTCAATGAGCTAAAATTTGCCGTCTGCTGGTTTTTAGCTATTTAAATCGTTAGCGGCGGGTTAAGCGCCTTTGGCTCGCAGACGCTGCGAAACCTTGATGACCTCGTTAAAGACCCGCATGATGTTCCCGCCCCAGATTTTGGCGACCGCTTTTTCGTCATAACCCCGGCGCAGAAGCTCTACGGTCACTCGATACATTTCGCTTACATCATTGCATCCTTCAACACCGCCGCCGCCATCAAAATCAGTCCCGATGCCGACGTAGTCAACTCCCGCTACTTTGATCACGTGTTCGATATGGTTGACTACATCCTGCACCGTGGCCGTCTCGGAGGGAAAACGTCGCCTGATTTCGTTCATCTCCTCCATGGCTTTCTGCCGGAGGGATTCATCCTGAAGCGCCCGAAGATTACCTCCATATTTAGCTTCCAGCTCCTTAATAGCTTTATCCCTTTCTGGGTTTGGCTTGGGGGTACGGAGATAACTTCCGAGAAAGCAAATCTGGATGACGCCTCCCTTCTTAGCCAAGGCCCGAATCATCTCGTCAGAAAGGTTGCGCGGGCTGTCACACAGAGCTCGGCAGGAAGAATGGCTGGCGATGACGGGAGCTTCAGAAACCTTTAGAACATCCCAGAAAGACTTATCAGAGATGTGAGAAACATCCACCATTATCCCTAACCGATTGCAGGCTTGGACTACTTCGCGGCCAAAGTCACTGAGGCCTTTATCCTCGGGATTATTACGGTCAGTGGAAGAATCACAGATGTCGTTGTCTTGAGAATGGCAGAGAGTCAGATAACGAATGCCCTGTTGATAATAAGCCTCGAGGCGAGAAAGGTCTCGACCAAGCGGATAGCCGTTTTCCATGCCCATGAAAGCAATAAGCTTGCCGGCTTTTTTTAAGCGATAAGCCTCATCAGGCGTTAAGGCCAGGCTGATTATCCCCGAATAATCTCGCCCCATTTTATGAACGGCCTGGATAAGCTGGTCGGCTCTTTCCTTAGCTTTCGCGTAGCCTTCTTCAGTTCGCGGCCCCTGGCCGACAAAAATGCCAAAAAAAAGAGCATCCAAACCGCCCTCTTTCATCCGCGGCAGGTCAATTTTGCCGCTCTCTCTTAACCCGGGGTCATGACGAACGCCTATATCCCAGCCTGGTCGCAGCATCATCATCGGCGTGTCACAATGGGTATCCACGGTTAAGATACGGGCATGGAGCTGGCGAGCCTGGGTCACGAGGTCTTTTTCCTCGAGCTTTACCCGGCAACCGAACTGACCTAAGCCCACTAAAGCCCAAAGAAAAACGGCTAAGGAAGCTAAACTAATCTTTCTAATGGGTCTATTCTTCATTCTTTGTCTCCTTTTCTTGGGCAAAGGACTTTATCAGCCATCTTCATTAGCCTCCTTCCCGGCTTTTGGCCTCATTAAATCCTTGATTTATCACAGAGATTTACTTCTATCACGGTCAAATATATAGCGCAAGCACAAGGTGACTCATCATTCAAAAGAGCCGCGGTTTTAAGCGCCTATTTGTCCTGCGTAATTAACTTTTTTCGCCTAAAAAGACCCTTCTTTCCGGTAAAACAAGAGCTTTTAATAGGGCTTCGTTTAAGTCGCCTTTAAAGGTTGGAATGATAAAAAAGCATTTTTTATTTCCAAGGTGCTCACCGCGCCCCTAAAACCTTATATCTCCTCTTTAAAAGCAACAAAGCCGATAAGAGCCCAGAAAATCAATGCCCTTTGGCGTAATTGGCAATTAGGGATTCTCGTCCACTGAAAAAACCGGTTCTTCTGGGTTTCGTGTGGGTCAAAATGGAGAATCAAAAGCGCCAGAAGGGCTGTGCACAGCCTTTAGATGCTGAGTCTTAGAAGAAAGTCCCTTAGACCCTTATCGTATCTTATTCATATTCATCTAATTATCCCCATGGACATTAGACCCGGCTGAGGCGAGATAGCTAAAAGGTTCATCAAAATATCTTCTTTTTACCCCTAAGAAAGTCGGAAGAACCACAAAACCTTAGGCTTTCTTCGGGTATAAAAGGGCTTCTCGCCGCAGCTAATCGTGGTTTTAAACTGAGGCCGCTTCGCCTGATTCAGTATTTGCCATCCATCCTGAATTCTGAGGTATCGAGCCAAAAACCTGTGTTCTGGAGCGAATCAAGCTGCGCCTGGAGCAAGTCGTAGTGGAATCTCTCCTCAGCCACAATCCTCTCAAAAATCTCTTTTGTCTTCATGTCCGGGCAAACCGCCACCGCCTGGCCAAAATGCTCGATAGCTTTCTTTTCCAGCTCTAAGCCAATTGAAATCGCTTCTAAATCGCTTTTGCCGGCGGCGCCTTTCATTCGGCTGACAAGACTCTCGATTACCGCCGAATTTTCTTTTAACTCCTCGGCCGCAATTTCCTTTTTCCAATCATCGGTGCCCAAAACTTCAGTAAAGAGACGACTGAAGGTTTCGAGATGATGAACTTCTTCCTTGGCCAGATGCTGGAACATTTTCCGGCCCAATTCGTTGTTGGTAGTTTCGGCCGCCCGCAGGAAAAACTCTTTTCCTCTCAGCTCTAACTTGAGCGCCTCAATTAGCAGAAGACGCAGTTGACCTTGTCCTAATGGGCTCATCATTACTCCTTTCTTAAAGAACTCTATTAGATTCAAATTATATTATATCTTCGGGATAAATGCAGTTTTTTTAGAGGCGCAAACTTCTGAAGCCCACAGCCTTCACAGGGCGAGTCGCCGCGAAGTCGCGGCTATGCTTATCTTCTGTTTAGCGACTATAAGCTGCTCAGGGGAGGGGGAGGCAAGCTCTGCCGCCCCGGCGAAGGGCGAAAACGAAACGCCGCCGCAATCCAGAACCGACGAGAGGCCATCTTGGCTGTTACGTTATCTAACCCATGCCACATGGAAGAGAATCATTTTATTTTAGTTATTTATATTTATGGCTTTTCCGGGTTTTTAATGGATAGACCTAAAGAATTATAAATCTCCGACAGCCTATACAGAACACCCAGATGAAGACCCTTAAAGGTGACTGGAAGCCGAATATTATGCATCTTATTGATATTTCTATAATCCTCCTCCGCCATGATGAACTGGCCCGGATTCAATCCGCTGTTAAGGGCCTTAAATCTATCATCTTTAACCACAAAAAAGTCTGAAAAACCATATTTATAAGTTCTTATCTCTCAGTTAAAGTTAATCCTTAGTTAAGACGTAGTAAGCCTCTCTTTGCGGCGCCTCGGAGGAGGCAATAAAGTCAACTACCTTATAACCCTGTTTAAATAAAGCGAGGAAAAGCTCTCGAGTCTGAAGCCTCCAGTCCAATGGAATCCGACGCCATTTGGGGTCAACCACGTCGGTGGTTCGCAGCATAAGATAAAAATCTCGAGGAATTCTGATTAGGACCGGACTGACGGCGGGCGAAGTATTTATCTCTTTAATTACCTCCAGCTCGACAGGGCCGTCCTTTCCCTCCACCAAAACTTCCTCGACCCGATTTATTATCCGAGCTCTGTCCTTAAGGAGAAGTTGCCCGTCTATTTCTGGCCGTTTGGCCTTGGCTGCTATGTCCCAGCCCATAAAAAATCGGTCGCTGGGTATGTCTAAGCGATTGAGTCGACCTCCGTATTCCCCGTAGGGCGCCAGGCGGTATTCCAGAACGCGCATGCCGAAGTAATGGACGTTGCGGTAGGCATTAACCGCCGTTAAAGGGTCATAAGTGCACACGATGAGCTTAATCCCAAACCAATCCCGGACAATATCTCTTTGCCATTCTTTAATTGCTATTCCCAGGCCGAAACCCTGCCACTCCTCTTTGACGCCGAGAAATTGGGCATAAAACCAGAGATTATCCTGGCGTCGAAAGGCTAAATCTTTATCCCGAACACCAACAAAACCATAGGCAAAACCGACTAAATGTGCTTCATCCTCCTGCCAGCCAGTCTGCGGGTCTTCGCGGTAGGCAGCGATAAAAAGAGAGCTTCCTTCATGAAGAAAATTCTCACAAAGCAGGTTTCTCGTGCCGGAAAGATGGTCGTCAGGAAAACCCCAAATCTCATTCCGGATGGTCTCATATTGGCCATAATCATCAGGCTGGTCGGAACTCTCTATTTTGAGCCGAAATCTAATTCCCTTCGAGACGATAATTCGTTCTTTCTCCCTTTTAGCCATCCCTAAACCTCCTGCGATTTTTCATTTAATCACGGTTCACAGAAACCGGCTCGTCCTTAAAAAGTGCGCTGCTTCCAGGGCCTTTCTATTATGGCGATTAAGCATTTTTTCGCCTCAAAGAACTCTTCTCTCTGGGGAGAAGCGGCGCCTTATAAAGCCCTCTCTTATCCCCATCAAGGGTTAGGCTAAGAATAAATCATCTTTTTATTTTAAAATACGTTTATGGCTCGGTTAAAATTTGATATTTCCTTGTTCTTAAAGAGAATACAACCGCTATGAGCTTAATAAATTACCACACTTTTGGAGCAAGAGCCACAGAAACATTGCCTTTTCATAGGGTTTTATTATAAGGTTTATTTTCTTATAAAGGAAAAAAAGGAGGCTAAGGTGAGGTCACTTTTGCCCAGAAGACAGAGTTCGCTTAAAAGAGCCAAGTTTTTTCTCTTTATTTGGCTGATAATTTTTACCTTCTCCTCCCTCCTCGCCCAGGAAAATAAGCCGATAACTCTTACCTCGTCGCAAGAGCTTCCGAAGCGACTTAGCCGCTTAGCTGAGCCCGGCGATGTCCTTCTGGCTGGCCCCGGTTTAAAGGTTATTTTTGGTGGCAATTCCCGCCCAATTATGACCCACGCTAATTATGCGGGCGGGGACGCCAAAGGCACCATAATCGGCATCGCCCCCCCTGAAGGCGAAGCTGATGGCCAGGTTCACGTCGGTACCCCGGTCTTGCGGAGCCAGAGCCAAACCCGGTATGTAAATTACTCCGAAGTCAAATTTCCTTCTAAGTGGGAACAGGGGCAGGCGGTTATTCAAGCCTCAGGAGCTTTTGCCTCGGCCGACGGAAAAAAGCTTTCTGTCAAGACAACCTACGCCGTCAACTTGAATGCCGGCCGAGTCGACATCACTTCGACCATAACTAATACTGGTCAGGAATCCTGGTCTGACCTGAGCTATTCTCTCCTTTTTGACCCCTTTCACAGCTATTCCTTTACTCCTTTCCACCAGGTTTATCATCGGTCGCTTAATTTTCGCCTCTACCAGAAGCGACGCCACGGCCTGGCCTGGATTAATCTCAACCCTCTGCCGCAAGCTTCAACGCCGCTTCCTGGCCGGCTGGCTCCGGGCGATTCCTTTAAAGTCAACTATATTTTATTAACTGATGCCAAACCAAGCCGACTCTTGGAAAAAATATATGAATTACTTAAGGTGACCGCTTTTCCGGCAAGAATCCTTTTGCCGACTGAGGCGCCAGGTTGGAAAGAGATAGTTGTCAGCCAAGTTCTAAGCGGAGCCACCTTTTTCCGGGCAATTATCGAGAGCTCCGAGGGGGCCGTCGATTTCCCTTTACCTGAAGGTGTCTATCGAGTGACGGGCCATTTTTACCCAGCTGTAGTCGAAACCTATCTCGCCATAGAAAAGGGCCGGGAAAATCAAGCTCGCCTCCGCCTGCCTTTAATGGGTCGTCTCAGCCTGCGTCTGCAAGATAGCCAAGGAAAACCAGTTCCTGGCAAGATAACATTTATCGGCCTTCAGCCAACGCGCACTCCCTATTTTCGTCCCGAAAACCCGGTCGAAACCAGCCGCAGCTTTGAAACCTTTAAAAATTCCTGTTTCCCTCCACCTGAAGGGTTAGAGCTGGAGCTTCCGGTGGGCACGTATTTTGTTTCTGCCTCGCGCGGACCGGAATACAGCCTTGACCAGCGGGTGGTAGAAATTATCGCTGATTCGCCTCAAGAACTGGGGTTCGTCGTCGACCGGGTGGTAGAAAAACCAGGGCTAATCAGTCTTGACCCTCACATGCACACCATCTTTTCTGACGGAACGGTCGACATAGCCGCTCGGCTGCAATCCTTAGTGGCCGAGGGGGTGGAGGTGGCTATAGCCACCGACCATAACATAGTTACCGATTATTCGCCTGTCCTGAAGCGCTTAGGCCTCGAAAAAGAGCTAATAGTGGCCAGTGGGACTGAGGTCACCATGCCCGATATGATTCACTTCAACGTTTATCCCTTGCCTTACAAAGAGACCGAACAAAGGAAGGGCGCGATTGAGCCGGTGGCCGAAGTGGTTAGTTCGCTCTTCACCGCCAGCCGGGCGAAAAGTTCTCAGGCGCTCCTTCAGGTTAACCATCCCCGAGCTGGAACCTTGGGCTATTTTAACAATTATCAACTTGACCTACTCTCGGCCTCGACGGTTAAGGAAACCTTTGATTTTGGGTTCGATATTTTGGAAGTCATGAACGGCGCGGCGCCGCTTTCTTCTAATGCTATTGCCATGCAGGATTGGCTGCATCTGATTAACCGCGGCCGCTTTTATCCGCTTGTTGGCTCCTCCGACAGCCACACGATTGATGGCGGCGAACCTGGTTATTCCCGGACATATGTTCTTTATGACCGAAAGGAGCAAGAGGCCGTCGACCTGAAGGCCGTCCTCCAAGCTGTCCGCCAAGGCAAATCTTTTGCCAGCACCGGACCGCTTGTTGACCTTAGGGTTAATGATAATTTTACCTACGGCGACCTGGTGGCGGTAAAACCCGGTCCAGTTTCCTTTAAGATAAAGGTTTGGGCTGCACCCTGGGTCGAGGTGGACGAGGTCAGGTTAATTTTCAACGGTCACTATCGCCTCATCTTCCCGGTCAAAGAAAAATCCCGGTCAGTCGTCAAAATGGAGGAGTTAGTTACGATTCAGGTCAGCGAGGATACCGCTGTGGTGGCTGAGGTTATCGGCAAGAAAAGCCTTTATCCTCTGCTGCAGCAACCATCTGATTCTGGCCAATTGAGAGATGCCGTCTTGCCCTATGCTGTGACCAACCCCATTTTCATCGATGCCAATGGCGACGGCCAATATAATCCTCCCTGGCCAAAAACTATTGAAGAAGTCAAAGCCTCGACTCTCCGTGGCCGGATAATCAGCCGCTAAGGCTAAATGAAGATAATGAGATTTCGCTTTTTGTCCCCGCTCGACCCGAAAAGTTTTTATAGCTTCCCGAATATCATCACCCTAACTCGCTTAATTGCTTCCTTGACCTTTTTCACTCTGGCCGCAATCAAATTAAGCCCGACCCTGAATTTTATCGGTCTCGGCCTTCACTGGGCTGGGGATGTGGCTGACGGAATATTGGCCCGCCGGACCAAACAGGAAACTATCCTGGGCGCGGAAATCGATATCATCGCCGACCGAGTCGAAGCTATCTTTTTTTATGTCAATTTCCTCAGTTTTAACCCGCGGCTCTTCCTGCCCATCGCTATTTATCTGGTTGACTTCGCCTTCGTCGATTTTTACCTCAGTTATCAATTTATTAAATACCCGATCATTTCGCCCAATTATTTTTACCTGGTGGACAAGAAAGTCTACCGCTATAATTTTAGTCCCGGGGCTAAGTTTGCCAACTCCACGGTTGTGGCCCTGCTCCTCATCTTTCTTCCCGCTTGGCAGGTAGTAGCCACCGTTTTTGCTTTGGGCTTAGTCGGCGTCAAGCTTCGCTCCATCCTCTGGCTTCGCCAAAAACCTGGTTGGTTGCCGCCCAAGCCCGAAAATCAGCTTAAAGAGGTGGTCCCATGAGCTCAATCAGTCGTGACCTTCGCTTGCTAATAAGAGGCATCAGGAATTATCTCACCGGCCGACCGCTCTGCATCTCTTTCGAAGTAACCTATGCCTGTAACGCCCGCTGCCGTCATTGTCATTTGGGCGGCCCAGTACCCGGGGAAAAAAGAGCCCCGGCCGATGAATTTGGCCGGCTTAGTCGCTGGCTGCAGCCAGTAGTCGCTCAGGTTTCAGGTGGCGAGCCTTTGCTGCGGCCTGATTTGGAAGCAATTATTCGCGCCATCCGCCGCCCTAACCGACCGCCGTACATTGTGGTCACGACTAACGGGGCTCTCCTTAACCGTAAAAGATACGAGAGTCTAAGGGAAGCTGGGGTCGACGAGTTTTCCCTTTCGCTTGATTATCCCGACGAAAGGCATGACGAATTTAGGGGCATTCCCGGCCTCTTCCGCAAGATTGAGACTCTGGTCAAGGAACTAACCCCCCTCGATGAAAAAGCGATTACCCTTTCCTGCGTGCTGCAGAATGATAACTTTCGCGAGGCCGTTTCGTTGGCGGACCTGGCGCGACAATGGGGAGTAAGGCTCAACTTCAGCACTTATACTTGGATGAGGACCGATAATAAAAATTTTATGATTTCCTCAGATAATTTACCAGCTTTTCGTGCCACCATCGAGACCCTGCGGCGCTATAAGAAAAAATATGGCACCATCTACACTTCTGATTATGTTTTTCGGCAAATGCCAAAATATTTCGAACAAGGAGAGATACCCAATTGCCGGGCTGGCCAGCGCTTTTTTATCGTTAACCCCGACGGCCGACTCTCGCCCTGCGGATTAATTATCCGTCATTATTCAAACCTTGAGGAGCTTAAGGCTTTCCGGGCCGAAAACAATTGCCGCACCTGTTATACCAGTATCCGGGCCGGCACAGAAAGACCAGCCCGCTATCTCCTCTTCGATAACCTGGGTGTCACGCGGAAGAAAACCAAATGACAGCTAATAGCCATGAAAGAGTCCCTTATAACCAGGCCGAAGCTGAGTTAACCAGATTCCGGCCTAAACTTTCTCCCACATGGCGGACAACAATCTTTGTGGCTGAAATTCTTTTCGTCCTGGTCCTTTTTGTCTGGTGGTTTTCGAGCCCCACGGCTCAGACCAGCCGGAGTCTTTGGGTTCTATTCTTTTATTGCTTCCCGGCTGAGTTTATCATTGCCGCTGTTCCCCATGAGCCGGTGCTGCTTTTCTTTGCCAAGTTTTACTCTCCCCTGGTCATCGCTTTGACTTCCGTGGCCGGGACTCTTTTGGCTGAAGCCCTCAATTACACTGCTTTTAACTACGTGACCGACCTGCGGGCTTTTAAGAAAATCAAAGAAGGGAAAACCGTCCAGAAAACCGTGGCTCTCTTTCATCGCGCTCCCTTTTTAGCCCTCTGGGTGGCGGGCTTTACTCCCATCCCTTTTTATCCCTTTCGTTTTCTGGTTGTTTTTGCCCATTACCCGCTCTGGAAATACCTGTTAGCTGTTTTTCTTTCTCGCGGCCCGCGATTTTTTGTTCTGGCGGAGGTGGGCCGGCTGATTAAATTTCCCGACTATCTTTTGATCACCCTCTTTATAATTTTGATCGCCGTCGCTAATATTCCTCTCCTGCGGCGCCTTTACAAGAGCCAGAGGGCCAAAAGACAAATTAATACTAAGGACCCTAATCTTGAGTCAAAATAATGCGGCGGAGAAAGCGGGCTTCAGCTGGAGAACTAAAGGAGAAATTCTGAAAAGAGAAAGGACAAGGCGAGGAGAAAAGGCTTATAAATAGATGAATATAATGATGATAGATGGTTGGCAAAAATTAAGAAATAGAATGGGGAATAAATCTCTAATTAGCCCCGAATCGCCTGAAGGCAAACAGGGTATTGGAAAGAATGAAAGAGGTGGCTCAAAGCCCGGAATGATTATTGAAGGCGGCTGGCGTTGGCGCCAGCTAACAGCGGAAAAATTAAAATGGTTCTCTTCCATTTTATATGGGCTGGTTTGAGGGCTAAGTTCGGGAGGGCACAAGTGACCATAGAAGGTTTAGCCTTCCCGAATCGGCCTTCGAGGGAACCTCTGGCCGCCGAGGATGTCTGAGCCTGAAAAGGACAAACGGAGAGGCCAGAGGGAGGCAAGGGACTTCCGGGTTATGTCTTTGAACCGGGAGGCGAGTTCCGCCGGCGCCGAGAAGGGCGAAGAGGGAAAGCGTTAAGAACCGGAGTGGGTGCGAGGCCATCCCGAAAGTCTCCGAGCCTGACCCACACAAGAGGTAAGAGAATCATTAAAATAAAGGAGCGAAAGTGAAATTCGTAGCGCATGAGCTGGAACCGCTGGCTCTCATCGTCAACCCAGAAGCGGCCGCAGGAAAGTGGCAACGCCGCCTAAGGGCTAAGCAGCAAATCGAGGAGCTTTTCGGCGAGAAAATTAAAATCGCTTCTGGAACCAAGCAATCCACAGTGAATTTGGTTCGGGAGATAGCACCGCAATTGAAGACGGTCATTGCTGTAGGCGGCGATGGAACTATTGCCGATGTTCTGGAGGGCTTAGTGAAAGCCGGCCGCTTAAATGATGTTCTTTTTGGTATCATTCCCTTTGGTAGCGGAAACGCCTTTCGCCTGGCCTTCGATATTCCTAAAAGCTTTAAAAAGGCGTTAAAGGTTATCAAGGCAGGCAAGGTGCGATTAGTGGATTTGGTTCATTTTGAAGATAAAGTAGCAGGCTTTATTAGCGTTGGAGCGACTGCGGCCGTCACCGAAGCCAAAATCCAGCACCAACTTCCTGGCTTCTGGGGTCACGTCTGGGCCGGCCGGCAACTTCTAAGTCTTGAACCTCAGCCTTGGGAAGTAGAGCTGGAGTCGGCCGTAGATAATCAGGGGCAATCTTTTTCTTGCTTGAGGTTGGAACTAAAGGTTTTGGATGCTGTTATTACCAAGACTAATTATTTCGGCTATAAATGGCATATTGCTCCTTTAGCTCGGACGGACGACGGCTTCCTCGATATTACTTTCTTTGAAATGAGCGGGCCTCAATATGTTCTTTCTCTTCCTTCGATATATTTTGGCCGGAAACAACTTCGGCTTCGTCACTTCAAAGCCCGACGTCTCACCCTGCGCGGCGAAAAGCTGCCCATCCAATATAACGGCGAGTTTTTTGGCTGGCGCCAGCAAATCACCTTCGAGGTCTGGCCTAAGGTCCTCAAACTTATTTGCCCTCAGCCGAAGAGAAGTGAGATAAAGCCAGATGAGATAAAGCCAGATGAGATGAAATGTGATGTGATGTGATGTGATGTGATGTGATGAAATAAGATAAGATAAGACGTGATGTGGGAGCTTGGGATGGGATGGTTGGTTTGATTTAGTTAAGATAAGATGAGGGATGCTATGGTGATGATTTGAGTTGAGTCAAGAGAGTTCCCTTCCATTTTATCTGGGCGGGTTTGAACTGAGTTCGGATGAAAAATAGAAGACGTTTTCTATATTTTACTATTTATCTAAAATTTGGTCACAGCTCACCAATTTACCTAAAAATCGGAGACACCTCACCTCTTCACCTCGTTTTTTGCTGACGCCTCACTTATTTACCTCATTTTTCCTACCCTGCTTTTCTATAGATTATTTTTTTTAGCTTCTTTCCTTTTTAAGCTGGGTTGAAGCATAAGCCAGAGTGAAGGGCCTTCCCGGGCGTCCCCTTCCCAAACCACATGAGTGGGAAGAGAATCGCCAGGATAAATCTAAATCAGCGAAGATTATCAAAAGCATTGCAAAACAAGGGCTAAGGATTAAAATAAAAAGAGCCTTTAAGGCGAAAGCATTTCGAGGCAAGCTTGATGGAGGGAAAAATGAAAAGACCAAAAAAGATAGTGGTTCTTGGCCTCTTTTTTAGTCTATTTGTCTTCTTGGGCCGTGGCGTGTTTGCGGCTCAAGCGCCAGAGAAATTGACCATCGAGCAATTTCTAAGTTACCCGTTCTGTTATAGCTTAGTGGCGGCCAAGAAAGTGGACCGGATTGCCTGGCTCGAAGTTCAACAGGGTAAAAGAAACCTTTTTACTGCCGCCGCCCCTGATTTCAAACCCCAACGACTGACTAATTATCCGCATGATGACGGCGTCGACCTCTCCAGCGTGGCTATCTCTGACGACGGGTCAGTGGTTGTTTTTGTCCGCGGCCACGACGCCAACCGCGAAGGCTGGGTAGCTAACCCGGCTCATTTTCCTGACGGTACAGAGCAAGCCATCTGGGCAGTAAGAACAGCCGTTGGCCAACCTTTCCGAGTGGCCGCCGGCAATTCGCCGGTTCTCTCCCCTAATGGTAAGATGGTTGTCTGGGTTAAAGACGGTCAGATATATGGTGCCTCCCTTGAAGTCTTGGAGAAAAAAGGTGGTAGCCGTCCAGACGATGAGGCGAAGCTAAAACCTCTTTTTCGTACTTGGGGGTCAAATAGCAACCCGGTTTGGTCACCCGATAGCCAGAAAATAGCCTTTGTTAGCGACCGGCAAGACCATAGCTTAATCGGAGTTTATGAAATCGCTACCCGCAAAATAATTTACTTATCCCCGTCAGTTGACCGTGATACCAGCCCCACCTGGTCGCCTGACGGGAAAAAAATCGCCTTTATTCGCCGACCTGGTTTAGCCTTTAGCCAGATTGTCGCTGCAGCTCAGGCCAGAGCCACCGCTACCAGACCACCGAGCTTTCTGCTTATTCCGCCTGCCCCCACTCCAGCGCCGGCCCAGCCCGCTCCGCCGGCCCAGCCAACCCAGCCGGTTCAGATTGCTTCTGGACCTGGTTTTCAGGAGGCCAAGTTTGCTGACGGCCGGACATTAACTTTCTGGGTTGCCGACGTGGCCACCGGTGCTGGCGAAAAAATCTGGCAGGAGCCCCTCGATGACCAGACTTTTCGCACCGTGCGCAACATCGTTTGGGCTGACAATAGCCTTGTTTTTCAAGTAGAAAGGAATAACTGGCGTCATTATTACTCGGTTCCCGTTTCAGGCAATCTCGACGCTCAGCCTGTTAACCTCACTCCCGGCGAAGGCGAAGCGGAATTTGTTGGTTTCTCCGCTGACGGAAAATGGCTTTATTACAGCACCAACGTAGGCGACATCGACCGCCGTCATCTCTGGAAAACTCCCACCTCGGGTGGAACTCCCGGGCAAGTAACCACAGGCGAAGGCATTGAGACTGAGCCCGCCCCACTGGGCTCAGGAAAAGGGGTGGCTACTTTCTATGCTGATGCCCGTCGACCCCGGTCCGTGGCCATCGTCCCGGCTGATGGCGGTCAAGTCCGAATCATCACTTCCCTGCCCGCTGATTTCCCTCTCAAGGCCCATGTTGTTCCCGAACAGGTTATCCTGACTGCCGAAGATGGCTTAAAATTTCATAATCAGCTTTTCCTGCCTCCTGACCTTAAACCAGGCGAGAAAAGGCCCGCCCTTATCTTTATGCACGGTGGTCCAGTCCGACAGATGCTCCTCGGCTATCATTATATGTACTTCTATCATATGGCTTACGCGATTAATCAATATTTCGCCAACCAGGGTTATGTGGTGATTTCCGTCAACTTCCGCTCCGGAATAGGCTATGGCCGAGACTTTCGGATGGCGCCTAACCGGGGGGCGCAAGGAGCCTCAGAGTATCAAGACATTGTGGCGGCAGCTAAATATTTGCAATCCAGGCCTGATGTTGACCCGGAAAGAATCGGGTTATGGGGACTTTCCTATGGAGGTTATTTAACGGCGATGGGACTCGCCCAAAACTCCGATATCTTTAAAGCGGGAGTAGACATAGCCGGCGTCCATCTCTGGGGTAATTCGCTCGACACCAACAGCATTGCCTTTAAATCATCGCCCGTGGGCGCCATCGACCAATGGACTTCACCCGTACTACTAATCCAGGGTGACGATGACCGCAACGTCGCTTTTTCCCAAACAACCGGCTTAGTTCAGCTGCTGCGCGCCAGAAATATTTATCATGAGCTAATCGTCTTTCCCGATGAAGTCCATGATTTTCTGATTTTTGCTAATTGGCTGAAAACTTTCCATGCCGCTGAAGATTTCTTCGGCCGTTTCTTGAAAAAATAGTCAAGCCAATAGAGACCACCGAAGTTTGACTCATAATTTTATTTTGGACGGCGGGTTAGGAAAAAAGACCTCCAGACTGTCTCTCTCCCAGCTTAAGTTTTTGCGGCTGTTTTGTCCTCGCCCTTCTCCGAGCCGGCAGAGCGCACTCCTTTTTCATAGACTCCATTCTGAAGCAGTTTACCTCCTTTTATTCTCTTCCTGTGCCCGATTTAAAAAATTAGGGAAATACGTGAGCTCTCACCAATTTTTCTTGGCAATAGAGGAGAAAAAAATAAAATCATTTCTAATTTGCCTAAACAGGTGATGCTTAGTTAAGGCGGAACAAAAAAGAGAAAAAATTTAGGGTCAGGTTCGAGCGAGGTTATTTATCGGGATTTAGGCAGGAGGAATCACTGGCAGTATTTAGCTTTAAGCTCCTCTAAGATGACCTCGAACTCTTGATGTCGGCCTTCACCGACAATTTCTTTTTCCACCCTGGCGAAGTCTTGACGAAGCTTCTGTTGGGCTTCTTCTGTAAGCCGGGCATCAGCCATAGCATAAAGGATATTATCTTCTTTAAAAATATGTTGGCTGAGAAGAGAAACATAAGCGCGGGCGAAACGGGCAAAATCACGGCCAGCTTCTTTCTTTCCCTGAGCGTAGCGCTGATAAGCCTCTTTCATGCCCCGGACATTTGACCGGCCCTCTTCATGTTCGGTTAACATCACCCCAATCGGGCCACCTTGGCGTGGAATGCCAGCTTTTTCCATGGCCGGAAAAAGCAAATTTTCTTCCTTAGCATGGTGACAACGGTCAGCAAAGCCGGTAATAAAATCAATGGCTTTTGCCAGATGATTGGGGTCCACTGATTGACCGGATTCAAGGCGGTCCGCTAAGGCCTCTAAGATTCGTAACATAGTTTTAATGGCCTCATGCTCGGCCATAAGAATCATCGTCGGCTTTTTTTCTTCCATTTTCACCCTCCGGTCTTATCTATCTTGATGGTAGGAGGCTCCTGCAGGTTTAAGAGGTCCTGAAGAGTCAGGTCTTTTAGCTCGGCTAAAAGCGACGTTTCGAGCTCCAGAATTTTGCGCCGCAGAACACAGCTTTTCATATCAGGACAGAGCACTTCCCGAAAAAGGCATTCTTGAAGCTCTATTTTGCCCTGGAAAGCTTCAATAACCTGAAGAACTTTAATGGCCGCTGGCTTTTGGCCGAGCCAGAATCCCCCACCTTTCCCTTTGGCTGACTTAAGAAAGCCTTTTGTCTGCAGCGCCTGGAGGACCCGCCTCAAGAAGGGACGGGATAACTTCATTTGCTCAGCCAGGGCTAAGGTATCCACTCTCTTTTGGCCCATTTGAGCCAAAATAACCAAGGATTTTAAAGCCGCGTCTGTATCCCTACGTAATAGTTTCATCTCCTTTTTAATGATACTATTTAAGTATCATTTTGTCAAGCCCTTGAAGGCTCATCCTTAAAAAAAGTGATGGATTTAGCGGTTTTTTATCATGAGTATTTAACCATTTTTTCGCTTAGATGAGCGCTTGTCTCAGGGTAAGGGAAGGGCTTTATAAAACCCTTCTTTAATCCCTTTTTAAAGCTTAGAATGAAAATAGATCACGCTTCAATTTTGAACGGCATTTTTGGTCGCTTAAACTTTTGTATCTTCTATGATGATGTGATGCAAGAACTTTCTATATAGCCTCCTTTCTTTTTCTTCTTCTTTCCTTCTTCCTGGGTCTTGTGAACCACTCTTCTATCCGTGCCCTTAACCAGAAGGTTA
>Ga0123519_10003174_pt1 | contig 27384 bp, 22 predicted proteins | sample YelNatPaOPRAMG02_FD_87396 | JGI IMG/M metagenome (GOLD analysis project Ga0123519, IMG submission 87396) | Hot spring microbial communities from Yellowstone National Park - Yellowstone National Park OP-RAMG-02 (version 2) | ecosystem: Environmental > Aquatic > Thermal springs > Hot (42-90C) ...
GAGCTGACCCGGATTCCAGTCGTCATGACCTGGGTGTGGCGATAGCCTCGGTCGCACTCCCAAGGAGGGAGTGTGGGAGGTCACTGAAACCCCGCTAAAAGCGAGGCGTGTGGGAGTGTATCCAGTGGTCAAAGGGACGAGGCAGGCAGGTCGGCGGGCACGGGTGGGGTCCCAGCGAAGCTGGGGAGTGTGCTCATAGCGAACCACCAGACACCATGAGGCGCAGAAGGTGGAGAACCTGTCGAGATTGGGGGTGTGCTAAGAACGGCGCCAAGACATCATATGGCAAAAGAGTAAGACTTTCAGCGAAGCTGCGGAGTGTGCTCACAGTGAACGCCAAAACACCATAAGGCGAACAAGGTGAAGAGCCTGTCGAAACTGGGGGTGTGCCAGAAAGGACGCCAAGACATCATGTGGCAAAAGGGCTAGCGTCCCAGCGAAGCAGGGCGGGTGCTTGGACGGCACCAGCCTGCAACGGCGGTCTTTGAAGAAAAAGTAGGCGATCCAACATGTGACGGCGGTCCTTGATGAAAAAGTTGGCGCTACCTCCCGCAACGCTGGTCTTTGCTGCGAAGCTGGGCGCTCCGCCACGCAACGCTGGTCTTTGGCGGAAAGCGGGGCGCACCACGCAACAGTAGCTTTTCGTGCAAAAATTCGCACCCCACCCCGCAATGGCGGCCTTGGGCGAAAGCTGGTCGCTTTAGTCTGCAAAGTGGCCGTTTGCCGGAAACTCGTCACCACAGCCTGCAACCGCGGCGTTTGGTAGAACACATTTTTGGTTTGTTGCGGGCTAGGCGTGCAGGGGAGACGCCAAAGATTTCTTGCCCAGAAGTTCCAGCGAAGTCTTGGTTCACAAACTAAGTGCTATCTTTGACGCGACTAGGAGACCAACTGATAAAGGCACAAGCAGCGGACTCAGCGGTTCTTAGAACGACCCAGGGGGGCTTAGAACTTGTCGAACTCGTCGAGCCATAACATTTTCACGCTGTCCGAACAGAAGCCCTATAAGAGCTTCTTCAATGGTTCCTCGATGAAATCATAAAAGCAACGAGGTTTTGCTTTCGTGAAAAATCGGGAAAGTTGTTTCTGCTTCATTTTTGGCGCGCTTTCATATATACTTCACCGTTGTCTTTTGCATGGAGTGGCTCGGATGCGCCGCTTAGTCATGATTTTAGTCTTGGCTATGTCCTGTTCGCAGGGCAGTAATGGCGGGACAGGGAATGACACCATCGAAATCATCGCTGTAGATTTAGGTTTTGAGCAGGCAGGTGAAGACATCTCTCCAAAATTCTGCACGGTGAATGCGGATTGCCCGCCTGAACGCCCAAGGTGCGATACATCTAAAGGAGTGTGTGTCCAATGCCTCTCCAACTCAGATTGTGGTGGGGGGTATTGCGTTGATGGCACATGTAAATCTTATCTTTGCGAGCCAAACTCGGTTACTTGTGTGAACAATGTTGTGAAGGTGTGCGACTCGACTGGCTATGCATATTTGCACGAGTTTCCGTGCGGGGACATGGTGTGTGTAAACGGGCAATGCCTTGTGTGTGTGCCTGGCTCAAAGGAATGTAGCCCCCTGAACGAAAAGAAGGTGTGCAGACAAGATGGGTCTGGATGGGATGTCACTTCATGTGGCGAAAAGAAGTGCGTGGAAGGTGAATGCTCGAACTGCGTGCCGCTTGCAAAAAAATGCGATGGAAACAGGGTGATGAGGTGCACCCCAGATGGGGATCATTACGAGTTCATCGAGGACTGCGACACCGAGAACACAGGTAGGATTTGCTATGTGGGGATGTGCCTCGATTTGTGCCAGTACAACGAGAAGTTCAAGACAAATCAAGGGTGCGAGTATTACGCCATAGACATGGATCAAAGCCAAGAGGACAACGGACAAGACTCGCCTTATGCTGTTGTGATATCGAATACCACGCAAAACTACAACGCACATGTGGTGGTTTCAAAGCCTGATGGTTCGGTTGTGAAGGAGCTCGATGCCCCACCAAGGCAAGCAACGATCATCTATCTACCGCCGTTCAACATTATCGGGGCGATAAAAGCGCCTTTTGCCTACTATGTAAAGTCGAGTCTGCCAGTGGTTGCATACCAGTTCAACCCACTAGAAAATGTGGGCGTTTATTCGAACGACGCTTCCCTTTTGTTGCCGACGAATGCCCTGGGGAAAAACTATATGGTCATGTCCTATCCAACGCTTGCGACCAATTCGGTGGGTCAGATGCTTGCCTCGAACTTTGCAGTGGTTGGTGTCGAAAACGGAACGAATGTCCACATAAAGGTTACCGCAAGGACTATTGGCAGCTCCCAAGTGCCAACATTGAGCCCTGGGCAGACTTACGACACGGTCTTGAACAGGTTCGAGGTGCTGAACATAGAGGCAGCGGACCAGTTTGGCGACCTTACAGGCTCGACAGTTGAGGCTGACAAGAAGGTGGCGGTCTTTGCAGGACATGTGTGCGCCATGGTGCCCTTGTCCCAGTGCGTTGGGGGGCGTTGTTCCTACGACCCCACAGTTACATGCACAATGAGCGCAGACTGCCCGTGGATTTATGCTTGCGACCATATGGAGGAACAGTTGCCTCCGCTTAGTGCTTGGGGCAAACATTATGTAGTAACTAAGCTCTGGGACAGGGGAAGGGCACCAGATTTGGTTCGCATTCTGGCATCCGAAGATGGAACTACGGTAACCTTGAATCCTAGCATAAAGACAGTTCCTACCTTGAATCGTGGGCAGTTCTTCGAGTTCGAGATTTCACAACATGTCGAGGTCACAGCGAACAAGCCGATACTCGTTGGGCAGTTCATGGAAGGGCAGGATGCGCCTTATGCAGAGCACAAGGGGTGCTATGATGACATCACAGGTGACTTCTGTGAGATGTCTTCCTCATCCTTCGGGTGCAGTTGTTATGACCAGAGTGGGGTGCCAGGCGCCTCCTGCACAAAACAGTCGGATTGCTCTCCAAACGATGCAAACATAGGTGACCCAAGTTTCATCGTTTCCGTGCCAGTGGAGCAGTTCAGGCAGCAGTATGTCTTCCTTGTGCCTACTAAGTATCGAAGCAACTATATCAATGTCATCGCAGAGGCATCCGCCTCGGTAAACCTTGACGGAGCGCCTATTCAGTCTTATCAGTTCACAACCCTGCCTTCTGGCGTATACAAGGTTGCCCGCCTTCCAATATCCGAAGGCTCGCATGTGCTGACTTCCGATAGGGATTGTGGCGTCGTTGTCTATGGCTGGGATTTCTATGTCTCCTACGGGTACCCAGGCGGGATGAGGACAGAGACTTTGAAGGTTGAATAAAAGGCTGCTCGTAAGTTTGTTTACTTTTGCCCGCGGCGCCCAAACTTCCCTGTAAACAGAAAAACCCAAACCGCAAAGGTCGCCCGCGAGCACTCCGAATCGCTTTCCCAAAATCGTAGCAGGGTCTTGACTCTACACACAACTCTGATTATTAAGGCTCCGTTCGCAGCCATTTGGCTCGAACATAGATGGGTTTTCTTTAGCCAAAGGAGGATTTATGCACAAACAAAACCAAAAAAGATGGTCTTTCTGGGCTCATCTAGCCGTTGCCGCCTTTCTTTTAGGGGGCAACGGGTGTGGGACGACCTCAGAAGAAGGTGGCGGCGGAGGTCAGGTAAGCGGTAGTGCAGAAATGACTGCGAAGGTTAAGCTTGTAAAGAACTTCCCTTTGCAGGTCGTTGACCTTCTAAAGCAGTATCTTACGACCCCTGACTACATCTTTAGAGGCGACCTCTACCTCCAACTCTGCGAAGATTCTGCCTGCACAAAAGTAGTGACAAGCAAAAAGGTGCTGGAAGGGGAACTTTTCAGCACGGGATTTTGGAAAGACATAACCGTATCGGACCTCCCTGAAGGCACATACTATGCACGATTCGGCGTGGACACAAAGTACAGTCAGCAATACGATGGCTCGTTCGATAAATCGCAGAACTTTGGTCCAATGGACATACTTCAGATTTCAAGCGGAGTTCAGGATGTCGAAGTAGGAAAAAATCCCCCAGCAGGGACGATTCAGGTGCAACTATCAAAAGGCACTCCTCTGAATGCTGGCGAAGTTCTGCTTGGACACATCTTGTTTGAAGAGCCTGCGTTTCCCCCGCCCACCGAGCAAGGATATTTCCTTGTCGCAGGGAGCGGGACAGGGGTATATCGCAATCACATTAAAGTATTAGACCTTGAGCAGTATTCCACGCTTGACCCCATTGCCCTTTCATTAAAAGGCAAGGAGTTTCAGGGGGATATTTGTGGCTTTGTGCGTGGTCAGGATGACTGGATATATGTCATTGCTGTTGGCGCAGAAGGTGCCTATGTGTTCCCGTTGAACACAAAGCAACGGACATTTGCAAATGTCGAGCCTGTCCTCATACCGCATCCAGACTACAAAGGAGGCGAGGCTACGGGGCTTGACCCAGAAAAGTATCCTTGGCCGTGCCGTGGCGTGGCAGTTCAGAAGGGCCAAAGGGAGTTTTTATATCTGATAGCATTCAAGGGCGCAGGTTCTTTGACCAACTCCGCCCCTTATCCGCTTGTCATTGTCGAGACCACTGGCATGACATCTGGGGCAACTGGCAAGGTCGTTGTCACACTAGACCAAGAACAAAACGAGTTCTTTAGTAGCGACAGGATCCTTCGTGGGGCTGCGACAGATGGGCAAAAACTCTTCCTCCTTGAAGCCTCGTGGTCAAAGCTTGTTGAAAAGAACACAGTCTATGCATTCTCGATAAACGATGATGGGACAATCGCATTAGACAAGCAGTGGGATTCAGGGACCGCAGAAGACACATGTGATTCCACAAGCAACTGGGTTCCAGCGATAACAGTAGTATCTTGGGGTGGCAGTCCGAAGGTCGTTGTAGGCAATGACGACGATATCTCTGTCTATCAGGTTGATGGCACGCTCATATCAAAGATAGACACAACCAAGTATGGTCGCCTAATCACATCTTTCAGCCTTTCTCCCGACGGCAAGGTGCTTTATGCGATGCCAAACTGCAAGTCCGCTTCTGTAAAGGCTAAGGTTCTAACTGGAGTGAAAGGGAGCCGTGTTGACCTCGACAGACACGCAATTGTCGAGGTGGACCTCACATCCAGTCCAGAAAATCCTGTGCTCTTGCACACGGCCAGGGACTTCGACGCGGATGGCACTCAGGACGGCGGGATAGACCTTGAGTTCCTCTATCTAAAGGCCAGCCTCCTTCGCTGGTGCGAGTCGTGTCTGGGTGTTGTCCCCCCAACTGCCTACACCGGTCCAGAGATCGCTGCAGGAAGCAAGGTCATTGCCTTGCGTGGCACAGGGATCCAGAGCGACGAGAAAAATTCAAGTGGTCTGGGACAGGTCGCTGACATCGGTATCTTTGACCTCGCAACTGGCAAGGGGATCATCTTCAGGGATTATCAGGTCTGGCTCGATGGTCCATCATCTCGGTGGGGCTTTGATCTGAACCCTTCAAATCCTGCGAAAGACTATACCGACGACATCTCAACAGCCGCCATACTCTGGGTCCCGAAGTAAACAAGCGTTTGGAGTTTTGACCCGCCCCAAAGAACTAAATCTTGAAGATGAATCTCAACCCCAGAAAATGCTCGCTCTTTATAAGTTTGTTTTTCTTCGTTATATCTGAAAGGTCTGATCCGCCAGCGCTCACGATCCCATTCTGGCTGTCAGTCGGGTCCCACAGGTATGTATAGTTCAACTGAAGTCTAACGAACTGATTCATAGTCCACGAAACGCCGCCAGTGACCTCATATAGCCTGTATGCGCCCTCCAAAACCGATGCATTCACACTGCTTGTACTTCCAATGCCGTCCTTACCGTCAACATCCTTGAATCCTGAGACCTTCACCTTATCGAACAGCGCCTTATCAGTGAATGTCCCTGAAAACCTTGCAAGCAGTTCAAAAGCCCCAAAACCCCCCTCCCCAACCTGCCGCTTAGGAACGGGCTGTTTGAATCCAAAGTTGTTCAAAACCTTTTCCTCGCCAGTTATGAAATACGAAGCCCATATCGTGAACGCATGCATAGTCCCATCCCTCGAAAGCACAAGGTCGTGTTTCTTCCTGTTCGAGCCAACAAAATAGTTGTGATAGATATCAATATCCTTATATTGCACCATAGCCCACTCCCCATAAAGCGTGAATGGCCCATAAAGGTAAATTAGTTCCGCACCAAACCTCGTCCTCTGCCCTACTTCAGCAGAAATAACATCTCGCTCCCTGCCATTGTCAGCAAGCACCTGTTCTGTCCTCCATCTCCACACAAGGGATTCATAGTCAGGCGCACTGAGTCCCGACACCTCAAATCTCTTAGTGGGCGTGCTCTGATAGCCCCATGTCCCTTGCCCGACAAGATACAACCCATTGATCGCCTTCACTTTTACGGTCTTGAAAGGCTGTAAGAATAGCCTCCAAACGATGTCCTTGGACTTATCAATGTCCCCTTTTGTTGCATCCAGGTCAACACCAGCGCCCGTATAGACCCCAAAGTTGTATGTCACAGTCCCTTTCAACAACTCGCCCCACAGCATCCCGCCTCTGTCGAAAAACGCATAAAACGGCGTTCCAGTGTTTCTTTCCATGAAGTTCACATTGTTATCGAATGTGAGCCATTCCGTGGAAAACGGCACCTTCATCTGCCCCACCATGAGATGCAAAAACGGAGCGCACTTTATGTCAATATACGCATTCCTGATATAAGGGTTATCTTCGAGTGCTGCCTGTATGCGCAGGTCAAGCAAATCCTTGAACATCCTTCCCATCACATCTATCCTCGCCCTCCTTATATCGAAAGAATGCGGGGCAGTGCTCGCACCGTAATAGGTCCTCACATCAAGATGTGCACTGCCTGCGATGCGCATCTCGTGACGACCATCCTTTGTCTGAAGCCTGAAACCCTTGTCGAACTTTACAACCGCGCCTGAATCCGACTCCGCTTTCGCCTGCACTTCTTCGGGCTTCTGTTCCTTTTCATCAGCCCACGCACGGGATGCAAACGCAAAAAGACCTACCAAACCGACAATCAGCACCCTCCTGCTCATAAAATCCTCCTAAAAAAGCCTTAACGATAAAGCCCTTCAGGGTCAACCTCCTCGCGCAAAACCTTGAGTTCCCTTTCAATCGGCGGTTCGTTGAAGCCGACATCATCAGGGATAATAAGCTCAAAACCAGTGTTTTGGACGACCTGCTCGATGGTTACCCCAGGGTTCAAACCGATAAGTTTCATGCGCAAAGTCTTTTCGTCATAGCCTAACAAAGCCAAATTCGTCACTACCCTGTAGGGACCCGTTCCAGGTGGCAAACCACATGCCTCCCTTGCGCCTGGTCCCCACAAATATCCTGGCGTTGTCAAGAAATCCAGCTTCTCGACAAACCTTTGCCTCTCGTGGCGCATGATTGCAATGATTTTGTGGCACAAAGACCCCACATCGTTCGCCCCCCCAGACCCTGGCAATCTGACCTTCGGTCTATCGTGGGGACCGATGCATGTCGTGTTCAAATTCCCATAAGGGTCTATTTGCGCCCCCCCCAAGAATCCATAGTCAACAAAACCCCTCTGGGCTGTTTCCATAACCTCGCATATACCTGCTGCATGCAAAGCCCGATTAGAAGTCATGGCATCGCCAACCGCCTTTGGAAGCCTTTCAAGGATTGCACCAGTGCCCCCGAACTCGAAGATGGGGACAAGGTTTGGAGCATGTATCTTTTGCGCAAGCGACGCTGCCACCATCGGGATGCCTGTTCCAATAAAAGCGGTCGTCTTATCCTCGATGAGCCTAGACGCAATGCATATCAGCAGTTCGTTTTGCGTGTATCCCAAAGACCCACCCATACTTACCTCCTCGCCCTCACCTTCAATGCCCCGAGTCTTTCATGTCCGACCTTTTCAAGCAGCGCCTTGTGGTCTTGAACCCCATATACCCACTCCTCCAGATACGCCCTTGTTCCTTCCTCTGTGTTTGCCATCTCCAAAAAATATTTCAGGTGCTCCTCGTCCCTTTCATATATCGAAGCCATCTCGCCTGGCCATGACCCAAAAGGTGCGTGCACCACCGCATCCACCAGATAATAAGGGATGATAGTCTTCTCGGGGTTTTGTCTGATTACTTCAGTATCCACTATCTCTTCAGCGGACACAATCAAAACCTTGCTAGCCCTTGCCATCTCTGCGCTAAACCCTGAAACCCCTTCTATCTGGCAGTTTCCAAACTTATCCGCCCTATGAACATGGATAAAGCCCACATCCAGCACAAGCGCAGGCAAGAGCGTCAGTTTCAGTCCTGTAAATGGGCACTCCACGACCTTTCCTGCTGAATAGCGAAGCGTATCACTTCCTAGCATAGAGAATGTCGGGAGGAACGGCACGCCCATCGCAGCCGCCTTGAAGCGCCACGAAAGCGCGGCGTTGCTCCATTCAACGATGGTCTTAACCGACCCATTCGCCCCACAAGCCCTGCGCACGATGGGAGATACGCCATAGACCTCTTCACCAATGTATGTGAAATCAAGCTTTTCCACAATGCCCGCAGCCAGAAGGAGGTCGAGCTCATGGACCCCTTGTCCTGCCACAGAAAACCCTTTCTTCCCAGACCTTATCAGTGCACGCACGAGCGACATGGGGCAGCGCACCGTGCCATAAAGCTCAAAGCCTATGTATTGACCATCTCGAACGAACCGCTCTATCGCCTCTTCCTCGGTCATCCTCTTGTCATAAAACGCCTTGCTTTTTTTTCGGTTGTGCTCCCTGAACCCAAAAGGGTCTGGAGGTCTTATGAGTTCGCCCTGACCCTGGTCAACTACCTTCATAAGCCATCTCCACAATAGAACCAACGCGATTTTAGAATAGCACGCAAGGGGTTATTTTGTATGACAAACCGCATTATTGGACGATGAACATTTCTTGTGACGGATTCATTCCTATTTGCTTTGGCTTGACGCCTTTTCTTATAATGTCATTGGCATTGCATGACTTTTGGCGGAGGTCAAATATGAAAAAAGCCTATTTTGTGGTCTTCGCAGGCTTGATGGTTGCTTGTGGTGGCGGTGGTGTATCCATAAGCAACCTTGATACCGAAAAACCTGACTCGGCGATTCAAGACAAAGCGCCAGACCTAGATGGCGACACATTCCTAGACACAGTTCCCGATGCTTGGCAAGGGGACACCACTGTTGATAGCGGGCGTGAGGTCATACTTGTTCCGTGTGAACCAGGCGAGGTATGCGACGACAAAGACCCTTGCACGATAAACGATGAATGCAAGGAAAACGGTTATTGCAGAGGCACATTTGTTCCTGCCTGCGAAGATAACCTTTATTGCACCGATGATTCCTGCACCTCCGCGGATCATTGCACCCACAGTTTGAAGCCAGGCTTTTGCCTTATAAACGGCAGATGCTTCAAGGAAGGCGAATCGCCAGAAGACAATCCATGCGTTACCTGCCAGACCGCATTGGCTACTGACACCTTTTTGCCAGACGACACAAAGCCCTGTGATGACAAGAACCTTTGCACCAAAGACGACAAGTGCAGAGGCGGTGTGTGCATTGGGACGCCTGTTATATGTGACGATGGCAACCCATGCACAAAAGGCGCTTGTGACCCTGCCACAGGGCAATGCACCTTCAAGCCAGTTGAAGGCACATGCTCGGATGGAGACTTGTGCACCCAGAACGATAAGTGTGTTCAGGGTAGGTGCGTTGGGACGCCTGTCTCGTGCGACGATGGCAACCCGTGCACCACGAACTCGTGCGATTCGACGGTTGGGTGTATCCATACCCCAAAAGCAGACTACGAGCAGTGCGAAGACCAAAATCTTTGCACAATAGGGGATTTTTGCTTACAGGGCAAGTGCGTGCCTGGCGAAGGAAGACTTACATGCGACGATGGCAATCCATGCACAACAGACAACTGTGTTCCTTCCAAGGGTTGCGTCTTCATCCCGAACAACGACCCTTGCGATGACGGGAATGTCTGTACGATTGGGGATTATTGCAAGGCAGGAAAATGCGTGTCTGGCACGACACTTTTGCAATGCGATGACCAGAACCCGTGCACAGATGATTTATGCCACCCTCTCCAGGGTTGCGTGTTTATACCAAATCACGCCTTATGCGACGACCAAGACCCGTGCTTTCTGAATGACTACTGCGAAAACGGGGAATGCAAGCGTGGACCCACACCCTTGAACTGCGACGACTCGAACCCTTGCACCGCTGATTCTTGTATCGAAGGGATTGGGTGTGCATATCAAAACCTCGATGGCATTCCTTGCGATGATGGGAACTTCTGCACAGAAAATGACAGGTGCATGGATGCCAAGTGCTCTGGAACGCCCATATCCTGCGATGACGGAAACGATTGCACCATTGATTATTGCGACCCCAACCCTCAGGGTGGAGGTTGTATGCACGACCCAGACATGGTGAAACCTGAATGCAGACCCCAGATAAACATCACATATCCTCCGAGGGGCGCAACACTCGATGGGAGTCAAGCGATTACGGTTAGTGGCACTGTCACATCCAGGGCAGGCTTCATAACTCAAGTCACATTTACTTTCAACGGGCAAACAACGCCCATACTGCCCAATCCGCTTGATGGGTCATTTAGTGTGCAAGTGACATCGAGCCAGGGGATCAATCTGATTGTGATGGATGCGCAAGACCAGTATGGAAGAAAGGACCACCTTGTGCAGTCCTATTATTATTCGACAAAATGGTATCCGATAGACCCTGCTAATCCTTCGAGCTCGTATGTAAAAGACGGGCTTATGGTCTTCTTGGGTTCAGAGGTGTGGGACGATAACGACACATCGGATGTAGATGACCTTGCTACGATAATGACTTTGTATATCAAGAATCTAGACCTTGGAAGCCTCATCCACAATCCAGTGACTTCAGGCACATACGGGTGGTGCGATTACAAGGTGAATGTTTACAACATAAGGTATGGCGACCCCTCCGTTGATCTGACGCCAGTTGATGGTGGGCTCTATGTGAGGGCAGTTATACCCAACTTCTACGCAGATGTGAGCATTCCAACAAGCGGCTTCGCGTGTCCCGATTTCAGTGGTCATGTTACTGCTTCCTCGATTGTGATCACGACAACATTGCTCATAAGTGTGGATGCTAACGGTGACCCACAAGTAACTGCGACGAACACGGATGTGCAGATAAACGGACTGAATGTCACTATTGACGGGCTATGGGGCATCCTTTTGAACTGGATTATAGATTTCTTCGAGAACGACTTTGCAAACCAGATCGAGAACGCATTCCGCAGTCAACTTGCTGGACAACTTGAAGGTGCGGTGGAGAATGCCCTAAAATCACTCAAACTAGACCAGACGATTCAGATCCCTCCTTTGATGACAGGTGGAAGTCCAGTTACACTGCAACTAAAGACCAAGTTTTCGACCATAAGCTTCACGACCGCAGGTGGAGTTATTGGGTTCTATGCCACTATGGTTACACCAAAGAACACATCGCACAATCCACTTGGTTCTATTGGGCGGGCAAAGTGCTTGCAAAGCGGGGATGAGCCGTTTGCCTTCCCCATGCATGGCTCTTTGGAACTTGCATTGCACGATGACTTCTTCAACCAGATACCGTTCGGGCTTTATTACGGTGGCGGGCTTGCATTTCCTGTTACCGCTCAGCAGCTCGGGCAAGACCTTTCCCAGTATGGCATCACTGATTTGACTTTATACATAGATTTCCTGCTCCCGCCCATCGTCACATCCTGCACCCCACAAGGCAAGATGTGGCTCGAGATCGGGGATATTTCAATCCTTGCAGATATGAAGCTCTTCGGGATGCCTGTGCAGGCGCTTATATACGCAAGCGCTGTGATGGAGGCTCAGATTGTGGCAGTCCAAACAGAGCATGGGGCACAGCTCGGCATCAGCGTTTCATCCCCTGTGTTCTTAGACCTCGAGATAGCATCGCTTACAGGCGGTCTTGCAGGTGGCGAGGAAGCGCTTTATTCGATCCTGAAGGATCAGTTCATGCCTATGATCCTCCAGTCATTTACGGGTGGTGCTTTTGGGTCTTTCCCGATTCCTAGTATCCCGCTTTCAGGGATGATGCCAGGGCTTCCGCCCGATGCTTCGATAAGCATGGACCTTCAAGAGGTATTGAGAATCTTTGGCTACACTGTGCTTTCAGGCAGAGTGAAATAAGGAGGGATGCCATGAGAATAAACAAGAGACTTTTGGCAATCTTCGCGGTCTTTGTTGGGTGTGGTGGAGGCTCGACAACCCCTGCGCTAGAGAATTTCGACACTGTGGAACAACAGTCTGATAGACCTAAGATTGATGCTATTGAGACAGGCACAGACGGTCAGGATTTTGGTTCGGATTTTGCTGAGGCTACGATGGACAGCGTCGAGGTTGTGGGCGACACAGGACAAGACATTCAAGGCGATACGGTTTCATGCAAGGAAGGCGACCCTTGCGACGACAACGACCCGTGCACCTTTGGAGAGAGATGCCACAATGGGGAGTGCGTTGGTGGGCAAAAGTATGTGTGCGATGATGGGAAGGTGTGCACCGAGGACAAGTGCGATGGCAAAGGCAACTGTAGTTTTACGCTCGTGGAGGGATATTGCCTTATCGGGAATATCTGCTATCAGGAAGGAGCCAAGAACCCCTTGAACGACTGCCTTGTTTGCAATCCATCGAGTTCAAAAGGCACATGGACAGAGGCGGAAGCAGGCACGAGTTGCGATCCGACCTCTTCGCTTGACCAGTGCACGATTGCGACTGAAGGCAATTGCGACAAGGGTGTTTGCGTAGCGACTAATACAGCACCAAAAGATTGCGACGACAAAAATCCATGCACCTTAGATACCTGCGACAAAGAAAAGGGTTGCCTGCATGAACCACAAAGCAACATCCCATGTCAGACTCAGTCTTTGTGCGCCCCTGGCGTGTGCATGGAGGGACGCTGCCTTGCCCCCCCAGAGGCAGATTGCGACGATGGCAACCCGTGCACAGAGGACGAATGTGACCCAACACTAGGGTGTCTCTACACGAAGTTGGACAATGTCCCGTGCGATGACTCGAACGCATGCACGCTGGATGACAAATGCGTGCAGGGGGTGTGCACAGGTGTTCCATTGAACTGTAACGACGGCAATATATGCACGCTCGATGCCTGCGATCCAATAACTGGTTGTTATCACGACATAGAAGACAACGCATGTTGTCAGGCGGGGGTGTCTATTTGTGATGACGGCAATATATGCACAGACGATTTCTGCGACCCCGAGACATTCGCCTGCCAGGTGGTGTTCAACAATGCTGCGTGCAACGACAATGACCCGTGCACACAGTATGACTCGTGTTCCCAAGGTGTTTGCGCTGGCATCCCAATAGACTGTAACGACAACAACCCATGCACTGTGGACGAGTGTGTAGCGGGGCGATGCACTTATACCATTCTGGATCAGGTGCCCTGTAATGATGGGCTTGACTGCTCCGTTGGCGACCATTGCGAGATGGGGAAATGTGTTGCGGACAAATCGGGGTGCGTGTGCGAGCCAGATTTCTCGCCAACCGTCACGAAGATAACGAGCATGACCATTGCTTCTACTGGTTATCCTGGGCAGGGATTGGATGTTGACCAGAACCCTGCCACATGCGCACCGCTTCAGAATGGGTGTTCTGGGGGGGTTGACAATGCCCTTGGACCTATTGCATCCCTTGGCAATGCGGACATACAGAAGTCCCTAGACCGTGGCCAAGTCATCGCACTGTTCGAATACAAGAACTTCAGAACCGATGGACAGCCGTTCTCGCTTGGGGTGCTCGTAGGCAAAAGGCTAGACCCATCGAATCCAAACTGTGACTTCCAGACCCAGCAGTGCCAGTTCATCGTTGACAAGAACTCTTACAACGAAGACTGCAATCCCCTTGTGTCTTTCAGCAACGCAAGGGTAATCGGGAACAAACTTGTTGCTGGAGGGAAGAACTATGTCTTTCCATTCAGGCTTCCTATCACGGCAGGGCTACAACTGGAAATAACCTTGTATTTCGCAAGGATCGAGGCAGAGATTACCATTCAAGGCTCGACCATAACTCAACTTACAGGGGTTCTTGGCGGGGCAGTGCCAAAACAGCAGATCATTGATGCGGTGATGGCAGTGCCAGACGACCAACTGCCTTTGCCAAAAGACACGATTATCGGGATGATTGACGCCCTAATCCAGCCCGACATTGATGGCGATGGAGACGGAAAGAAGGAATCTGCTAGCATCGGGATTCAGATTACCGCGATTCCCGCAACGATAACTGGGGTCGAATAGTTACCAATATTGCCAATATCGGTATTGCCAGTAAGCACCAGTTTTCCTGCTCTTATCTCTTGTAAATGCGGTCCTCGCACTATACCGTCTCCCCTGCCTCGTCAAGAATCCGAGCCAAAAAAACGGTGGTAAAAGAAATCCTGAATCAAAAAAGGTTTGCCTTGCTCAACATCGCTCTGAGGCCCTCGTAAACACCACTTAGTCTTCTCACCTCCTTCCCCAGCTCTTCGATTTTCGATTTTTTATCGTTCTCATCGTGCGCCGTCCTTGCTACCTCTGTTACCCTCTGCTCTACTAGTCTCAAAGCGCTCCACCTGTCCAAGATTGCAAAGCCTATGGTGGCAATGGTCATCGTTGTGAAAATCCCTAAGAGAATCTTGATGAAGGTTATTTTCGATGCCATCCGCTTGTCCACTTGTTCAAACCTCTTGTCAACCTCCTCGAATCTCTGCTTTGTCTGTTCTGACCTTTTTTCAACGGACACTTCGCCTGCGCCTTGTCCTGGGCTTTGAAACAAAGCGGGGGCAAGCCCCTCGCACTCCAAAAGCATTTTTTGGAGTGCGCAAACTTGTTTGCGCCTTGTCCTGGGCTTTGAAACAAATGGTGAGCCAGATAGAAGAAAAATTTCCATCCGCAATCTTTGCCCCAAACGAAATCCAAACAAAAAAGGTTGACAGACCTGCACGGCTATTTCTATAATATGTCCGACTTTGGCATGGCGCCATAGCCAAGCGGTAAGGCAGAGGTCTGCAAAACCTCCATCCCCGGTTCGAATCCGGGTGGCGCCTCTGGCGTGCAACTTCAAAAGGAAACCAACTGATGAAAAAAACAATCCTTATCCTATGTTCCGCCCTTATTGTTAGTCGGTTCGCTTTAGCACAAACAGAAAAGCCACAGTTTTACGATGGGCAAGCGAAGGTTGACCTTGATGGCGACGGCACAGCGGACTTGGTTTCCCTGGAAGTTCCAGAAAACTCTACTGGCGATTTTCTGCTGAAGATCAACGACAAGAGTGTGAAAGGGCGTCTTTCCGACACGCCAACTGGATTTTTCATCACGGACATTGATAGCAGTGACCGCCTTACGGAAGTCTTGGTTTACACGCCAGGTCCCAGTGATGACGACGAATATCTGGTGTATCAATATGATGGTAAGAAGATATGGGAACTTGGGCACTTGTCAAGGTGGCCCTTGTTTCTTGGAAACGGCATAGTCTATGTAAAGGATTGGATGGGCTTTTGGGAAAAGGTCGAGAAGTTCGTTCTGAATAAAAAAGAAAGGCGCCTGCAAAGGATTCCGCAAGAACTATATTATGTTGGCGTCAAGACAACGGTGTCGCAAAGCTTTCCAATCTACCAAAGACCAAAAAGCCCTGTCGTTATTGCAAACTTGAAGGTTGGTAGTAGCATCGAGGTCCTTGCGTGGTTGCCACAGTTTGAAAAGGATGACTATTCCGAGCAGTGGTACTTGATACGAACGGAACATGGACTTCTTGGTTACGCCCCCCTCAAGGGCATAAAGGTAACAAACCTTCCGTGGGCGGACTAAACAGGCAAAGGATACGCTAGTTCGAAAAATAGGCGTTGAGCATCGTGTTGTTGAGGACCGACAGGTCGAAAGGTTTTGCAAGCACCCGAACCCTGCGATGCCTTTGCGCCCTTGCAACCGTCTCGGGCGAGTTCATGCCTGTGCACAAAACGATAGGAACTTCAAGGTTCATGGCACGAACCGCCTCGACCAGGTCAAATCCGTCCCTTTCGGGCATGATTACATCCACAAGCAATAAATCGAAGCGTGCTGTATCCGCAACCAGAAGGTTTAGCGCCCCTTGCACCTCGGATGTAGCCTCGAACCTGTGTCCCAGGCGTGCCAGCATGTCACACAAAACCCGACGCACCACAGGGTCATCCTCGACTACAAGCACATTCAAGGCAACCTTCTCGGGCGCCATCACCGCCTCTTTGCTTTCGACCTTTTCCTCTGCGCCCAGTTTCCCTTTTGGTAAATATACTGTGAACTGGGAACCCACACCAACCTTAGATTGCGCAACCACAAAACCACGATGGGATTTCACAATCCCATAGACAACAGCCAGTCCCAGTCCCGACCCCCTGCCAAGTTCCTTTGTCGTGAAGAACGGCTCAAAAACCCTATCCAGCACATCGGGTGCTATCCCAGCACCATGGTCAATCACCGCCAGTTCCACATAGTCGCCTGCTGGCATAGTGGGCAATAAGGTCTTGCCGGGCTCGAACGACACATTCGTCGCCCTCACCACCATAAGCCCGCCCTTAGGCATCGCATCCCTAGCATTGATACACAGATTCACCACGACCTGCTCGAGTTGAGCCTTGTCCGCATCCACAGGGAAAAGGTCATCAGCCATCTGAAGTTCGACCCGATACTTAGGACCTATACTCCGCTCCACAAACTTTATTGTTCTAGGCAAAAGTTCTTGTAGTTTGACGCTTGTAATCGAAGGAACAGACTTTCTTGCGATGGTCAAAAGATGGTTTGTAAGCGCCGCCGCCCTATCTGCAACATCCAGTATCGTCATGGCAGCATCGTGCTCTTCTGTTCCTGGTTTCAGGGCTGCAGCCAGAAGCGAAGCGTATCCCATGATGCCCGCCAGAATATTGTTGAAGTCATGCGCAATCCCACCAGCGAGCAAACCAACACTTTCCATCTTTTGCGTTTGCAATAAAATGCTTTCGAGTTCCTTTTTTGCTGTGATGTCTTCATTTATAAGCACCACATATCTGACCTTGCCGTCTGGGTCTTTGATGGGAAAAACCCTGGAGTTCAGCCAGAATCCTTTCGCAAGTTTTTCCGTGAGTGCAATCTCTTTAGGAACCTGATAGTAGAAATCTGTCAGTTCCACATATTCGCCCTTGAAGGCACGCTCGATTTCGCTCGCAGCCATAGGGTTTACCTTTTTCAGATAATCCCTGAAGTTCATCTTGAGGTCATGCACGATGCGGTCGAATGTAAGCCCAGTAAGGTCGGTATGTGCCTGGTTTATGGCGATTACATTACCTTTTGCGTCAAGAAGCATCACCGCAAAGGGTGCACAAGCGATTAGACCCTCCAGTATGTCGCGCACTTCTTCTTCTGGGATTGCATGTGTAAAACCCTTCCAAGGACTCATGTTGCCTCCTCCCTAGTTAGAGCACCTATAACAATAACACAGCCCGCCCGCCTCTGTCAAGTAGAAATTGTCGCTGGGCTGACAGAAGCAAAAGCGGACTAAGTGCAGACTGCCAACAAAACATGAGGAGAATAAAATCCACCCCCACGGACCCTTTTCATCAACTTTTCGTCACGATCTTTTTCCAACAGGATGACGACAGCCAAGGGAGGCTAGGGGGAGGGATTAGCGATGTCACGAATAGGTTGGGGGCTTGGGTAAGCCACAAGGCAGAGAAAATATGAGCAATTCTAGGTTGAAAATCAGCCAAAGATTTTGGTTTTTACTTCGCACCTTGAGTAAGCATCAATAATGTGCCATTATATTATGCCCTATTAGGGGTTCAATCTTTGATGAGAAGAGCGGTTAGAATATTGCTTGCCAGCCTGATTGTCATCGTCCTGGCGGCTTCTTATTTTGTCTATTGGAGAGACATCACGACAAGATTGAAGGGTCAAGAGGTAGCAACGCTCAGGGCACAGGTAGTTGACATGGTCAAGCGCATGGACACAAGTGGCGCCAGACAGCGCCTCTCTGCCCTCGATGCAACGCAAAAAAAGGCAATCCTCACATTGTTGCTTGATGAAAACGACTGCAAGGTCAAACTTTTTGCAGTTCAAGAGCTATCGCAGTTCAAGGACGACAAGGCAGTCAAGGATGCTCTAGATACTGTGTCAAAAGGAAGCGACGATTGTGCGACCTCGATTCGTGCTTTGTTAGAGCAGGCAAACCATGCAAAGCCCTGAAAATATAAATAGCTGGGGCACCAGACTTTCGAAAATCCTGAAGCTTGTCCGCAGGGGCATGTTCTATTATATCCTTTACATCATCCTGCAACTCCAGTTTGTATTCTTTCTTATCAAGGTCTTTCGCATGGACTTTTCACCCGACCTTATGCTAATCCTGATGCCTGCGGTCATACCGATCTCTTTGGCTGTCGCCTCACTTTTCATCGAACATCGAAACAATGCACCCCGTTCATCGCCATCATGGATATTATGGGCAGCCATAGGACCGATCCTTTTCGGCTTGTGGGCTGGAGGCTATTTTCTGGTCGGTTGGCTTATCGATCCTGCACGCGCCGCACTTTTGCCTCCAGAGGTAGCCCGCTTCGACCCTTTCATCCCATTCGACCCTGACTTTGTTTTTCTGTATCTTGCGGTGTATCCGATGTTTTTGTTGCCATTTTTTTATTGTCGGTCAAACTCGACCCTGACACGCCTTGCCATTGGCTATTTTGTCATGCTTACCGTAAGTTATGCAATCTTCATTATCTCGCCTGTCCAGTTTCCAAGACCTCCAAAAGCAACAGGGCAAACCTACTTTTCTAACTGGGTGTTGAATATCGTTTTCGGACAAGACCCCCCTTGGAACTGCCTCCCATCAACACACTGCGCCGTCGCCATGCTCTCTGCACTTGCCATCGCTGAAACGGATCGCAAGATAGGCACATGGGCAATCCTCACTGCGCTTTCTGTCGCTTTATCCACATTTTACACCAAACAGCACTATATCGTGGATGCGCTAAGCGGGCTACTCATCGCCATAGTCACCTTTTTCTTGATGCGATGGATATGGAAAAGCCCGCAAAAGATGCCAAAGATGGCGCAAGAGGTCATAAGGGCAATGCAGGACTAGCAAGAAGATGGCGTCGCTTTTCCAGTTCCCTTGTGTCAAAGAAACAAAACTTTTTTACTTGCACTCTTTTCAAACAAACTCATTGATAACCAGATTTTTTTTTGCTAAGTAACCCATGCTTTTGGTGGAGGAAGGAATGGGTCAAAACCTTACACCCTATGTCGCCATAGCCGTTACGATAGTGTTGTGCCTTGGACTTGGACTGGCGATCATCGCCTTGAACTATGTTCTTGGTCCCAAAAGGTCAAACCCTGTCAAGGGCAAGGGATTCGAATGTGGCAATCCGCAAGCAGATTCCCCAAGAAAGCGCTTCAGCGTGCGTTTTTATCTGGTTGCCATAGCGTTTCTAGTCTTCGATATCGAGGCTGTCTTCCTTTATCCGTGGGCTGTGGTCTATCGTGACCTCCTGAAAGACCCTGTCTATGGGCAGGTCATCCTGCTTGAATGCATCTTCTTCATAGGCATCCTTGCACTTGGTCTTTGGGCGATCTGGCGCAAAAAGGCGCTCGACTGGGCGTTTGATAGAGGTGAAGATGAGTGAACTCATTAGCGAAATAGTCAAGAAAAGGTTCGGCGATGCTGTGCTGGAGACGCACCAACAGCATGCCGATGACACAATCGTGGTAAAAAGGGAAGCGCTACTGGATGTGCTCAGGTTTTTGCGGGATGAACTGGATTTCAAGATGCCTCTGGATTGCACATGCGTGGATAGGCTAGGTCTTGGGGAAAAACCACAATGCGTGGAAGAGGCGATGAACCCACTTCTTACGACGCCCGAGAGCCGTCCGACACTGGGTGCAGGACTGAAACCTAGATTCGAGGTCGTTTACCACCTGCGTAGCCTTTCAAGGCGCATGTTTGTGCGAGTCAAGGTTCGTGTTGACGAAGAAGACCCTGTCGTGCCTAGCGCCACCTCGCTTTTCAAGGGTTTCACATGGTTCGAACGGGAAGTCTATGACATGTTCGGCATCAGGTTTGCAGGGCACAAAGACTTGCGACGCATCCTTCTTTACCCAGAGTTCAAAGGACACCCCCTAAGAAAGGATTACCCAAGGCGAGGATACCAGCCTCGCATCCCGATGCCGAACCTGAAAGGCGACCCTGTTGACACTGCGGAGGATTGAGATGACAAAGGATACAGAAGCGTTGAAAGAAGGGGATTTATACACAACCTATCTGCATCTGAACATGGGTCCATCGCACCCAGCGATGCACGGGACTGTCCGCATCTACTTGAAACTGGATGGCGAAACGATCGTGGATAGCGATGTGGATATCGGGTATCTACATCGAGGCTTTGAAAAGATGGCAGAATCTGGCACATGGACAAAGGTAATCCCATACACCGACCGCCTGAACTATGTCTCTCCCCTCATAAACAATGTTGGATATTGCGGTGCTGTCGAGAAACTGCTTGGGATTGACATCACTGAAAGATGCAAGTTCATCAGGGTCTTTGTAAGCGAAATCTCGAGGATCGTGGATCACCTTACAGCGATTGGGGCTTGTGCCCTTGAGGTCGCAGCCTACACCCCGTTTTTGTGGTGTATGCAGGCAAGGGAGGAGTTCTATTTCTTGATCGAGGCGATAACAGGTGCGAGGGTTACTACATCCTATGTCAGGATTGGCGGGGTTCGGTGGGATTTGCCAGAAGACTGGGTCGAAAGATACGAACGGGCTGAAAAGAAACTTTTCGAAATGCTGAAGGATGTGGAAGCCCTGCTTACCAGAAACAGGATCTTTATTGATAGAAATGCAGGCGTTGGGGTGATGAAGGCTGAGGATGCGATTGCCTGGGGGTTCACTGGTCCGTGCCTCAGGGCTGCAGGCGTTGATTATGATGTCAGGAAGGCTCAGCCATACCTTGGATATGACAGGCTCGAGTTCGATGTGCCTGTTGGGACAGAAGGCGATAACTATGACAGATATCTTGTGAGGCTCGAAGAGATAAGACAAAGCGTGCGTATCATAAGGCAGGTGATAAAGCAAATCCCTGAGGGACCTGTAAACATTTCTGATTGGCGTATTGTGCTACCGCCGAAAGAGGCGGTCTATAACACCATCGAAGGGACAATAGCCAACTTCGAAAATGTGATGAAAGGGATTCAGGTGCCGAAAGGCGAGGCGTATTACGCTGTCGAGGGAGGGAATGGCGAGGTTGGCTTCTATGTGGTTAGCGACGGTTCTGGCAAGCCTTATAGGGTTCATGTTAGACCTCCGTGTTTTGCTATTATGCAGGCTCTGTCGGACATGATAAAAGGGAGGTTGGTCGCTGACATCATACCTACCTTCGACAGCATAAACATGATCGGAGGCGAGATTGACCGTTAGTTTGTGAGGAGGATATGCCTACACTGAAGATAGATGGTCAAGAGATTACGGTCGAGCCGGGCACGAGGATAATCGAGGCTGCGGACAGGCTCGGGATTCCAATACCGAGGTTTTGCTATCACAAAGGGCTTTCTGTAGCTGGGAACTGCAGGATGTGCCTTGTGGAAACAAACAAGAGCCCTAAACTTGTCCCGTCTTGCTACGAGGTGTGTCAGGATGGCTTGGAGGTAAAGACAAACACGGAGCGGGTCAGGGAGGCAAGGCGGGCAGTCTTGGAGTTCATCTTGTTGAACCACCCTGTTGACTGCCCTATCTGCGACCAGGCTGGGGAGTGCGATTTACAGGACTTGTATTTCGCACACGACGCCAAACCGTCGAGGCACGCATTCAAGAAGCTTCACAAGCCAAAGGCTAAGGTCATAGGACCACATGTGATTCTGGATGCGGAAAGGTGCATCAACTGCACAAGATGCGTCAGATTTTGCGAAGAGATCGCCAAAGCGCCAAGGCTTACTCAGGTGCACAGGGGCGAATGGACGCATGTGGATGTATTTCCAGGTCAGGAACTTGACCACCCCTATTCCATGTGCTGTGCGGATGTGTGCCCTGTTGGAGCGCTTACTACAAGGGATTTTAGGTTTAAGTGCAGGGTGTGGTTCTTGAAAGGGACATACTCTGTGTGTGCGGAATGCAGTCGCGGGTGCGCCATCAGGGTGGATACATTCAATAACGCGGTGCAGAGGATTGTGCCTCGCTACAATCCACTTGTGAACAACTTCTGGGCGTGCGACGAGGGGAGGCTTGCTTACCATCGTTTCGAGAAGGACAGGGTGAATGAGCCTAGCATAGAGGGCACGAAAGTCCATCGCTCCGAGGCAATAGGCTATCTTTTGCAAGTAATAGGTCACAAGGATGTTGTCGTGGTCCTAACGCCTTTTTTGACCTGCGAAGACGCGTATATCGCCTGCAAAGTCATAAAAACCTTTGCGCCGCAGGCTAAGATAGTCGTGGGCGGAAGGGGGCAAGGATTTCAAGATGACATCCTTATAAGGGCGGACAAGAACCCCAACAGGGCTGGGCTGAAGGTTGTGCTTGCTGGCTTTGGTCTGAACTTGGAAGGTGTGGGCGCGCTTAGCACCTTGCAAAGCGAAGACCTTGGCGTCCTTGTGTTCGGCGAAGAACACGCTGATGCGGAACTAATAAAAGCGCTGGTGGCGAAGGCAATGCACAGCGCGGCCTTTGCGTGCACAGGAAAGGGCGGTTTGGGCGCAAAAGCGGTCATTCCAATGCCAAGCCCTTACGAAGTGAATGGGACATTTATAAACGAGTTCGGCGTTATTCAGAGGTGCAGAAAAGCGGTCGAACCAGAATGCGGGATTTTGCCTGTATGGCGGACCATGAAGGATATTTCAGAGGCTAAAGGCGTCGCACTGATGGTCAACAACGAACAGGATGTGTTCGAAGAGATGAAGATGGTTTGTAAGCCTTTGGCATCATTGCATTTTTCAGACATTGGTGAGTTCGGCATCAAGTTGGAAGGTTTTTCTGTCGAATCAAGTGAGGCAAAAGCATGAGTGAGGCTTTGCAGATTATCCTTATTGCTTGCTTGAAGGTTGTTGTCATCTGTTTCGTTTTCGCCCTTGTTTTAGGCGCATTACTATCGTGGGTCGAACGCAAGATGTCAGCGGTCATTCAGGACAGGATTGGTCCTAACAGGGCAGCAATCTTGGGGATAAGGGCTTATGGCTTGTTCCACCCCATTGCTGATGGGATAAAGGCGCTTGTCAAGGAAGACTTCGTCCCCGAGAAGGCAAACAAGGTGCTTTTTGCACTCGCTCCAGTGATTGCATTTACTGCCCCGCTCGTTGTGTTCGCCGTGATCCCTTTTGGTCCTGGTGCGCCTTTCGTGATTGCTGAACTGGATTCAGGGATGCTTTTTGTGTTAGCGATTGCTGGGCTTGGCATCTATGGGGCAACACTTGGTGGCTGGTCTTCTGGCAACAGTTTTGCCTTGCTTGGAAGCCTCAGGGCTTCTGCACAGATGATATCTTATGAAGTAAGCATGGGTTTGAACCTTGTTGGCGTGTTTATGGTCTTTGGCACTCTGAGCCTTAGTGCGCTTGTCTTGAAACAAGGCGAAGTGCTTTTTGGGTTCTTGCCGAAGTGGGGCATCTTTGTCCAGCCTGTTGGGTTCATCCTGTTCTTGACTGCCGCAATGGCAGAAAACAAGCGTGCGCCATTCGATCTCCCTGAAGGTGAATCCGAGATCGTCGGCTACAATCTAGAGTATTCCAGCATGAGATTTGCATTGTTTTTCCTGTCCGAGTTCATAGAGGTCGTTGTAATCTCGGCTGTCACTGCAACCGTGTTTTTGGGTGGCTGGCAGATACCTTTCGTTTACCCACAGGGCAATGGTCCAGCGGTTGTGACCACCCTGCAGGTTTTGGCTTTTCTTGCCAAGGTTGTATTCGTGATGTGGCTTCTTATGACCGTGCGCTGGACATTGCCAAGGTTCAGATATGACCAGGTCATGGGACTTGGTTGGAAGGTTCTTTTGCCACTTAGTCTAGCAAATATAGTAGTGACAGCGATTGTGCTAGCCTTTATTTAAGGAGGGAAAGATGGGTAAGCCAGTAAATCGTCCAAGTCTGGATGACCCTTCGATAAGGTCGTATTTGCCTGAGGTGCTGAGGGGCATAAAGACAACAAGCAAGCACTTTTTCCGCAACCTTTTCACAGGGAAAGGCTATGCTACAAAGCAGTATCCAGAGGAGAGGTTTCCTTATGCCCCTAGGTATCGAGGTGCTCATAGGCTTATGAAGCGTGAAGATGGGAGGGTCAGGTGTGTTGCGTGCTACATGTGCGTAACTGCCTGTCCTGCTGATTGCATAAGGATCGTCGCAGCAGAGAGCGATGACCCAACGATCGAAAAGTATCCTGCGGTATTCGAGATAGACCATCTTAAATGCATATTCTGCGGGTTTTGCGAAGAGGCTTGCCCCTGCGATGCGATAAGGCTTGACACTGGCGAGCACAGGGCGCCTGGCTACACAAGAGAGGAACTTATAACCCGCAAAGAGCAGTTGCTTGCAAAAGGCGGGCAAAGCCTTGCCCCACAGGGTGGGATTTACAGGTAAGAGTTGTGGAAAAAATTTTGCGGACACGGTTTGGTAATGATAAACTAGCCACGATGTCGTCTCGTGGGACATTGTCTTCAATCCTCGTCTCATTTTTCCTGGTTCTGGCAGGTGTGATCCTGTTGCTGGATAAAGGCGATGGGTCAAGTGTCAGCCAGGCAGAACTTTTCCAATCATTGCGCAACCTCCAGATAGAAAACGCAAGGCTATACAAAGAAAACCTTCGCACAAAGCGGGCAATAGAGGCTTTGAAGGAAGACACAGAAGCCATCGAGGTCATCGCCCGAGACGAACTTGGTCTAATCAAGGACGGCGAAAAGGTGTTCATCTTCGAAGAAGGCGACAACCAAGCGCAGGAATAGTGTCCGATTTTCGTTTCGAGTGTAAGTTTGCACGCAGTCTGGCAGGTTTCGTTGTATTATTTGGAGACTTAGGCTAGGGTGCGTGCAATAGAAAGCGAGGCTTTTGCGAGCGCTTTATGGGCAAGACTAAAAGATGTTTCCTTTGCCTGAAGAAAGGGGTACTGAAAGACCGTATCTTGTGCGCCGATTGTCTGGAGTATATCAGCCAAGGACCAGTCGTGTTCTGCAGGACATGTGGAAACATGTGGTATCCGACTTACGAGGTCAAAGCGATCCTCGAACATGACCTAAATAGGGAGATTGACAAACCAGGCATGGTCATAGAAGTCATTTGGTGCGGGGCATGCCTTGGCAAAATACTGAAGGCTGTGCCTGCAACTGACGAAATCAATATCCAGCTTTGTGACCTGAGTTCACAGCTTGACGAATAGCGCATTTTTGTCGCCATAGGCTCGGGGCATTCGCCTGATGTTGTGCATCCTGACTTTTGAGTTATCTTATTTGTTGTCCCTTGTTTCATCCTGTTTGCACTTGTCCTGATCCTCGGGGCATGGGCACGCAGGTTTATTCTTCTTTTTCGCTTTCTTGTGCACTTTCTTGACCTCGTTATGTCCAACCATGAACTCAACCGCAGGCACTGTCCAGCCAGCCCATGTCTCGATTACGGTCGCACCCGTAACAGTTCCGCAAAAACGAATCAAGTCGCCTTCGACAATATCAGTTGGGCCCAGCACTACCAGCACACCCTGGTCCTTGAACGAGGTCTTGCCTTTTGTCCTCACAGCCACCTGAATTCTGCTCATTGCCAGATCCTCGGCGACAGACAGCACCTCGCCCTCGTAGCACACTTTGGTGCCTATAAAAAGTTCTGCACGCTTCTTTAGCCTCACGAACGGAACCTCGACTGCTTTGCCTTGTTCAGCGCCCTTTTGGATTTTTTCTAAGTCCTTCGACAAATCTTCGATGCCTGCATCCACCTCGACCTCTTTTGCTTTCCTTTGCCCTGCGACTTCCGCTGGCACACAAAGCAAGAACAGCACAAAGATCGCAGCCAGTTGAGAACTAACTATTTGGCGCATTGTTCCGATGCTCGTTGGTACATGAGTCAGCGACCAACATTCTCTTGTTTGGAGTACATTATTCATCGAAGTGCTCACCTCATAAACTCCCTATAAGCCCTCATTCGGCGCTGGAAATGAAAGCGCAAAAGGGGAATCTCGTAGTCTTCAAAGTCAACGATTGTCCCAGCCCCTTTGCCTACCGCTGGTCTTAGCACACGACCAAGTGTCTGGACTGCCTTTGCTGGGTTTCCGTGAGGTAAGGCGATGAAGACCGTGTCAAGTGATGGAAGGTCAAAGCCCTCGCCCAAAAGCGCAGTGGTCGCCACAAGAACCTCGACCGCGCCTTCTGCAAACATGGATACTATGGCTTGCCTCTGGGACGGGTCGGTTTCCCCTGTTAGCAATCCTGCCTTCAAGCCTTTCTTGCACAGCATGTCACAAAGAACATGGGCGTGCTCTATGCGCTCGGACAGGACAAGGGAACGATGGCGATGATAATTCTGCACAGTTCAAACAATAAGTTTGTTGCGTTCAATGTTACGGGCTAAAGTTTCGATAAGTTTCTGGTAGTCATTTCTTTTGACCCCACGCACCTTGCATCGGGTCTGCACTTTTACAACACGCAAACGCACCAAAGAACCTGACAAAAGCAGGGCATCCGGTGAGACCTCATATATGATAGGTCCCATAACATCGAAAAGGATAGGATGAAGCTTGTCCTTTCTGGTGGGAGTTGCTGTAAGCCCAATCCTGTATCTAGCGCTGAAGTTCTGGACGATATACTGGAATGTGTAGGCAGGGCAATGATGAGCCTCGTCAAGGATAACGACGCCGAAAGAGTCACGAAGACCATCAAGGTCTTTGTTTCGCAATGTCTGCACCATCGCAACAGTGACACGCCCCACACCAAAACGGTCCCCCCTTATGACCGCTGGCTCTATTCCGAGAAACTGCCTGACCTTGGCGACGGTTTGTTCTAGAAGCACGGATGTGTGCACCAAAATAAGGGCTCTTGTGGGCAGACCTGCGACAATACCAAGAGCCATTACTGTCTTGCCACTTCCAGTTGGAGCATGTATGACGCCCTGCCTGTGCGCAAGCGCTTGTTGAACCCCTTCCTTCTGATAAGGTCTAAGAGGTGCTAAAAGCGCAAGCGTTTCTGCCTCGGGCAAAGCGGTCATGTCAAGCAGGCGATAATCCTTGCCAGCAAGAAGTTTTTGAACATCGCCTACTGCCCCACGAGGCAAAGAGATCAAATCGCCCTCGAATTCGATAAGTTCTATCTTTCGAGGTATGTGCTTACATGGTCTTCTATTGCGCCTCGCATCC
>Ga0123519_10003181_pt1 | contig 27350 bp, 28 predicted proteins | sample YelNatPaOPRAMG02_FD_87396 | JGI IMG/M metagenome (GOLD analysis project Ga0123519, IMG submission 87396) | Hot spring microbial communities from Yellowstone National Park - Yellowstone National Park OP-RAMG-02 (version 2) | ecosystem: Environmental > Aquatic > Thermal springs > Hot (42-90C) ...
CTTATTATTAAAAGACAACACAACTGTAAAACTACAGGATTTTGGTATGAGAATAGCATAAAATATAATTTTTTACTTTTAGCCCATGAATATTTGCCAATATTTGAAAAGCCAATAAATTCTCATTTAAACATAAAAGAAAAAAGTATAAAGTATAGTATAGTTGATACTGTTTCCGAGAAAATGTTATCTACAAAAAGATTGAATAAACTTGAGACTACTACAGTTTGGATCTTACCTGAAAAAGATTTTGAAGAATTTTTAAATAAAAATGTAATTGAAAGGTATTCAAATAGAAAGGATTATTCAATTATAAATTTTATTTCTCCTACTAATAGAGATAAATTTACTAAAATAAATAAAAAAGAACTACAATTAATTTTTATTAAATCATCATTTTTAACTCAAAGTCATTCTTATTTGAATATTGAGGAATATTTAAAAAGGTTAAAAGAGAATATAATTCAAAAATTACCTAATATAAATAAAGGTGGATTTGTTGTAATTCAAACACAGGATTTAAGGATAAATGGATACATAGAACCCCTTGTCAAAAAAATAGTAGATATGTTAATGATGGAGAATTTATGGCTTAAAGAGATAATAGTTGTCACTAAAGAAGAACAGAGTTCAAATATTCAAAATTTAGGGAATTATTTAAAGATAACTCATCAATATTTACTTGTATATGAGGTGATAAAATGAAAAACCCATATGAAAAGATTACGGAACCCAAACCAGGTGAAGAGTGGGGAAGAGGTAGGTATCGTAAAAAGATCAGAGAAGTAGTTAAACTGTCAAACGGCTGGTATTTGATAAAAACAGATAATTCAAAATCAAAAGATGATTTTAAAGTAAAAACTATTTTTTCGTTATCTCCTCCTAAAACACTGACTCCAAAGCATGCCCATTTCGCAATTGATTTTTATGGTAAAGTGTGTGCAGATAAAAATAAGGCTGCTAATGTACTTAAAGCAATTACTGAGATGTGGAGTGGGAAAGATATACAGCAAATTTTACAGCAATACAATTCTTGTACTTCTGGACTTCCTGGATATTCTTTAGGATATATATTATATGCTCTCAATTGGATATTGGAACAAGAAGATATAAATTTTACAGGCCGTCCAGAAAAGAAACAGGAAGAATTGAATACAATATGTAAACAACAAAATATTCAATTGCTTTCTAATAGAAAGGGAAGCCATCTTGCAGTGGCATTGTTGTGCGATATAATGAATGGAACTCATCCTGTTGAGGCATTGCTTAAAGGAAATTTAGACATACAACCAAGTCGTAAATTCAAAAAGCGGTTTTAAAAAGATTGCGATAGATGAAAAATCCTATGCTACCTGATAAAAAAGGATATTTTGAAGAATTTGGGGGAAGGTTTATTCCTGAGACCTTAATGTATGCTTTAAAAGAATTAGAAGAGGCATACCTTAAAGCAAAGAAGGATAAGACTTTCCAAGAAGAATTTAATTATTATTTAAAAGAATATGCCGGTAGACCTACACCCTTATACTTTGCGCAAAATTTAAGTAAACATTTAGGAATAAAGATATATTTAAAAAGAGAAGACCTTTTACATACCGGAGCGCATAAGATAAATAATACTTTAGGTCAGATTTTACTTACTCGGCGCATGAGAAAGACGCGTATAATTGCTGAGACGGGAGCTGGCCAACATGGAGTAGCTACTGCGACAGTTGCAGCCCTTTTTGGTTTAAAATGTTTAATTTATATGGGTCAGGAGGATATAAAAAGACAAGCCTTAAATGTCTTTCGTATGAAATTGTTGGGCGCAGAAGTTATTTCCGTAAAGACTGGCTCCTGCACTTTAAAAGATGCAATTAATGAAGCCTTAAGGGACTGGGTAACTAATGTTAAGAATACGCATTATATCCTTGGCTCAGTAGTCGGACCTCATCCTTATCCAATGATGGTCAGGGATTTTCAGTCGGTAATTGGCAAAGAAGTAAGAAAACAGATTTTAGAAAAAGAGGGTTGTCTTGCTGATTATTTAGTTGCCTGTGTAGGAGGAGGCAGTAATGCTATAGGGTTATTCCATCCTTTCTTTAAAGATAAAAAAGTAAAATTTATTGGTGTAGAAGCAGCCGGAGAAGGACTAAGTTCAAATAGACATGCTGCTAGTTTAGTTAAAGGAAAAATAGGTATTTTACATGGCACTAAATCCTTACTTTTAGAAGATGGTTTTGGACAGATAAAACCCGCCCATTCAGTTGCACCTGGTTTAGATTATCCAGGTGTAGGTCCAGAGCATGCTTATTATAAAAAAATTGGCCGGGCAAAATATGTAGCAGTAAATGATAAAGAGGCAATCTTGGGCTTTAAATTGCTTTCTGAAACCGAAGGAATTATTCCGGCTTTAGAGTCAGCGCACGCTATATTTTATTTGACCAAATTAGCCAAAAAAATTAAGCGCAATTCTTCTGTTGTGGTTTGCCTTTCAGGAAGAGGGGATAAGGATATTTATATTGCTAAAGAAAAATTAAAATTATGAATCGCATTGAGGAGAAATTTAAAACTCTAAAAAAATATAATCAAAAAGCATTTATCGCCTTTATTACTGCGGGTTATCCTGATTTAAATACTACTTATCAGTTGGTTTTAGAATTTACAAAAGTAGGTGTAGATATTGTAGAATTGGGAGTTCCTTTTTCTGACCCAATTGCGGATGGCCCAATTATTCAGGAAGCTTCGCAGTTTGCTTTAAGAAAAAAAGTTAATTTAAAATTAATTTTACAATTAGTAAAAAAATTGCGCCAAAAAACCCAAATTCCCCTTTGTTTAATGACTTATTATAATCCAGTCTTTTGTTTTGGACAAAGAAGATTTTTAAAAGAAGCCAAATCCTGCGGGGTTGATGGTCTAATTATTCCTGATTTGCCGCTGGAGGAAGCAGAAGACTTTATTTTATCAGCTCATAAGTATAATTTAAAGGTAATTTCTTTTGTTTCTGTGACTACAGAATTTAATCGCCTAAAACGCATCTTAAAGATTGCTGAAGGTTTTATCTATTATATTTCTTTAACCGGAGTAACCGGTCCGCGCCAGAAACTCCCTAAAGAGCTTACCAAGCATTTAAGATTAATTAAACGACTTACGAAAAAACCGGTTTGCGTAGGTTTCGGGATCTCAAAAAATAAACAGGTAAGAAAAATTTATCAATTTGCCGATGGAGTAATTGTGGGAAGTGCAATTATTAAGAAGATTAAGGAGAATTTAGGAAAGTCCGATTTAGTCAGAAAAACAGTAGAATTTATTTCTGAATTAAAAAATGTATGAGAAATCAGCGTTAAATAATGGCTTAAAAGTAATTACCCATTTTATGCCTAAAGCCTGCTCTAGCTCCTTAGGTATCTGGATAAAGACTGGCGGAAGATACGAATCAGCGGAAAATAAAGGGATTGCCCATTTTTTAGAACACCTTTTATTTAAAGGAACAAAAAAATATTCCTGCCGACAAATTAAAGAAGAAATTGAAGGAAAAGGCGGGCATTTAAATGGTTTTACTTCAGAAGAACTTACCTGTTATTTAGTAAAATTACCGAGTCAATATTTAAATTTGGCTTTAGAGATTTTAGCGGATATGGTCTTAAATCCTTTATTAAAAGACCAAGATATAGAAAAAGAAAGAAGCGTAATTTTAGAAGAAATAAAAATGTATAAAGACCAACCCCAAAGTTATGTTTATGAATTATTAGATGCGCTTTTGTGGCCAAATCAAGCTTTGGGAGAACCTGTAATTGGAACCTTTGATTCAGTAAATAAAATAAAAAGAGAAGATTTACTTAAGTTTAAAGAAAATTATTATCAGCCACAGAATATGATTATCAGTGCCTGCGGTTATTTAAAACATAAAGATTTGATAAAAAAAATAAAGAAAATTTTCCCTTCTTTACGTAGGCAATCCATAAATAAATTTTTACCTGCCCAGGAAAAGCAAACCAAACCACAATTAAAAATATTTCCTAAAGATACAGAACAGACGCATCTTGCTTTGGGTTTTCATGGTTTTAGCCGAATTCATCCTTTAAGATTTGCTTTGGGACTATTACATGTTATCTTAGGCGCAAATATGTCTAGTCGGCTCTTTAATGAAGTAAGAGAAAAAAAGGGGCTCGCCTATGAGATTGGTACGGGCCTGAAATATTTTCAGGATACCGGTGCTTTTATTGTGCATGCGGGGATTGATAATCAAAAAATAAATGCGGCAGTTGATTTAATTTTAAAAGAATTAAAGAAAATAAAAAAAGAGCTGATTAGTCAAGACGAATTTAGACGCGCCAAAGAATTTTATTTAGGTCAACTTTTACTTAGTCTTGAAGATACCTTGGATCATATGCTTTGGATTGGCGAATCTACTGCCACTTTAGATAGGGTCTATTCATATAAAGATATCTTAAAAGAAATTAATCGGTTAAGCCGTCAGGATATAAAAAATGTTGCTCAGTATTTATTTAAGGAAGAAAAATTAAATCTTGCGCTTATTGGTCCATTAGAAGATAAATCAGAAGAAATTTTTAGTCAACTTAAATTAAATTAAGATGTTAATTATTTTAATATTTTTAATCATTCTTTCTATTATCTCTTTTTTCTTTTCTGCTTCTGAGACCGCAATTATTGGCTTAAGTAAAATCCGCCTAAAACATATGCTAACTAAAGGGATAAAACAAGCAAAGCGAATTCAACATTTAATCACAAACTTAGATAAATTTATTGCCGCAATTTTAATCGGTAATGATTTTGTGAATATTGCTATATCTTCCATTGTCACCGCGATATTTGTCAGTCTCTTTGGTTATCGCTTCGGAGTAATTTTAGCCACTTTTCTCTCTACCTTTTTTGTTTTGACTTTTTGCGAAATTACCCCCAAAATTTTTGCTACTAAACACACAGAAAAAATTGCTCTTTTTACTGCGCCGATAATGGATGTATTTATTAAGTTATTTCATCCGATAATTATTATCTTTACCAGTATCAGCAATTTTATTTTAAAAATATTTAGACAAACACCTTCTAAACGGCTTCCTTTAATTACTGAAGAAGAATTGCGCACGATGATTGAGGTAGGTAAAGAAGAAGGGGTTTTAAGTGAAGAGGAACGCAAGATGCTACATCGGATCTTTGAATTTGGAGATACTAAGGTAGAAGATGTAATGGTGCCAAAAGAAAAAATTGTGGCAATTAATATAAACTCAAAGCCAGAAGATTTATTAAATATTTTTGTGGAAGAGGGGCACAGCCGCCTTGCCGCCTATAAAGATTCTATAGATAATATTATCGGAATAATTTACGCGCGGGATTTACTTTATATATTAAGAGATAAAGGACTATTTGTTTTAACTGACCTTTTACATCCGGCTTATTATGTAAGCCCGAAGATGCGGGTAAATGAACTTTTAATAAAGTTCCAGACTCAGAAGATTCAGATTGCTATTGTGGTAGACGAAAATAAAAAGACCTTAGGCCTGGTTACCTTAGAAGATTTGCTTGAAGAGATTGTGGGTGAAATAGAAGAGGAGCATTTTAGGTATATAACTAATCAGAAAAATCAGGGACAGACACCAATTTATTAAAAAATAGTGTCTGTCCCATATTAAGATTTTTATATTTTTTCTTGACATAATTTATTTATTATGATAGAGTTAAGCAAAGATTAAAGGAGGTGAAGGATGAATCAACTGATGGTTTTATTGGAGCCAGCAAAGAATATGCTTTCTCAGATTGGCAGTTTTATTTTAAGTGTCATCGGAGTTCTTTTGATCCTTGTTGTTGGTTGGTTGATTGCTGAATTTATCGTCAAGCGGGGGCTTACGAGGCTTTTAAGAGTTTTGGATCAATTAGCAGACAGAATTGAATTAGATACTCTTTTGGCTAAAGGCGGCATCAGTTATTCTCTTTCGGAGCTAATTGGAATAATTGGTTATTGGTTGACAATTTTACTTACCTTTATTGTCGCCTTAAATGCGGTGGGTTTGACGGTGGCAGCGGATCTTTTAAATAAGGTAGTGCTTTATATCCCGAATGTCTTAGCAGCCATCTTTATCTTAGTGATTGGAATGTTTGTGGCAGTATTTTTAAGAAATCTTGTCCAAGCCACTGCTAATAATGCGGGTTTGATTTATGCGAATGCCTTAAGTAAGATAGTAGAAGTGGCAGTAATGATCTTTGCGGTACTGATTGCCTTGGAGCAATTAAATATTGGCACCCAGATTATCAATTTAGTGGTAACGATTGTTTTGGCCTCTTTGGGTTTAGGCTTGGCTTTAGCAGTTGGCCTGGGCTGTAAAGATTTAGTAGGAAAAGCAGTTTCTGATTTTGTAGATAAGTTAAAAAAGAAATAACAAAAATTTAAATTTTATTTTTATCCCGTCCCTTTACATAATAGAAGGGACGGGATTATTTTTTATAAATGTCTTTAAAAAATTTATTTTAAGATGAGTCTTAGAAAATAAAAAATAGTCTTTAAAAGAATTTTTGGGTTAAGACAGAGTTTGTCAATAAAAAATAGCTGCAATAAATGTGATTTAGGGCTACTAAAGATTCTTTCGACATTACCCTTTAATTTGATGATATGATCAATGTTGTGAAAATGGATAAATACCTTATGTCGTAAATAATTTGGCTTAAGACACTTTAAAATCTCAAAAGGAATTTTTGCTTCTAGCATCTGATGACTAAATAATAAGCCATAATAAAGAAAATTAGCTACCCTTTTTTGTTTAGCTTTTTCTAATAATCTTTGCCAATTAATCTTTTCTTTATAATGATTGATTAATTCTCTAATATCGCAAAACCAGATTAGACCAAAGTATCTGTGTCTTAAAAGTCCCAGGCTTAAAATTAAAAGATGGTCTTCAGGTGATGGCACAAGTACATCTATTCCTTGGACTTTAACCCTTATGGCATCTTGCCAGATACTTTGATTTGAAAATTCAGGTATATCTAACCAATAAACCCAGAATTTAAACTCTAAGCCGGTTCCATTTTTATTTCCACAGCCAATATGAAATTCTTTAGGAACTTTTGGGATAGTTATCTTAGCAGGGTAATTATAATTTAATTTAGAGAGGATACTGGCAATCCTTGGCCAGTCTTTAGGCTTGATGAGAAGATCAAAATCAGCCATTGGTCTTAAAGCTATATCCTGATAAACAATTTCTCCTAAAAATCCTCCCTTATACAGAATAACCGGAATATTTTCGGTATTAAATATTTTGAGGATTTCTTTTAAGTCTTGATATCGACGCTGGTTTATTAAATTTTGTAGGATATAATCTGTTTTAAATTCTTCTATTACATAGTCAGGTATTTGTATATCTAAATTTAAGAGGTTCTTATAAATTAAAGGTGTAATTAGATTTATTCTACTTTTAATTAAGATCTGCTGCCAACTTAAGCCTGCCTTGGCTAATGTGAGAGCCAATTCCTTTAAATTCTTTTCCATCTGCATTCTTGCACAAAGCAGGATAAACTTATCTTCAGCTTGAAGTGTAGGAATATTTTTCTGCATTGTAAATATATTATCTAATTGCTTAATTACTTTGTCAATGATGTGTTAGAGTCCTTGAAGAGATAATTGATAAGAGTTATAATATAAAATAAATCTAATTTTAGATAAGATGTTAACTCATCATATAATTGGATTAGAAATCGGCGGAATAGGTATTTCTTTAAATATAGAAAATCTTAAGATAAAAAAGCGCCTAAGAATCTTCTACAAAAATTTTATTTCTCGGCGTAAGCCGGATATCTGGATAGATGCAGTCGGTCAAAATTTTTTAAAACCTTCGCTTAAATCCCTAATTTTAGAGACCCCTACTTGGAAATTAGGTAAAGAACATAATTCTTTATTCATATATTTTCCCAGCAGTAACCCCTCTTTAGCAAGCTTTAATCACACTTTAAATAAGATAAAATTTTATACTCATGATTCATCAGGTCAGCTTCTTTTGTATCTATTTCCTGAAATATTATTTAGTTTAATTCTGCCCAAAAATAAAGGCTTACTACTCCATGCCTGTGGAATATTAAATAAGAAAAAAGGCTATCTCTTTGTAGCTAAAGCAGGAGGTGGTAAATCTACAATAGCTAAACTTGCGCTTAAAAATGGTTTTATTATCTTAAACGATGATAGGATTATCTTACGTAAAGACAAAGATTTATTTAGGATATACGGTAGTCCCTGGCATGGAGAAGTAAAAAGTACAGAAAATAAATCTTTACCTATAAAGGAGATCTTTTTTCTTAGAAAAGCCAAATCTTGTTATCTTAAGCCGATAAATAAATTGGAGGCATTAGAAGAACTTTTAAAAAATAGTTTCTTTTTACCTATAAACAATGATATAATTAAAAAAAGATTTAATCTTTGTGTTGCTTTAGTAGAAAATTTGCGTTGTTTTAAGCTTTATTTTCGACCTGAAAAATCAATCTGGAGCCTACTTAATGGAGATTTTAAATCGTATCCCCAAGAAAAATAAGCATTTGGCTTGGCGTATCGTTGACCAAGAGGCAGTAATCATAAATTTAAAAAAACAACCCAATGATAAAGAAGAAATTATTATTCTTAATCCCACTGCCACGCGTATCTGGCAGTTATGTAATGGAAGAAACTCGATAAAAGAAATCGTCCAAAGATTAAAAGCCGAATATTTAGAAGTAATAGAAAAAGACGTTGAAAAAACATTAATTAATCTATTAAATGAGAAGTTAATCAGTTTATAAAGGAGGATTTAATTATGAAAGAAGATACCAAAAAAAAGACAAAAAAACCTTGGGTAGAGCCTAAGATAAGAAAGACAAAATTAAAGTCTCAGCAAGTCCTATTGCAGTGTACTAAGGATCCATCATTTTGTGCACTTCCATCATCATAACTAACCATGGCTTTATTTTCCTATTTATCTTTGCTTAAAAAGGCGCAAAAAGAACTTATTCCTTTACATTGCCTATTTGAACTCACCTATCAATGTAACTTAAGATGCCTGCATTGTTATATTATAAAACGTAAAGAAAAAGAAATAAAAAAAGAAACGGTCTTTTATATATTAAGACAATTAAAGGATAATGGTTGTCTTTATTTAACTTTTTCCGGAGGCGAGATATTTTTAAGGAGGGACTTTTTTTCCATTGCTCATTACGCCTGCAGACTAAATTTTGCCCTGCGTTTATTTACTAATGGCACATTAATTACTGCAGAGATTGCGGATAAAATTAAAGAATTGTATCCTTTAGCAATAGAAATTAGTCTTTATGGTTTTAAGGATACGCATGAGAAAATTACGCGGATAAAAGGCTCTTTCTTAAGAACTGTAAATGCCATAAAATTGCTCGTTAAAAGAAAAATAAAGGTTTTAGTCAAAACGGTTTTAATGCGACAAAATGTAACTGAAATCTGGAAATTAAAAGATTTTGTCGAGGATTTAGGCGCGCAAATGCGCCAGATAGGTGGTGGGCTTTTAATTTCGCCTTGCGATAACGGCAATAAAAGGCCTTTAAATTATCGTTTAACTGATGGGCAATTAAAAAAATATCTTAAAGAAGAATTTAAACAACGTAAATCTTTAAATCAAAACTATAAACCTAAAAAGATTAAAGAAAATGAAAGTCTCTGCAATTCAGGTTTAACTACTTGTAATATTAGCCCTTATGCCGAATTAAACCCTTGTGTACAAATCAGACTAAAACATAATAGTTTAAAAAAAAGAAGCTTTCAAGAAATCTGGTCTTGGCATCCAGTAATAAAGAGAATAAGGGCTTTACGCCTAAAAGACAGAAAAGTTTGTTTAGGATGTCTAGCCAATTCTTATTGTTTTGCCTGTTTAGGTATCGCCTACTTAGAAAAAGGTTCTTTTTTAGCTTGTGTTCCGGAATTCTATCGTCAAGCGCGCCTTCGAAAAGAAATCTATGAAGAAAGTTATCTCTGAAGCTAAAGAAAAATTTATTGCTCAATTTTCTGGCAAGAGTATGCAACCTACCTTAAAAGATGGAATGCTTCTTTTAGTAGAAAAGATAACTCCGCTTGAGGCTAAGTTAGCGGATATAATCTTGTATCAAAACGGAAAATCCTTAGTTGCTCACCGATTAATCAGGATTTTTAAGCAAAACAAAAAAAGGATATTTGTGATGCGCGGAGATAATCATGCCTATATAGATGTCAGTTTTATTCCGGAAGATAATCTTGTAGGAAGAGTTATTTTAGCTTTTACGCAAGATAATCCTATGAAGAATCTCTTAATCAAAAATCGGATTGTTGAGCTAATGTATATTATTACTGGAAACCTTTTATTCTGGACAAGAAAAAATCGTAAGTATATTCCTTTTTTTCTACGTCTACTTTTTAAACCTTTTGTCGGTAGTTTTTTCTTGATATTAAAAAAAATCACCCATTTTTTATATTTATTATCAAGATGAGTTTGTGTTTTTTAGATAATCCGCAAATTCAAGATACTACTTCTAAATTTAAACTGGCTACAGTCTATCTTTATTTTAAGTATTGTAACTTAAAATGCCGACACTGCTGGATTAACCCGCCTTATACTGAAGAAGTAAGTGTAAAAGAAGATGAGCTAACGATAAAAGAGATTATTTCCGCATTAGAAGAGTGCCGGGCTTTAGGTATGCAAGGAATAAAATTATCTGGAGGAGAACCCTTTAGTCGTCCGGATATCTTTGAATTGCTTAATTATTGTAAAGAAAATAAATTAAGTATCACGGTAGAAACTAATGGTACTTTAATTAGAGAAAAAGAAGCCAAAGCCTTAAAAGAAGCCGGAGTCTGGCATATAGCAGTATCTTTAGATGGACCCACTGCCGAAATCCATGAAGCATTAAGGCAGGTTGAGGGCTCATTTGAAAAGACTTTAGAAGGAATAAGATATCTTAAAGAACAAGGCCTAAACTTACAGATTATTATTGCTTTATGGAGAGGTAATGTTGAGCATATAAAATCTACGATTGTTTTAGCTAAAGCTTTGGGCGCAAATTCAGTAAAAATTAATCCGATTAATAGTATTGCCCGCGCAGATACAATGAGCCAAAAAAATGAGACTTTAAGTGTAAAAGAGACAATTGATTTTTATTTAAAACTTAAAGCAGAATTAAAAAAAGAACCAAAGATAAATGTGATTTTTGATATTCCCCCGGCCTTTCAGCCAATGGTCGATGGTCATTTTGAACCATTTTCTACTTGTGGGATTTTTGGAATCTTAGGGATTTTAGGCGATGGCCGAATCTCAATTTGCGGCATTGGTTCAACTACAGAAACTTTGGTTTTAGGTTATGTGGGAAAAGATAGCATCAAAGATATCTGGCAGAATCATCCAGTTTTAAAAGAGATCCGCCAAGGGGTTCCGAAAAAAATGCAGGGTATCTGCGGAAAGTGTCTATTTATGCATTATTGTTTAGGTAAATGCCGGGCTGAGGCATATTATGAAACTGGCTCTTTGCTTGCACCTTTATCCTTTTGCCAGATTGCTTATGAAGCAGGGCTTTTTCCTGAATCAAGAATTGTAGGCTAAGGTTGAGCTTTTAGAAGAAATTGATTATATAGGAGGAATGTTAAGAAATCTTATTAAAAGTTTGCGATGAGCCAGAACCGAGCCCCGAGAACCGAGCCCCGAGAACCGAGCCCCGAGAACCGAAGAATCAGGCGCGTAAAAAATATCCTTGAGGCAGATTTTTCTAGCGCAAAAGTCATTTTTAATTTAGAAAATTATATTCCCTATATATTAAATCATACTGCCGCTAAAATCTGGGATTTTTTAAAAAGGCCAAAAAAGAGAGCCGAAATAATTGCCTTTTTACAAAAAAGATATAAAATAGATTTAGTTACGGCCAAAAAAGATACTGAGAATTTCTTAAAAGATTTAAAAAATAAAGGCCTGGTATGCTGGAGGCAATAAAATTAAAACGTAAAGAAAAGATAGTCTTTCGCCAAGAAGAAGATGCAGGAATCCTTTTTAATCCGGAAAATGGCCGGATAAATTTATTAAATTCAACCGCAAAATTTATCTGGCTCCTTTTAGATGGAACATATACGCGTCATGAGATTATTAAAGAGATTTTAGCCAAATTTAAAGTTGAAGATGAAAAAAGAATTGAACAGGACTTTGATTCTTTCTTAAGGGTATTATCCGAGCAAGGATTTTTAGAAACTGAACTACCCCCTAAAGTTTCTGCCTTAACTAATGTCTGCTTTGGCATTACCTCGCGTTGCAATTTCTCTTGTAAACACTGCCTAAACCGTGGTATTCCCGCATATCAAGATGACTTAACTACCGAAGAATTATTAAAAGTAATTGATCAAATGAAAGAGATAGGCGTTAAGTCCTTAAGTCTTTTTGGCGGAGAGCCACTTTTACAACCGGATTTTAAAAAAATTGTAGAATATATAAATAAAGCAGGTATCAGTATCTCCTTAAACACCAACGCTACACTTGTTGACCGGCCAATGGCAAAGTGGCTTAAAGCGCATAAGATAAATGGGGCAGTAGTCAGTTTTGATGGCTCCTCTTCTAAAGTTATGGATAGAATCAGGGGAGAAGGTGCTTTTATAAATTGTTTAAAAGGAATTAGTGCCTTAGTAACTGAAGGATTATCAGTTTTACTTTCGGTTACTTTAAATAAAATAAATTATCAGGATATAAGAAATATGGTTTTATTAGGTAAAAAAATTGGCGCAAGTTCCATCCGTTTTAACCATGTCTTCTTTGGTGGAAATGCTACCTGTTATTTAAAAGAGATTTATCTTTCACCTAAAGAAGAAAAACAAGCAATTGAAGCAGTCTGGCAGGCAAAAGAGGAATTCGGAGATTTTATTAATCCTTCAAGTTCCTATCTTTGCCAGAAAAAGAAATTAGAGGAGGTTCATAAACATAAGCCCGTTGAAGATAAAATTATAGTTTATCCTTGTGGCGCAGCCAGTAATAAATGCGCGATTCGTCCTGATGGTTGGGTTGTGCCTTGTGAGATTATCTGGGAAGTAAAAGCAGGGAATTTAAGAGAAAAATCTTTAAAAGAGATCTGGTATAATTCAGAAGTAATGCAGGCTTTTCGTAAACCCTTAGAGATAAATTTAGATGAAATTCCAGAATGTAAAGGTTGTCTTTATCAATATCTTTGTTTTCATGGCCATCGCTGTTATCCTTATTATTATCCAGGTGGAATAAAGAACCGCGCGCTTTACTGTTGGCTGAATAAAGAGAAGGAGGAATAATGTCAGAAAAACTTCCCTATGAACCCCCGCAAATTAAAGATTTATTTTCCCAAGGCATAAATTTAAAACCAGTAATGGGTCAGACTACTTGTGCTCAGGGACCTTCGGCTACGGGTACTTGTAATACTGGAGATAATGCAGGAACTGCTTGTTCTGAAGGAACTAATTTTCAAGGAAATTGTACTGCAGGATGGAATCCGCTTGAGCAATGCAGTCCAGGTAATTCTGCACCTAATCCTGATTGTACAACGGGAACCGGAGCAAAAACAAAGTGTGTTACTGGAGATAAACCTTTGGGCGCTTCCTGTACTGATGGTGATTTAGTAACCGGAGGATATTGTTATAACGGAATGTCTCCTCTTGGTTGTTCTGTAGGGACTGCAGCAGTTTAGATTCTTCCTCAATGAAAAATCCATCAATTATCTTAAAGATTGCTGGCTTAAGTTTAAAGATTCCTTCTTTTTTAAAGATTTTTTTAGAAGATACATTTAAACATTTTCTTTTTCCTGAACATAAAGTAAAAAGTCATTTTTGGCATTTAGAATTAAAAAGAATTAAAAAAAGAGATTTTTATAAAGAAAAATTTTTTGCACTTAAAAAAAGATTAGCCAATTTTAAAATAGATTTAAAAAAAATAAACCCTTATTATTATCCTATTAAAATCGATTCTCAAAATAAACGCATTCTCTATTTTTCTTCAAATACAAAAAAAGTAAATTCTTCTTTTATTCCTTATCTTTATAGTCTTTTACTTGCTTTAAATAAAGGAATCCTTTTACACGCTGCTTGTGTTGTAAAGCAAAATAAAGCATATCTATTTTTGGGCTCAACCGGTGAAGGTAAATCTACGGTAGCTTGGCTTTCCCAAAACTACTTAGTCTTAAGCGATGATGTATTAGCAGTAAAAAAAATTAAAAATCAATTTATTGCCTTTGCTACTCCTTGGAAGCAGAAACCTTTTATCCAACCTAAGCCTTATGCGGGTTTTCCTTTAAAAGCAATCTTTTTCTTAAAAAAAGCAAAAAGAATCTTTTTTAAGCCACTAAAAAAAGAAGCGGCTCTGGTAAGGATTTTATCTAGTCATATCCATTTTTTTCTTTTTACTGAGCGACCCTTAGTAGATAAGTTATTTTTTACTGCCGTTGATTTAGTAAAGAGTATCCCGAGTTATGAAATGGAATTTATGAAAGACAAAGATTTCTGGCCTAATTTAGAAAGGGTCTTAATTAATAATAAATATGCCAAAAGAAGAGCTTAAAACTCCTTCCTTAACTTATCAAGAGATAAAGAAAGCTTTTCAGCTTTTTTTCCGCTTTAACCGCTATATCCTGCGTTATTGGAAACTGGCACTCCTTTTATTAATTTTAGGAAATCTCTCCCTTATTTTTTCTCTGATTAATCCTTATTTAGGAAAGGTTATCTTAGATAAAGGAGTTTTAGAAAAAAATTTAGGGGTATTTATTAAATATACTATCTTATCTGGAATTAGTTTTCTTTTTATCTTTATTCTTACTAAAGCAAATAGTTATTTAAGTAGTTATGTAATTAGAAAAGTTAAAGTTGACCTTATTAAGCAGATTTTTAAAAAGATGAGTAAATTATCTTTAAGTTTTTTTCAAAATAGGTCTACCGGTGAGCTTATTTTTAGAATTAATAATGATATTAATAATTCGGCGGATATTATTACCAATACTTTACCCAATATGATTCTAACTTTAATCAGATTATTTTATATTACTTTAATTATCCTTTTTATTAATTATCAAATATTTATTTTTATTTTAATTTATCATCTTATGCTTATATTACGCAGTCAATTCTTTATAAAAAGAAATCAGGCATTTATCAAAGCAGATTTTTCAAAACTTCAAGATATGTATAAGATATTAAGTGATTTTTTCTCGCATATCTATTTTATCAAGGCCTCAGGTAAAGCAGGTTTTATGTTAAGAAGATATCTTCATCTTTTCTTTAATAGTTTAAGATTACAAGTAAGAAATTTAAAGTGGCAGTTGTCTTCTGAAGCAATAATTACCTTATCCCATAAAGCATTCTTTGGTTTAGTCGGATTTTTGGGAACGCTTTTAGTAATAAAAGGAAAATTGACCTTAGGAAGTTTAGGAGCAATTATTGCTTATTTAAATCAGGGAGCAGGTGCTTATGGCGCAATGATTAATTCAGCTAGACAGATAATTATAAATCGTCTTTACTTAGAAAGAGTTAGTGAAATTTTAGATGCAGAAATTGAAGTAAAAGAGAAAAAAGAAGCAAAAAAGATTTTTTTAGAAGGAAAAATTGAATTTCGCCAAGTTACTTTTTTCTATGAAAAAGATAAATATATTTTAGATAAACTTAGTTTTATTATTCCTTCACAAGCTAAGATTGCTTTGGTAGGAAAATCTGGTTCAGGTAAAACTACGATTATCAACTTAATCTTAAGACTTTATGATGTTTGGCAAGGATTGATACTTTTAGATAATTACGATATTTGCGATTTAAAATTTAAATCTCTCTATAATCAAATCGGGGTAGCGCTTCAGGAGCCATTTTTATTTAATGCCTCAGTTAAAGAAAATATCAGTTTCTATGAAAAAACTGAAATTTCTAAAATAATTACTGCTTCTAAAATTGCCTGTGCGGATAGTTTTATTCAAAAATTGCCTTATGGTTATGATACTGTAATTGGCGAGAATGCTTATAAAATCTCGCAAGGCCAGAAACAGCGCCTAGCCATTGCCCGAGCAGTATTTAAAAGGCCAAAGATTTTAATCTTAGATGAGGCGATGTCTTCTTTAGATTCAGAAACCGAAGACAAAATTGTTGAGAATATTAAAAAAGAGTTTCAGGACTCAACCGTAATTATTGTCTCGCATCGGCTTTCCACGGTAAAAAAGATGGATTTAGTCTATTTTTTAGCTAATCCTTCCTGTATGTATATCGGCACTCACCAAGAACTTTTGGCAAATTATCCAGAATATAAAAATTTATTTGCCAGCCAAATTGAGCCAAAAAAATATCCTGATGCAGTTGAGTTTATTAAAAAGATCCCAGACTGAAGAATTCTTATTTTTAGAAAGAATCCTAAGATTATTAATTAAAGAAAGTAAAGATGAAGCGGATTTCTTAGCGCTTATTTTTACAAAGGGAATTAGCTACCTTACCTACCAATATTTAAAGACGCATCCTCAGAATTTTTCTCTTAAAGAGACTACCTTACAAGCATTAAAGACAAGAACTTTAGTTATTTCTACCCGCAATAGTTATTATCAGGAAGAACTTAAGAAAATTTTAACTACTTTTAAAGAAAATAATCTTTTAGTTATTCCTTTAAAGGGCTTGACTCTGTCTTGGCGATTATATAAAGATATTAACTGCCGAGATGAAAGCGTTGATTTTGATTTATTGGTAAAAGAAGAGGATAAAGAAAAAGCAAAAGAGATTCTTTTAGATTTAGGCTATAGTTGGCGAACTCCTCAAGAGATTCTTAAGTGGCAATGGTTTTATCAATTAAGTAAGCCTAAGCAAAAAGGTATTGAACTGCATTGGGATATTACGATGATGAAGCGCAGTAAAGAAAGAATAGAAGGGCTCTGGCAGGCGAGAGAATTAGTAGATTGGGAGGGTGTAGAATATTATGATTTTAAGCCTGAGGAGCTTCTACTTTATTTATGCAGTCACTTAGTAAATAGTGATGCTTTACGCACCCTAAGAGCAATCTGCGATATTTACCGTCTGCTTGAAAAATATGGCCAAGAGATTAACGCGCAGTCTTTATTAGAGAAAGCAAAAAGATGGCAACTCTTGGGTTCGCTTTATACAGGTCTTAAACTGCAAAAAGATTTTTTTGGGCTTAAATTTTTAGAAATAAAAATCCCTTTATATAAAAAAATCTTCATTAATTTTTTTGCGCATAAGAGGGTAGTTTTAAGAGGAGGCAGGCCAAGAAAAATCTTAGATAAATTTTTAAGTTATATTCTTTTTGAATTATTTGAAGCCAGTACTTTGAAAGATTATTATCACATCTTTAAAAGGGTTTTATTCCCGCCCAAAGAAGCCATCAGAAGCCGCAGTTATTGCTTAAGGATAATAAAGGGTTTAGTTAAGTTAATCCGTCCTGAGACCTAAAAATTCTCTTGACAAAAATTAAAAATATGGTATATATAAAATAATTTCTATATTTTCTATAGTAACCAATTATAATATGGAAAATTTTTAAAAGGATGACTCAGGAATGGGGCCTTTAAAGAAAAGAGATTTTTATTTGGCGCAGGATATAATGGATAGGTTTGGTATTTCCAAGAAAACCCTCTTTAATTGGGAAAAAGAGGGTAGAATCTCACGCGTTCCCCGCGACTGGCGGGGCTGGCGGATGTATAATGAGAAGCACCTTCAGCAAATAAAGCAGGTAATTGAAGAAAAGAAAAGAATGGCGATGAGCAATGTTAAAAGATACAAAAGTTAAAATAAATATATTAATATTTTTTATATATTGTCTTTACTTTTTTTTAAGTAATAAAATTCCTTATGCCTTTTGCCAAGGTAGAGAATATCTAAGAACCCGCGCCGGTTCCCTTGCTGCAGAAGAGACAGAAGTTTTAGGTAAGAGGCGAGAGATAGAATATTTTATTGCGCCTGAAGATGAAATTGAAATCTTTGTCTGGCAGAATCCTGAACTTACCAAAACCGTAGTAGTAGGTCCGGATGGTTATATTTCGCATCCTTTGATCGGCAGAATAAAGGTAGCCGGCTTAAGTATTAGTAAGTTAGAAGATAAGATTAACCAAGTGCTGAGCGAACAGGCCAAATTTATCTCTATCGGAGATGAAATAGAGATTTTTGTTTTAAAAAATCCAGATTTAACTAAAACTGTTATAGTAGATTCTGAGGGTTATCTTTCTTATCCGCCTATAGGCAGAATAAAGGTAGTTGGTTTAAGTATCAGCGAATTAGAAGATAAGATTAGGCAGGCACTTAGCGAGCAGAATAAGTTTATCTTCAGTGGTGATGAAATTGAAATTTTTGTCTGGCAGAATCCGGAGTTAAGTAAGAATGTTTTAGTAGGTCCAGATGGATATATCTCTTACCCTTTAATTGGCAGAATAGAGGCCGCAGGACTAACAGTTAGTCAATTAGAAGAAAAAATTAAAGAAAAACTTTCTGAATACATTAAATCCCCTCAGGTTTCAGTGACTCTTAAAAAATTTGTCAGTCGCGTATCCGTAACGAGGAAAAAAAATATTGGTCAGGTTTCGGTAACGCTTAAAAAATTTGCGGGAAATAAAATTATAATTTTAGGCGAAGTAAATTATCCGGGTATTTATACCTATAAAGGCAGTCTAAATTTAATTGAAGCAATTGCCTTAGCAGGTGATTTTACTAGCGAAGCGCATCAGCGAAGCGTAATTCTTGTGCGTGGAGATATTATAAATAATCCTGACATTCTGCGCGTAGATATGGTGGAAGTAATTACCAAAGGTATAGCGGATGAAGAGATAATTTTACAGCCTAATGATATAATTTATGTTCCGCGTACGTTTGTAGCAAATTTAAATAAGTTTATTCAGGATATTAGCCCTTTGATTAATACTGCCTCTGATATGTTAGGGTTAAGAAGAGAAATCAGGAATATCCAGGGGCGTTCCCGTTAAAGATAAAAAATGGAACCAGTATATGAGTTAAACTTAAGAGATTATTGGACGATATTTTTAAAAAGAAGATGGGAATTTTTAATCGCCTTTTTAGTTATATTTTTTAGCATTTTTATCTATACCAGTTTACAGCAACCTCTTTATCGGGCAGTTGTACTTCTTAAAGTAGAGCCACCCGCACTTACCATCGATACAATTTTACCTTTTCGCATCTATGGGATGCGGCAATTTGAACTCTCGGATTATGCTCGGCAGATAGTTAGCCGACCAGTTTTAGAATTATCTGCGGAAGAATTGGGATGGATAAAAGGCCAAATGAGCCAGAAAGAAAAAGAGACCTTACTTAGCCAGCTAAATAGCCAAGTTTCCGCAGCGGAGATAGAAAAAAGTTATATGATTCGTTTATCCGTTCAATCAGAAGATCCAGATAAAGCTACTATCTTAGCCAATAAAATTGCCGAGGTCTTTAAACGCTTGAATGCAGAGCAGAAAAATGAACAAGCCAGAAACGTAAGAATTTTTATTGAAAATACGCTTAATGATGTTTCAGCAAAATTAAAAGAGCAGGATGAGAAACTGCGTCTTTTAACCACTCAGGGAGCAGTTGGAAAAGGAGTAAATATTGTAGATCAGATTAGTGAATTAGAAAGAAGACGCGCAGAATTATCAACCCGTTTTACTGATAAGCACCCTAATATCTTAAGTATTGACGAAGAGATTGCCAATCTAAAAGCTGAACTGCAGAAACTGCCGAAAGAGGAATTTGAATATAGCATCTTAAAAAGAGACATAGCGATTAATGAAAGGCTTTATAATTCTTTAAAGGAGCAACTGCAAGCAGCCCAGATTAAAGAGGCAGAGAAAATTGACAATGTCTTTATTGTTAATCCCGCAGTTTCTGCCCGTAAGCCATTTTATCCGAATAAAACGCGCAATTATTTACTTGGGATAGTTTTAGGGCTAGTGTTTGCGATAAGTGTTACTTTGGTAAGTGAGCATTTGGATACTTCTATTGGCAGGGTAGAAGATATTGAAAATTTTATCAAGGTCTCAGTTATAGGGATTATCCCTTATTGTAGTGAGTTAGTTGCCGAAAAAGAAAGAAGAAAAAGAAGGGGTTTATTTAAAAAAGAAAGAAAAAAAATAGAAGCTATTGAGCCAGCGTTTATCCTAAAATTAGAAAAGTCAGAAAGTACCTCTTTATTTCTTGAGGCTTTTCGTCTATTGGGAGTAAATTTACAGGTTTTATTTGGGAAGTCAGAACGCCTAAAAAATAAATTAATTATGCTTACCAGTTGTAAGCCCGAAGAAGGAAAAACCATTATTGTTTCTGCTTTAGGGATGATTATGGCGCAGATGGGCTATAAAGTTTTAATTATTGATGCGGATAGCCGGCGTGCCTATATTCATAAGACCTTTGGTTTAAAGAAAAAAGAAGATGGCTTAACCGATATTTTATCAGGAAGAATTACTCCGGATTCAGCCATCCGGACAACTACCGATATAATGTTAGGTCAATCAAGTATTGATAAAGTAATTGAAAGACCCTGGTTAAATAATCTTAATCTTATTACCGCCGGGACGACTTTTCCTAACACTATCAGTCTTTTTAATTCTCCTAAATTAGATGAAGTTTTAAATTATTTTAAAAATAAATATGACTTAGTCTTAATTGATACTTCTCCAATTTTGGCGGTAAGCGAGCCTTCAATTTTGTTACCCAAAGTAGACGGAATTTTATTAGTATATCGGGCAGGTTCAACTTCGCGTTTAGCTTTAAGGAGGGCTAAAATTCATATTGAAGGGATAAAAGGAAAGGGTTCGCTTTCGGGAATAATCTTGAATAACGTGACTCCGGAGATAGGTATAGATACCTACTACTATTATAGTAAGAAATATTATCATCAGCCTGATATAAAGAAAAAGTAAAAATGTATGAGAAATATTGGAATTTAGAAGAAAAACCCTTTGAAAATACGCCCCAGCCGCGTTTTATTTATTATTCTAAAAAGCACGAAGAGGCGCTCACTCTTTTATTATACGCGGTAAAAGAAGAAAAGGGTGCCGCCATGCTTACCGGCGAATATGGCTCAGGCAAGACTTTATTAAGCCGGATTCTTATTGATGAGTTAATCAAGGATAAAATTTATGAGGTGGCTTTGATTATTCATCCCCGGCTTAATCCCTATGAATTTATGCAAGAGATTATTTATCAGTTAAAAAATGAACATGTGCGGGGTTCAAAACCGCAGCTTCTGCATATTCTTCAGGATAGCGTTTATAAAAATTATAATGAAGGCAAGAAAACCGTAATTTTAATTGACGAAGCCCAAATTATCGAAGACTACCAAACTTTCGAAGAATTAAGATTGCTTTTAAATTTCCAACTCAATAATAAATTTTTAATTACTTTGGTATTGATTGGCCAGCCAGAACTATTAAAAAAAGTTAACGCTCTTCCTCAGTTAGAGCAGAGATTAGGCATAAAATATCATTTATCCGCTTTAGATGAGAAAGAAACAAAAGAATATATTTCTTATCGGCTTTCTGTAGCCGGAGCAAAACAAAAGATATTTACTGATGAGGCAATAGATATAATTTATCGTTACTCTGGAGGCCTGCCGCGTAAGATAAATAATCTGTGCGATATGTGCCTTTTGATTGGTTTTGGACAAGAAGCAAAAGAGATTGATAAAATCTTGGCAGAAAAAATCGCTAATGATTTAAGCCGAAAGGAATCCCCTTATGCCCCGAATATTTGAGGTATTAAAGAAAGAAAATTTATTAGATAAGACGAAAAATAAAAAGGATAAAGCAAACAATCCAAAGTCTACACAGAAGGATTCTACTAGTTTTTTACATCGCATGCTTACAGAGGACCGCCGAATAGAAAAAAAATCAGAAGATTATTCCCTTATGTCGCATAAGTTAATCCAGGAAATAAAACTACACGGCGTCGATAATGCGCAAAAAGCAAAAGAAATTTATAGCGAAGCAGCAAAAGCCGTCGATACATTGCTTCAGAAAATAAGGTTGAAAGAAGATTATTCTGCCGATATAGATAAAATATTTTCTCTTTTAGATGATATCTTTAACCAGTTAATCTTAGGGGATAGTATATTAGAAAATATATATAACGAAAATAACGCCGAATATTATCTGCCTTATCATATTGTCAATGTTTTAGTGTTATCCTATGCTTTAGCATTGAGCTTAGGATTTAATAAATCTCAAATAAATAATTTAGGTAAAGCCGTAGTATTTTATGACTTAGGGATGGATGACTTTCGGGAAATTATCCAATTAGACCGCCGGCTTAATGAAGAAGAATACAACTTAGTTAAGAATCACATTGCTAATAGTATAGAAATCGTAGATAAAATAGGCGCACTTAATAAAGAGATACTTGCGGCAATTCAAATGCATCATGAAAGAGTAAATGGCAGTGGTTATCCTTTAGGAATGCGTCTAGATGAAATTAATCTCCCCGCTAAGATCATTGGTTTAGTAGATACTTATGCCGCAATGGTAGAGGCAAGAGCATATCGCCAAGGAATGAGTGCTCATCAAGCAATAAGAAGTCTTTTAAGTTCCCAAAAAGATGAATTTGATGAAGAGGTCCTACGGGTATTTATCAACAAGATGTCAGTTTATCCAATAGGTAGTATTGTAAGATTAGATACTCAAGAGTTAGCCCGAGTAATCAATGTTTTTCCTGGCTCACCTTTAAGACCGGTAGTAATGATTATTCAAGATGCTAATGGAGAACCAGCTAAAGAGACTAGGATTATTGACTTATCTAAGTGTGATTTTCCTTCAATTTTAGACTCAATTTAGTCAGCTTAAGATTAAATTTTAAGTGAATAGAAACAAACTTCTTATTTATTTTTTCATTTTATTAATTGGTTTAAGTATTACCTTTTTTACTATCCATTTTTCTTTTAATCCTAAGACTGTGGGGGTATTAATTTTTCTTTTGGTCTTTATTCCCACCTTAATTAAACCTGATATAGGCCTTGTAATTATTATTTTCTCCACTTTTTTTTCTCCAGAAATAATCTTAGGGATAACTTCTCAGCGTGAGATTACCTTAAGAATTGAAGATATTTTCTTATTACTAGTAATCTTTGCCTGGTTTATCCGGATTGCTTTTACTAAAGATATCAGGAAGACATTTAAGACTAAATTAACCTTACCATTTTTTCTATACATTGCTACTTGCATTTTTTCTTCTCTTTTTGCCTCCATATTTAGCGAAATAGACATTAAATATAGTTTTCTTTGTATTCTTAAATATCTTCAGTATTTTTTACTTTTTTTAATGGTCAAAGACAATATTCGTAGTTTAAGGCAGATTAAATTTTTTATAGGCTTATTTATTCTGGTAGCAGGTATTTTAGCGATCCATACCAATATTTTTATTCAAGAGAAATTAACCCTGGGAGAAACTTTTTTTAGAGTCGGTCCCCTTATTGGAACCCGCGGAAAGTCAGAGTCAGCTACTTTAGCGGGTTTTTTAATTTTTATGATGGGATTAGTAGGTGGTTTATCTATATCTATGCGTTCAATTCCTTTAAGAATATTTTTAATTTTTTTATTTTTAATCATGTTTAGGGCATTCTTATATACTTTATCCCGGGGTGCTTATTTAGCATTCTTACCGATGCTATTTACCTTGGCTTTATGTTCTAGAAAAATTATCTCTATCTACGGGATTATTATTTTTTTACTCATTTTTACTTTGCTTATGCCAAAAATTGTAAGAGAAAGGATAGTCAATACGCTGGTTGCCAAAGAGAGTGTAGAGGGTACATATTTAGAATGGGAGGAATCTGCTCGGGCGCGCATAGATACTTGGCAGGAGGTATTATTTAATTATTTTCCTGCACGTCCTTTATTTGGATATGGAGTAGGCAGTCGCTTTATTGATAGTCAAATATTTTTAACTCTTTATGAAACAGGGCTATTAGGATTATTTTTATTAATTTGGCTATGGTTAAGAATCTTTAAATTAGCCAAAGAAGTTTTTAATCTGGAGTCAATAAAAAGTAATAATTTTACTAAAGGACTATCTTTAGGATTTTTATCTGGATATATTGGATTAATCGTTCAGGCATTTAGCACCAATACTTTTATTATTATCCGCATTATGGAACCATTCTGGTTTATTACTGCTTTAGTAATCACATTACCCCAACTTTTAAAAAATAAATAAAGGTAAATGAAAACTATCAAAAAGATAGCGAAGAATACTATAATAATAATAATGGGGGAAATTCTGACTACGCTAATTGGCATATTTACAGTAATTTATCTTACCCGTTATCTTGGCGCACAGGACTTTGGTATTTATTCTTTTATTTTTGCTTATTTGGGTTTCTTTGGGATAATTGTAGATTTTGGGATAGCGCGAATATTGGTAAGAGATATCTCACGAGAGCTTTCTCAAGCGAATAAATTGTTAGGGAGTGCGCTTATCTTAAAATTTATGCTTTCTATTTTAGCGATTTTACTTTCCTGTCTAATCATCAATTTTTTTAATTACCCATTTAATATAAAATTATTAGTCTATATTGGCGCATTGAGTTTCCTATTTTCTATCAACGCCCTATACAGATTAATATTTCAGGTGCATTTAAAGATGGAATATCCAATTTTAGTAGAGATTTTTAATAGTTTGTTAAAGTTAGGATTATTTTTCTTTCTTATAGTTAAGAAAGCTTCGCTTATTTGGTTTGTTTTGGCTACAGTGATAATTAATCTACCCGCTTTATTTATGCTTATGTTTTTTTCCCGGAAGTTTGTCAAGTTAGAACTTAAGATAGATTTTAAAGTTTATAAATACTTAATTAAGGAATCTTGGCCACTTGCTTTGACTACTGCTTTTATCATGATTTATACCCGTATTGATCAATTGATGCTTTTTCATATGAAAGGCGCAAAAGCAGTTGGCTTTTATGCTGCGGCAGTAAGGTTGGCAGAATTGTTTAATATTATTCCCGTTGCCTTTACGATTTCTGTATTTCCTTTATTTTCAAATTATTTTGTAAACGCAAAAGAAAAATTTAAAGAAGCGTATGAATTAAGTTTTAAATATATGTCTATTTTAATCATTCCGATTGCCGTAGTAATGTCAATTTTATCCAAGCCAATTATAAATTTTATTTTTGGTCAAAGTTTTACAGAATCAGCGCAGGCTTTTAAAGTATTAATTTGGTCAGAGGTTTTTGTCTTTTTAGGAGCAATACATATTAACATTTTAATTGCCACTGGACTGCAGAGATTAGATTTTTTATTTACTGTCTCCAGTGCTTTATTAAACATTATCCTTAATCTTCTATGGATTCCTTGCTATAATATTGTAGGAGCGGCGTGGGCAACCTTGATTTCTTATAGCCTAGGTGTCCCTTTATCTTATATTATAAAAAATACTCGCCCTTATGCTAAAGCATTGATTAACTCTTTATTTAAACCGATGATAGCTAGTTTAATTGTAGGTGGTTTTATTTATTGGGCATATCTCTTTGGTTTTCAAATAGGCATAATAATTATTATGCCTATTTTGTTGTATTTTCTTATTATTATATTGATTAGAGGTTTAGATAAAAAAGATATAGAATATTTAAAAACAATTTTATTAAATAAACAATAAGTCAAAAATGGATTATTTTCATACTTTTTGGAGAGTCTTTGATTTTAAAATTCTCATCGATTATGAACGGATAAAGACCTTTGTTCATGAGAAAAAAATTCCTCTGCCCCGTTTCAGTAATATGTATATTACTAATCTTTGCAATCATAATTGTCGCTATTGCGAATATAGACAGGAAAACAAAAAAAAGACGATTATGCCTACAGAAAGGGTTTTAAAAAATATCTCTGAAGTATCTAAATTAGGGGTTAAAGCAATTGATTTCTGCGGCGGAGGAGAACCTACGCTTCATCCGGATTTAGAAAAAATTTTGAATTATTGTTATAAAAAGAAGATAGTTACAGGTTTATTTACTAACCTCGCCTTTAAGAATGATAGTTTGCTTCAGACAATCGCTCAATGCTGTTCTTATGTAAGAGTTAGTTTAGATACTTTTGATGAAAATAAATATAATCATTTACGCCGACCAAAGAGTAATATTTTCTCTTTTAATACAGTTATAGAAAATATAAAAAATTTAGTCAAATTAAAAAAACAATATAAATCTAAAATTATTATTGGCACAAAGATGCTCCTTACTAATTTAAATTATCAGGAAGTGGAGAAATTTATTCAAGAAAGTATAAATTTAGGAGTAGATAGCGTTCAATTTAAAAAAGTTTGTTTACACCCTAATCTATCGGTTAATCTTCGTCTTCAAAAATATACTGAGAGCAAACTCAAATGCTTAAAAGAAAAATATGCAAAAAAAATTAATCTCTTTATTAGCTTAGGAAATTCAGAATTAAAGATAAGGTGTTTTACTCATATTAACCACATTTTTATTGATGCTTTGGGCGATGTTTACTTATGTTGTTATTATTTAAGGCGTAAGAAGAAACACTGGTTAGGTAATGTTTATCAAAAGTCAATTAAAGATATTTGGTTCAGCGATAGACACTTAGAAGTAGCCAAAAATACGGAAATTAGAGAATGCAATCGCATGGATTGTCGTTGGATTAAATTTAATAATTTTCTTAAGCCATTTATCTATGAAGATAAATTAAGGCAGTTAGATTTTGTTTGATATGATGAGATTTATAGATTATTATGCTTGGATAATTAAAAATTATCAGATATTTAAATTCGCATATAGAGTTAATTCTTTTAGTAAATCAAGTAGAATATTTCATATATATAATTATATTCGAGAGATTAATCAAGAAAAGAGTTTATTTAATTATTTAGATAGCCAGATAGAACAATACCGGAGAAAACCTTACAATAGTGGAGCAATAGATAATCTTTCAGGTAGAGTTTTATATATAATCACACGTATGCTTAAACCAGAGGTTATTTTAGAGACCGGTTGTGGTTGGGGCGTTTCTTCTACTTATTTTCTTTTAGCGCTTTATAAAAATGATAAGGGAAGACTTTTTTCTTTAGATTTGCCTCGTTTTGAAGAAGAGGTAAATTATTTAGATTATTCTTTATCAGAACGGGGTGGAATAATTCCAGAAGGTAAAAAACCAGGTTGGATTATTCCTGATTATCTACGTTTAAGATGGGAATTAATTATCGGAAAGAGTACAGAGAAATTAGAATCTTATCTTAATCAATTAAACCAAATAAATATTTTTTTTCATGATAGCTTACATAGCTATGAAAATATGCTCTTTGAATATCAGACAAGTTGGCCTTTTATTAGAAAAGACTTACTATAAAGAGTCAACATAAATTTTAGAATTAATGCTCCATTGGTAGTTAGGGTCAAAAGGTTTTTGCTCTTTCAAAATATAATAGACAAGATGAGTTAGTTTTCTGGCGCAAG
>Ga0123519_10003182_pt1 | contig 27349 bp, 28 predicted proteins | sample YelNatPaOPRAMG02_FD_87396 | JGI IMG/M metagenome (GOLD analysis project Ga0123519, IMG submission 87396) | Hot spring microbial communities from Yellowstone National Park - Yellowstone National Park OP-RAMG-02 (version 2) | ecosystem: Environmental > Aquatic > Thermal springs > Hot (42-90C) ...
CGTGGTACAGGAAGCGTTTATGAAGTCACAGTGGCTACTGAACCAGTAGAAACTAGATGCACTGTCCTGGTGGCTACCGCTGTAGAGGTATTCCACGCTGAAAATGAGTGAAATCGCCTGGTATAGGCTTCGAAACCTATATCGCAGTATCCTCCGGAAACATCAACAGTGTCTGCCGTTGGAACTCCGCGTCCTCGGTGACCAGTACGTAGCAGAAGAGTTTCGACGAATGCGCGAATTCTTGTTGCGTTCCCAGTCTCAAACTGCTAGTAGGCAGCTCTCCGAGTTCCTAGAGCAGTGGCAAATGTACCTTGAGAGCGTCGGCCCCGAAGGACTGACCACTGTGGACGTGGAACCGGCTCTGTGGCAGCAGCTCAGCCCGGAGCAGCGACTGCAGCTGGAGCGACTCCGCGCAACAGCAACAACGCGTGGAGAAGGCGAGGCGCCTGCAAGTGTGTTTGGGCGGGCAGGGCCCCCGACGAGATCGAGCTCCGAATAAAGGCGGACTTCAAGCAGCGCGCGTTCACGTTGACGCGTTATTCGACGTGGATCACCGCGGACACCGCCCGTGTCCGTACTGGTGAGAGACTGTATTTGAAGGTACTTGACACTAGAGAGGAACACGGAACGTATTTGCACAGACAAGGGTTTTCATGAAAACTGGAGAAATGGGCTTTGGAAGATGTCTCCAATGAAAGCAGGGCTCGGGAAGCGCGTCATCGTCGCAGGTGCTGACGCTGTAACCATTTCAGCTAGCGGCTGCGTCTGCCACGGTGATCGACCCCGCAGCAAGTGCTTTCCGCCATTCACTTGCCTCTATCGGACGGGTTCCATCAAATAACGCTCAGCGATCATGACCATCAAGAGTACAGACCGAAAGCATGACGCATACTGTGTGATTGCAGCTGGCGGATATTGCGTCGATGCGGCCCCGTACACGACGCCTATGGCGATGCACAGGTCGGCACTGGGCCTGATCCGAAGACGCATCATCGATGCGAATGTGTGCTCCTGCTGAATCGTTGCCAGGAGAAGGCACATATGTAGAGCACGCCGCGCTACATCAACGGGGCAGGCGCGCGAGCCAGCTCAGGCGCTACGGTGTCAACGCTTCTCGGACGTAGACGCATCTTTCGAAGTGACAGCCGCTGGTGGCGTCTTTCCGAACAACGCGCTCATTCAGATGTCGCGGAAACACCACCATGTGGTGCCTCTTGGCTGGCTTACACGCGGAAAGCATGAGAAAGCGCTAGAGGTTACCGCACAGGGCCCCGATCGATGATGAGCATCAGCGGCTGCGAGACTGGAAGCGACGCTGCATGCGTCTATATCTGGGATGCGAAGCTATATCGTACAAGCACTACGCCCCAGTTGCAGTATGTTGGCGTCGGACGCTACCAACTAGGTTATATTACGGACGTGAACGTCCAGAGGCGCTCGCTTGTGCAACTTCGGAGGCGGCATCTCGCCTCGCCTCGCCTCGCCTCGCATCATTTCATAAAGTTCGTCTCAGCGACGATCAACGCGAGTTCTGGTGTAAAACACGCCTCGATATTACGTACAAAGACAGAGGTTTTGGTCACGACCGCTGCGCAAAAATAGAAAACAGCTTCCTATCAGAGTAGGCACCGGCGCTTAGCACCGAGACTGGCGGATCACCTGCTTGGCACGAGGCGAAGCTGGCACCCGCCCCAAACCATGTCAAGCCGTGCCGTTCGCAAGCTGCTCTCCGCGGACTCGGTCCCGGAAACGAACGCAAGCGAAGAGCCTGGCGTTGCGGTGGACGATCACTCGGTGGCTGCAAACGAGGCTCAGGTCGGTGTCCGGAACCCCTTCGCTGTGCTCGCTGACCAGCAGGAGCACGAGGATGGCTTCGGAGAACCTGAGAAACCTCAAAACCAGCTCTCTGATTCTGTGGAAACTTTTCTGGTGCCGGAATCAGGTGCACCGTCACGCCGTAAAGGCAGGTCAAGACGAGCAAGCCGGGTTGCAGGCCAAAAAGTCTCAGCGGAAACGGAGTTTACTAAAGGCTATCGGGAGCGCACCTTGCATGGCACCCGAAAGGACGCCTCTCGAGAACCACAAGTTGACGATGAAAACCTCAGCCATCACTCTGAACTGAAGCATCGTTGGTATGCACAAACATGTGCCGGATTCGAGCCCTTTGCTGTGGACACGAGCAAACTCAATGCGGACGGTGAGCTGAAGCACTTGTTCGGTCGTGAGGTCGTCGAGCGCGACCATCTCGACCGACAACGTGCCCAGTCCGCAACCGCTACCAGCAGTCGAGGCTCGCGGGCGATTCGCCAGCAGCAACGTCGTTATCGGGAACGCAACAAGTCGTCGCGATACGCGCTAGACCTGCGACGGCGCTCATTATTCGTGTACCCGAACCCGGACTGGTTTCAGTTGGTACGGGGCCTCACAATGGAGCCAACACCAAACTGGAATGCGCCTCGTCCAGTGTATAGGTACCGCTTCCGAGATCCATACAATTCACTTGAGGAAGGTTTTGAGCAGGTGGTGCGCTCCGGAGACCATGAGCTTTTAATCGAGTTCTCATGGACGAATCCGTTTCACGTCGGCGCTCTGTTGCAGCTTTCGGAACTCTATCGCGTTTTCGCTGAGGCCGAACGCGAACAAGAGGCGATAGAGCGAGCGCTTTGGGCTCTAGAAATCAGTACACATCCGCGTTATCGACCGGGCGAGGCATATCTGCCTTTCGCATACGTTGAAAACCGACAGTACTACCGAGCGCTATGCTGCGCTGCGGAGCGCGCGCGAAGCAAAGGCGCCTACCGCTCCGCCACGGAAATCGCCAAGGTGCTCTGTACCCTCGATCCACCGGTCGACGAGACAGGCTCGACAAGACGTCCGTGGAGCGACCCAGTAGGCGCGTTGCTGGTGATAGACGCGTACGCGTTACTGGCAAAGGAGTGGCAATGGATCTGCCAGTGCCTAGAAAGCGAACATCCTGCGGCGGTGTTGCTGCGCGATCTCCCGAATTGGCAGTTCAGCTATCTGTATGCGAAATACAAAAAGAATGGGATCGGAGCCTCGCAGATTCACGCGTCGCTAGTCGACGCGGTGCTCCTGAAGCAGCTACGCATGTGTGTGGAGCGCTTTCCTCATCTAGCTCGACTGCTCGCCTTCGATGCACGTGACGGTATGGAGTCGTTGCCACTGCTGTGCCGCCGCGCGATGTTCGGCTACGCCTCACGTACCGCTGCTCTCTGGCGGAACAGTCCGCTCATGGATTGTATCCGGCAGTGTCTGGGAACCTCAGACGCACGAAGTATTCCAGCGTACCCGATATCCACGACCGATGCGTCTTGGATCGGATGCGTTGGCTATAGCGATGATATTCGGTACACGGAATGGATTCATCGAGGCGATACCGCTCCAGCGAATGGCAGTGTATCGTTCGGCGAGGAGGAGGCAGCAGCATCGGCAACGACCGTAGCGGATGAGCTGCAGTTCTTGTCCATGGGCACCAACACCGAATCAAACCTTGACACAAACGCGAGTTCAGAAGTGGAATCAGGCGAAATGACACCCAACGGATCCGATAGCGACGCAGTTGCCGAACGTTAGATGCAACGGGGTGAGTATTTCCAAGGTTTGGTGCTGGCAGCGCACACTCGCGGATGTATGCGCGATGCTCCGTTTGCCTCGCGAACTAGCTCTTCGAGAAGAAACATTGTGTTTGGCTGCTCATCGCTCATCGCTGCAATACTCGGGTACGGCAGGCATTTCCGCAGCAAGTGCAAAGCTCTTCATGCCGAAGAGCGTGGAACACTTCTAACCGGGACATCGACTCGCTCTGGGAGAATCTGGGCGAGCATGCAATGCTCGGCCGTACCAACTCGTTCCGACGCACTGCTCGACAAAACCCAGCGCGTTTTCTTCGCGAGTATCCGCTACGGTGCTTCGATGTACGGGCTGGTGGTACGTGCCCAGCAATATTGAAAATCGAGCGCCATGATCGTTCAGCAGTGGCCCAGGAGAACTGTTTCAGGTGTATACACGGGGCGCTAGAGCCCTGCTGGATTCCCGACACGTCACGTACCGCTGCCTCGTGCCGAGCTGGGGATTCAATGCCCTCTCGCCTGATCAGTGCTTCTTTCATGCAAGTATTGGGCGTTTCGGTACGATACCCGTGCGGCGTACTAAACGATGCTTTCGACAGTTCGCTCGTTAAAAAGCCACTGGACGATCCGGAAGTAGCAAATATTTCTGGATGTTGATCGATACTTTCAACTCTCGGTCCAGAAAGTGCTTCCACGCAATGGTGCTGATGGAGTCACACCGCAGCCAGCACCTCAACCTCCATGGTCTCGCTATCCGACAATCGATCAGCGTACCGCACACTCGTTGGAGCATCGGACTCGGTTTCATTCTCTTATTCTGTACCAGTTTCAGCATGCACGCGTGCTCGCGATGCGTTGATATGCTCCTGAATGCATCGATGCGAATCGTTTACAATCGATTCCTGTACTCGTTGTACGCTCTCGTCGAGCGAGCAGGCGAGAAGCGTTGCGCGCTCCAGCACGTCCAGCGCCAAAGGCTACTCTAAAGCGAAGCGACTCGCTGGTCATTGCCGTTTCCAACTCATTCAGCAGGCTGCCGAAAATGCGCTTCTTGTCGTCGTACGACCGAAACCGTTGGCGAACCAGCTGGATCTCATGGTTGTCTGTCAAAAAGATCGTCTGCATGATCCATTTTTACGTTCATGTTCGCTCTGAATGAAGCGTACGAAACATGCCGTCTGGTCGGTACGGTGTCCGGAGCGTTGGGACAAGCTCTGACGCGGTCATTTGATTTTTCGGGGGAATCCTCCTAGTGCCCATGATGCACGTGTCTCGATGATGCTGAGCCGTCGAAAAATCTGAGCAGCGCCATCCGCTTTTCTTTCAGGTCTTCGGCTGCGTTCTCTTGATGTGGAGGCACGGCGACAGCCATGATGTCCTTGAAAGCGGGATCCGTGCCCATAAAGAACTCTGTCTCTCTCCATCTGCCGTGAACGATTAAAATCAGTCTCGTAGCGCGACTCGGACCAAGGTTTCAAACAGCGCCTGCGAATGGGTATGTCGTCGATCGGGATCGTCGCTGTAGAATTGAAACCGTGAGCGAGCTCCACCAGTGCCTGTCGTGGAGCTGTTCGAAGGCGTTGTACGTGCTAGCAGAGCCCAGCCACAGCTCGCTGAGGAAACCGCACAGTACAATACAGGACCGAAACGTCCTGTAATATATTCGTCCTTGATGTGACAGACGAGGTCCATACCGCATAATACCAATTTCAGTCGCGAGCTGCACTACCGCTCTTGAATGATGGAAAGCGAGGTTGTCTACCAGCAGGACAGAGGTATTTAAGAGTGAGGAACCGGGAAGCGTGCGTCGAAAAAGAATGGTGTGTTGCACGATCCTATCTTTTCGGCGATTTGTAAGCGACTACAGGATTGAATCATCGCTAGGGCTGATCTTTTCGTGATTATTGCTAGTTGCTTTCTGATGAGCGGCGGTTTCCCCATTTTTGAATACTCATATGCAACTGGTCTATCCCTTCTCCCGACTGAGGTCTCGTCGAGCGAGACGAACGCTCGCTAACCTTGTCATAAACGTTCGCATTGCAGTACAACATCCATTGCGTGTCGGTCAACAAGTGACGATCGTCTACACAAGCGTGCATTTTCGTTTGTCCATCCGTGCCCCTTTATCAACTTTCTTCTCAACGGTATGGAAACGCCCATCCTGTGACCTCTTTGTTCGCATTTTTTCCTGAACGTGTGGAGTGGGACGGATCGACGACGAGACAGTCGAGCAGATACACTTTCCCCAGTTCTTTCTTGGATGCACGACGTTCAGGATATTGACCACGGAGTGCGTGGCTCATTCACCTCCTGATCGTAAAATGAATGACTTGCACAACTAAGGCCGTTTTCGCGAGCGAGCAGGGACAGCGACCGTCTTTCCGCGACCTCTCATCAATCCACCGCATACAATCGTCTTGGAACGGACTCGCGAGAAAACAAACAAACAAACCGAAAACGACGCACTGGTATATGTATTCGAGCGGTCACGGCTCTGAGTCAAACGGCCAGTTCTGAGCGCTGCCCGCCTGCAATCGCACATCGACGGTGCCGTCTTCGTTTCCAGTGCCTGGATAAATGCTGAAACATGACGAAAGGTTGCCTCTGTGCGGTTCGAGGTGTGCACCGGTCACTTGGATCGAACGACCAACCGAAGCAGACACTGTTGAACGCATCACCCCTTCAACGATGATAGATGCCCACTCAAGCTGTCCCGATGATCCGCAAGGTGCCAAACATCGCGATGGCCGACAATTTTCGTAGAATTGCGTAGTTGTGTGAAAAACTGCGATATGGACGTGGACGCTTGTACACTGCCTTCATTGCAAGTGCGTCTAGCGCTAAAAAACCTCAATACTTCAATTTGACAATCGCACCGAACACCGAGAGCATGTGACTCGGCCAACGCATTCGAGGATCAATGGAGATTTGTGTCCTTGCTAGCAACAACAGCTGGCACACGTCCCGAAATGACACGCTCGTTTTCTTGATTTTTGCGAAAGGAGAACCCATGCGTTGCGAGCAGACACGTTCCCATCGAGTGTTTGGCGATGGAGATCAACGCCTTGCCAAACAAGCGGTGCCTTGCACGCCAACATATCCACCGCAGTCAGTTTCAGATGGTATTCGCGGAGTGGCGGACCGCTCTATCCAGTGTGAGTAGCAGTGGCGGTCCCTCAACACGCGTTTCGAACGAAGTGGTGCAGCACCGTTTTATGCATGTGTTCTTGACAAGGCCAGAGTCGCTCCAGCCGAACGACATGAAACCAAGACGCAGCGCCACCGGAGAAACATCGAAAAAGCTTATCTAGCTCCACACGCTGCCTAACGACTTGCCAGTACGTAAGTCAGCGCATTCATGAAGCGTGGCAAGCGTTCGGTGACGTGAGGCGCTACGAGCACTCGAGAAAGCAAACATGCAAGGAGCGTAGTTTCCTGTATGCGGTCTGCTTCTATTCTGGCCAATCGGTGACTCAGGTTCAGCACAAATACATGGAACACGAAAGCGTCGTGCAGAAGCACTTTAGGGTTCGTGTCTCTCTCTGCAAACCAAAACACACACCATTTCCTGAGCATATGCCGGTGCAAGCGCGGCTGCGTAGACGCAGCGACGGACAAGCCAACAACAGAGCAGTGTTTTGTTCGCGGGAACGTTTACACTAACCGGGGAACCTCGGAGTGCCCAGATAGTAACGGCACTCGGAAAAACGTTCATTGCTCAACGTCCTACCTCCAAGCTCCACTACGCCTGCTTCCCGCTCGGACGTACTGGTCACTTGCCACGTTCTATCGTACGTCGAGCCTGCCATGAGCGCCCGCGATAGCACATGTGCCGCCAGTACGGACGCAGCACGGAGACAGAGCGACTTTGACGTCTCATGAAGGGTACCGACTCCCGGCGTTGTTCACCCAGCACGGTGCCGCCTCTCGTCGTCGATTCGCGCTCGGACAGTCTACGTCCGCAAGCGTGCCTTTGCGGCACGACGCTTTCGAGAGAGCTGGCTCTTCGAATGAAGACCCTAAGGTCCTCACCCGTCTCCTGCGCAAACCTGTGTGGAAAGCGTTCTCGGTTGACAGCGCGGGCTTTTGATCCGCAACCATCTGTGTGAAAGTCCCCAAAACACTAGACCCGCGTTCTCATCCAGTTCACGGAGCCTTGCACCTGGAGTCAACAGCGCAAGGCCTTGCCACCTGACCTGAGCCCTGCACTGGACGTCGCGGAGCGCCGACGCCGTGGCTTGGGCGCGTCCTCCACACTCGGGTTCCACTGGGGAGGCCCTCGCTCAACATGACGCCCAAGTCTAGTGCTAGTCTTGCCGAGCAGCAACGTTCCCTATCGTTTCAGATACCGTCTGATGCTGGTGAGAACGGATTGTCTACAGATTCGTGGCCTCTTTTGCTAAAAAACTATGATCGCCTCAACGTGCGTACCACGCACTACACACCGATACCGGATGCAGGCTACTCGCCACTGAAACGACCGATACAGGAGTACATCCGAAGCGGTGTGATCAACCTGGACAAGCCGGCAAATCCGTCCTCGCACGAGGTTGTGGCCTGGATCAAGCGGATTCTGCGTGTGGAGAAGACCGGGCACTCGGGTACACTGGACCCGCAGGTCACTGGTTGTCTGATCGTATGTATCGAACGAGCGACGCGTCTGGTTAAGTCACAACAGTCCGCGGGTAAAGAATATGTCGCTGTTTTGCGTCTGCATGGTATGCGTCCCGAGCTCGACGAGGCGACTGTGCGGCGAGCGATCGAGACGCTGACTGGACCGCTGTACCAGCGGCCGCCTCTGATCAGTGCCGTGAAGCGACAGCTTCGGATCCGAACCATCTATGAATCAAAACTATTAGAATATGATCCGAAACGAAGACTGGTGCTTTTCTGGGTATCATGCGAGGCAGGAACGTACATTCGGACGCTATGCGTGCATCTAGGTCTGCTGCTTGGTGTCGGTGGTCATATGCAGGAGCTTCGCCGCGTTCGCTCCGGGGTTCACAGCGAGTACGACGGTATGGTCACCATGCACGACGTTCTCGATGCCCAGTGGCTCTTCGACACCACCAAGGACGAATCTTACCTGCGACGAGTCATCAAGCCCTTGGAAAGTCTCTTAGTTCACCACAAGCGCATTGTGATCAAAGACTCGTGCGTGAACGCGGTTTGCTATGGTGCAAAGCTCATGCTTCCTGGTGTGCTGCGATACGAAAACGATATTGAATGCGGGGAAGAAGTGGTGATCATGACGACCAAGGGTGAGGCTGTTGCCTTGGCCATAGCGCACATGAGCACATCGGAAATCGCCAGTTGCGATCACGGCGTTGTTGCCCGGATCAAGCGTGTAGTCATGGAGCGAGACTTGTATCCCCGGCGATGGGGTCTCGGCCCGGTAGCGAGTCGCAAAAAAGCGATGATCCAACGCGGTGAACTCGACAAGCACGGTCGTCCAAATGAACACACACCGTCTGACTGGCGACGTGTCCAACCTGAGCTCGAATCAGCACCAAGTCGAATGGAGAGACAAGCGGGTCCACCGGTTCGCCCGCCTAAATCGCACTGAGCGATCCAGAGTGCTACACCCGAGAGAATCAGTGGACGCTGCAAACCGAATGCTCACATATTGCCGGCGTACTCGGGTTCATAGATGCGCACCCGAGCCTAGGGGGCAAATTCTTCCAGTTCAACTTTGCGGTATTCCATGCACAACGCAGAATGCTTGGTGACGCGAGCTGTCGTAACGGCGGCTGATGCGCAGCGGGGCTGCTTTTTTCCAGCACGGAATACTCAGGCGGTGTTGCGTCGAGAACCTGCGAGCGTCCATGAATTCGAAGCAGCCTCGCCATGCGTTTGGATGTTTTGTACGAACGCATCCCCAGAGAAACATACGTGTATACACAAGTATCCAAGTGAGCTTGATTTGTGTTGCTTGCTCGCCAGCGGACTCTTTTCATGGACCCGGTGAGGGCAGCATTGCCGCACGTCTGGGAAAACTGGGCGATCCACGCTCCAGGAACCGTACCGGGGCACCTTACGATGCATTCGTCTGACGTATCATCGATCGACACCGAACCCTACACTGGATTTACTTTGACAAAGAAGCAGGCGAATCCGAGACCTCTGACCCGTCAGCAACCCGCAAAGTCACTGAACGAGACACGCAACAGGTGCACGGTGCAACAGCGTGACTGTACAGACGGTAGCGAATTCGTCCCGATGGAACGCAGTCGCTGTATGCCGGCTCCGGTCAGTGGGGCTTTGGTGTACCGCGGAACCGACTCGAAACCGGAGTCAACTGGTAGCCTGGAGAGGCGTCACGACACGTACGCGTAGAGGTGCGGTTGTGCGAATCTCGTGGGGCTCGCTTCCGAAGATCCCCAGCCGACGTCGCTACGCTCCGATAAGCTCGTCTCGTTTACAAAAAAAACCGTGCAGAGCGTTTGGGTTCCCGTGCTTGCCCTTCACCATTCTAGCTCATCAGGTATCCGGTACACCGACCAGATGGCCGCCCGTCTATATACACCGTCACGAAGACTTTGTTGACAACTCGGTCGTGCTCTCGTCGCACTCAGGCTCGTAGATCTCTTTCAACTGCGCAACGCGTAAATGTGCGAGGAGATTGCGCGCAGCCTTGGTGTGGTTGTAAACGTCCCCGTTGAACGCTTGCGTTGCGTCCCGGACGTTCCAAAACTCAAGAATGCGCTGCCCGCCAGGGTGCTGGACTTTGAACCGCGTACAGTCGTGTACGATACCCTCGATCACGACGAGGAGACGGTTCTCCTCCTTCGCTAGGCGTTGCACATCCTTCCAAGTCCACACCGGCAGACTTTCAATGGGCTTGCCCCAATCGACCCGCTTTTTGGCCTCGTCCAGTATTTCCTGACGCACCTGTAGGCGCGCCTTCACGAGTTCATTACGCGGGAACCGAACCAGATGCCACGCGAGTCCAGCCCATGATAGGAGCCGGATTACCCACTTGGTAGGGTCCCAGTGATACCACACCACGCCATTGCGATAGTCATGCGGGAATTCATGGTGGAAATTGTGGTAGCCCTCGCCTAGTGTGACCAGTGCGGTGATAACCGAGTCGTAGCTGGTATGCCGGCGTGAGAAGGTTTGCTCACCCCACCAGTGCGCGAGGGAATTGACGCAGAATGTTGATTGCTGGACAAACAGCATCCGCCCGAGACAAGCGTACACAAGGCCACCCCAGAAGTCTCCCCATCCTAGCGTAGATATCGTCAGCGGGATCACAAACGAGAAGAGAATCGCAATCTGCAGGTAGTAGCGATGCTGGAACCGCAGGATCGGGTTGGCGTTCAAATCGGTAATGTCGACACGGCCCTGGCGCTGCCGTGGTAGCTTGAAGACCATCCACCACAAGTGCGCGTACCAGAATCCCTTCTCAACCGCGTACGGGTCGCGGTCCGAGTCAACATAGCGGTGGTGCGCGCGGTGTAGACGGCACCAGTAGCGGGCACTGCCCTCAAACGCCGCCGCTCCGAAACACGCCAGAATGACTTGTACGAGCCAGTGCGCCTCATAGGAGCGGTGGCTCCACAAGCGATGATACCCGCCGGTAATGCCAAGTCCGCAACAGAAATAGGTCACTATCGCGAGTACAAGCGTTTTCCGCTGAAGAGGCACGAACCAGATCCCAATCAGCGTTCCAATGAGCGGCGTGAAGATGATGCTCGTCGAGAGCCAGTTGATGCGCTGTAGAAGCGGCAGTTCGTTCAGTTCCTTCTCGCTCATCCACTTCGAACTCCGCGTCTTCTCGAATACAAGGCCACGTTGTGGGTCAAACTCAACACCCTCTCGCTCCAGCGGCTCCACAGCCGGTTTCGGACGCGGTTTCAGCGTTGGGATAACCGCACCGCTGTCGTCCACGGCGGCTGTGGACGGATTGCTGCCCTTTTCCTCTTCACGAACTTTTGATTCAACCTTGGCTGTCATAGTGCGGTTCTCAAAAGTGTGCAGAGGCTGTCCACAACACAGATGTTTCACGTAGAGGTCGTCCTGCGCAAAGTGCGTCACGTCACCCCAGCGTACACCTGGATGGAGACTGGAACGAGGTTACGCGCACCTGTGCCCCGTCGAGCGCAGCGTCGCAGCAGCATCGGCGCCATTGGCGGCGCTGCTGCGGCGAATGTGTGGTGATTCTGCGGCAGCGGCGACGGCGACGGCGAATTCTTTGCTAGATTGACAAGGACATTTCCATGGACCTGCGTTCTCCGGCAGTGCGCTTTATATTCGCGCGCAGTGAAGCATCCGTTGCTCCGCGCCCTACTTCCAAATTCCATTATCCATACTTCTACTCGGATCCAGTGGTCATTGCCTATGTTCTATCGTGCGCCGCATGCCGGTTGTTTCGTATCCCCCTGTGGCGCTGGAACAGATGTTTCATAGAGCCGGACCTGCATTGCCATACCACTGAGGGCGTCGGATCATGGCGGGGTGCACTCGACACGGATTCGGGACTGATCAGCATGCTGGGAACCAGCAAGTTGTGCTAATAGACGAACTGCCTGCGGCAGCGCGAAGCGATCCACTAGGAGTCCACTGCGACCTGAGAAACGTGCAGACGCTGCCTATCTGCACCTAGTTTCAGAATAATATGCGTGGCGGGCGAGCTGCTCAGGTTTCGCGGCTGCAGCAGCCACTGCAGAGTCGCACGGAGCGCAAACTCGGCAGACTCGTACAGTTCCAGGGACGTTCCGCCTCGAAGGTGAACTTTCAAAGTTACGGGAACGTTTCCCCCTTTCCAAGTTCATCGTACAGGGCGGCAAGGAATATATCCATATATTGGCTGGTGAATCGAGAGTCTCTGTGCTTTATTCGAAATAGCGCGCTCGATGCGCGCACCTGAGAGATCAGGCAGTCACGAGAATGACGCGAATTTCAATGTTGGAGGGAAACGCGAGCATGACAGTACGTTTTCTTGTTGGTCTACCCTTAAAGTTGTACGTGCGTTGTATTCGTGGCAAAGTATAATTTTCAGTTTAACTGTGTTTCAGTCCTCAAGCAATTATATTCAACTGATTTTTCGCGATTTATAACAGAAGCGTTCGAAGTGCGCTCTTTTTCAAAAAGATAAAAACGGAAAGTGATGGTAAAGCACGTAGGTGATCCTGGAGGCCCAATGTCGCTGGCTGCCAGAAAAAAAACAAAAAATGGAAGAGCAAAGAGGAACAGGAGAAGACGAAGAAGCAAAAGAGGGAGCCCCTACGTCAAAGGCTGCAAGAAAGACGACTGTACGGCGAGATGGCGGTGAAATCCTGTCTTATTAAACATATGAAGGATCCGTACATGGAAAAGCTGCGAGAGGCTATCAGAAACCGTATTGAGTCGCACACCTTGAGTATTGTAAAGGCTTCTTCAGGACTAATGCATTTGGCGAAGAAGATATATCATGACGTGACGAACATCAAAACAGTCGAGTTTCCGGAAGAATTTTTCTCAACAAAACCTTTTTCGTCACCTGATGCTTGGCACCGGGGAAGCGTCGAGGACAGATGAGCGAGTGCATGCCCTCCCCGAGAATTACGCCGAGCACTGCCTCAGCGGTATTCGATACATGGGTGACGCAGATATTTACGAATACGGGGCGATCAAGGACCTCACGAACCTGAAGAACCATGCGACTATGAACCTCGAACGTTTCATGATAGGCGCTATCTTTGCAGTGTACCCGGGCCTCACTCGCCAGAGAATATGGGCTATCATCAATGGCATCACGAACGATCTCCAGTTCATACTGGAGATCGAATTCGTCGACAAGAAGGCACCATGCAGGAGAAAGAATGAAGCCTCTGTCATCCGTGTGGCTGTTCAAGAGCACCGTGCGGTCTTGGGGCTTGTCAAATCCTGCAGAAACGATATCAGAGTTGAAAAAAGATGGTATCCCCTCATCCTGCGGTATTTCCTGTTCCTGAAGCGAGAACTCGAACGCAAGGCCGAGATGGAGCTGATTTGGTGAAAAATGAAGACTCGGAGAGACCGACGGCTGCACTTCTGGATAAGCGCTTCAACGTCGTTCCGATATGCGAGATCAAGTCGCATTTTGTGACAATCGATTCCAGCGTCCACTAAGGCATCATGAGGGAGCTCAGTCTGGAGTTCGATGTACGCAGCAAGGAATTTACGGGTGAAAACCGGGAGAAGTACAGGAAGAATATCTTCGATTTTTAAACGTCTCAATACGAGCAAGCAAAAGGTATTTACTGGGATCATCGAAACCGATGGCGTATCCATGTGTGTGTCCACTACCGGCGGTTGAATGCGGACCGTCCACTTCCGTCCTCGACATTGCCCGTGACGAAGCATGAAGATGGGAAGGGGGAGGATCCAGCGACACAGAAAGTGCATGAGAACGACATTGTCGTTGGCGCGGGCCCCGGAAACACGAATATCGTAACCATTGCACTCCCATATGTAGGAAAGATGGTATCGACGGCAACTTATGCCAGAACAACATGCATCTTTTAAATTTATCGATAGCGACATATTACCGAGAATCGGGAAGAATGAATGCAAGATTGAAAAGTGAAACGTGGAATGCAGGAGTAAAGGAGCACATGGAGATGCCATCAGCTGCGATTGCCGCACCCGGAATCGTACATATCCCCAAGTACACGTCAGTTGCTGAGACAACGTCCATACAGGACGAATCCGTTTCTACCATACAGCATCGAGGGATGTAACATGTATTCCTATGGCTACTGAATGCAAGCGCACGAAAGACATGAGATGGATCCGCTTTTCCGACGGGTATTGGACCAGTATTGGCAATGTTACACTGCTCACAGGCATGCAATTTGACGCACGCGGATAAGGTGGGTCACTGCGGCTACTGATGACCAGTTCCGCTCATTGGGCGTACTTCTCATGGCATTGGATCAACGAAGCGGAGCCGATTCCGCTGCCTTGCGAGCGCCATCAGGTCTCAGGCAGGAGAATTTGCCTCCTCCATAGACGCCACCACTTTTCACTGAGACCACACGAGAATTATCCCACGGAACAGAGGCATTGTGCAGCAACTTTGCGATTGACATACCAACTTTGAACCTCGTTCTTTGCGACACGCCAGCCTGGCTTGGAATTCGCAGGCGTCGGCTCTGGGGAGAAATTCAAAGGCTACTCGCCGCTTTGCCGCACGGCATCATCGCTTTCCCGTTTCGTCGTTGTGGCCCGCAAGAAACCTAGCATCGAACTGTTGGAGGCTCTTCGGAAGCAAGGTGTACTATTTCCCACAGCTTGACGTAAACGACTGTTGAAGCTGAGCGCTGCGTACGCATTCTCGAAGTTGCTACCACACTGCACGATTTTCGTGGAAGCATTCACGCATATGACGCATGTACCAAGCGAAGACTCCCACAAGATCCAAGTGTCGACAGCGAAATCGCCACCGCCTAATTCGAAGCGAACTATCGCTCACGAGCTGGAGTCGATGGAAACCTCTGCTAGGCCGAGTCGCTGCCGCGAGACAAACGGCGGGCCCGCAGGCCCCTGCAATCCCTGGACGGGTAAACCGTTTTCGAGCCTCTATTACCAGCTCGAGGAGAAGCGACGGGCGCTTCCGGTGTTCCAGGAGCGTGAAAGAATCGTCGAAATCGTTAAGCGAAACCGCGTCGTTGTCCTACAGGGAGAGACCGGCTCAGGGAAGACAACCCAGGTACCGAGGCTCCTCCTCGAGGCGGGGTTTCAGCGTATTGCTTGTACCCAGCCACGACGCATAGCTGCAGTAAGCGTTGCGACTCGGGTGGCGCATGAGATGGATGTGCGGCTTGGCGAGCTGGTCGGCTACACCATTCGCTTTGAAGACGTTTCGCATCCGAAACTGACGCGACTCAAGTATGTGACGGATGGCATGCTGCTGCGCGAGGCGTTCCAAGATGATAGGCTCTCGCGCTACGACTGTATCATTTTAGACGAGGCCCATGAACGTACACTGAGCACGGATGTACTCATGGGTCTTCTCAAGGGTATTCTGAAGCAGCGCCCCGAACTGCATATGGTCGTGATGAGCGCAACCCTGGAACGTGATCATTTTTGCACCTACTTTGACCATGCTCCGTTGCTGAATGTAAGCGGTAGAATGCATCCCGTGGATATTCGCTTTGCAGAGCGTCCTGTCTTCGACTATCTGTTCGCAGTGGAGCAGCAGGTACGCCAAATTCATGAAAACGAACCGGCTGGGGATGTGCTGATCTTCCTCACCGGTGAAGAAGAGATAGAGGATATGTGTAGCCGCCTGCGTCACTACTCACGAGCGACGGCGCGAAAACACGGAGCGCCGTTGCAAGTGCTGCCGCTGTATTCGGCGTTGCCCATGTCAGTACAGGAGCGGGTCTTCGAGCCGCCACGCCCACCGGAGGCCCGCAAAGTCATCGTCGCAACAAACGTAGCGGAGACCTCGATCACTATCGACGGGATTACCTATGTGATTGATCCAGGCTTTGCCAAGGTCAAAATTTACAACCCGAGCACTCGCGTGGAATCGCTTTTGGTGTCGCCAATCAGCCAAGACAGTGCAAGACAGAGGGCAGGTCGCGCAGGCCGAACCCGTCCCGGTATTTGTTATCGTCTGTATACAGAGGAGGCTTTCCGAACAGAGCTGCCGGCGCGCTCACATCCCGAAATCCTTCGTTCCAATCTCTGCAACGTCGTACTCACTTTGAAGAAACTCGGTATTCATGATCTTATTCACTTTGATTTCATGGACCCGCCGGCGCCAGACACCATGATCCGGGCTTTGGAGATGCTCTTCTATCTGGGCGCCGTCGACGAAGAAGTCGAACTGACACCACTGGGACGCCAGATGGCAGAATTTCCACTCGATATACAGATCGCTCGAATGCTGCTTGAGTCGCCACGTCACGGATCGAGTAACGAAGCAATCACACTGGCCGCCATGCTCTCCGTCCCAAACGTTTTCTTGCGTCCACGTCAGCAAGCAGACGAGGCTGACGCTCGAAAGCAGCGTTTCGTTGTATCCGACAGCGATCACGCCACTTTGGTGCGCGTCTTTGAGGCCTTCATGGACCACGGCTGCGATCGCCAATGGTGTGCGGAGAACTATTTGAATGATCGAGCGCTCATGCACGCGGTGAACATCCGCCGACAGCTGGAGCTCATGATGCAACGAATGGGTCTACGTATCTGCTCGCCGGGTAGGCGCGCTCCGGACCGTTGGATACGACTGCGTCGCTGTGTGTTGGAAGGGTTCTTCTCGCAAACTGCATTCTGGATGCGACGACGGGATTACTTGACGATTCGGGATGAACAGCTCGTTGGCCTTCATCCCAGCAGCGTCATTCGCCATCGACCTTCGTGGGTAGTATTCCACGAGTTTGTACTTACAACCGGGAGCTATATTAGAACAGTGAGCCAGATTGAACCGAAGTGGCTCTTCGAGCTGCCTACAAAATACTACGATCTACTGGAATACAAGGAAGGAGCATCGCGCAGGGCGCTCGAACTCGCCGCCCGTCTAACAGGACAGCGGCGCTCCGCGGCACCGTGACTTGCATCCAGAATAAGGTTTGACGTATTTCCCAAGTTTGCGGCGTCTCGCCGGTGAGCACTGCAGCGCCAACCTCGGGTGTATGCGAACGTGCTTGCCCTTGCGATACGGAACAACTCGCATCCATGGGTGAATGGTGAACACTCAATCGCACAGAGCAAGTTTCGCCAGCCTCGAATACACGAGAGGGTGCGCACCTGTCATCGGTAACCAGAGAGGAGGCCCTCGTATCTATCGAGACGCTTCCATGGTCAGTCAGCGCCAGGCCAGTCTTCTCGTCGGGAACGGGGCTGGCATCCATCTATCCATCTATCCATCCATCGCACGAGCGAGCAGCTTACGGGTGTGCGGTCTCGTGCATGTGCTCACTGCAACGCTAGATATGCCGCTACGGTCTCTGCACCGAGACAGAACGACCTTGGCGTAATCGTCAGGGCATTCACTTGAAAGCCACTTTTCATTTGGGATTGCCACGTCGCTCTGCTGGCACCAGTGATGGAGTATTGGTGATGAATGCGAGGGTATCGGGACGCGTCTGCGATAGCTCGCTGAACGCGTGCCTCTAGGCGTACGTTGCATACGGCGACTTGCACAGCGTGCCTCCGCCGTTCCCAAACGCATACCAGACTCGCAACGCCTTCACACGACATGATACCTCGAGCTTCATTCAGTTCCCGCGAAGACGGCGTATGGTGTTGGCAAATGCGCCAAGTGCCAAGCATCGCCGAACGTGGGCAAAGGACTTTGTCACCGGCGTCGGTTGAGGCGGAGACTCACAGCGAGGCGCGCACGAGACGCCTCGCCTGTGTACGAGTCTGCGTTCTCAACGACGCGGTGCAGACGCTTGCTTCGTGCTCTATAAGCGCTAGCCACTGGGACATTACGGCTGCGTATGTTCTCTCCAGTGATAGAGAATCGCACCACAGGCGGGAGTGCAGCCGCCTCACAGCTTATCGATTCGAATGGAGCATTGCTTGAGGCAGCGTATCCCTTGCCTCGGTAATGAGGCGCGGACTGGTGCAAACCCCAGAAACGTGCAGAGCGCCAGCTCCACGTGTTTTGTGGTTGCATGCAGCGGCGATGACGCTGGCAGAAGCGCGCACCTCCATCGAAAGGACCCATCAAATCCGAGGCAGCAGCAGCAGCAGCAGTAGCAGTAGCAGAATCCAGCACGACATCGCTTCGGGCGTGCCCTGTGAACGACTGCAGACCTTGGCGGCGGTTTCATTCGTACACTTCTGGAGGTCATGCTCCCTATGACTCAGTGCAGGCCTGATCACGCAGGGTCGCCAGCGCTACTTGGAGCGCACGACGCAGCGGACGCAGCGGTACCTGAACTGCCTGATCCCGGAGATACACACGACTGCTGGTCTGGGAATCGGGATAGTGCGCAGTCGCCGTCGCTGCCGCAAAATCCAGGTCCGCAGCATCCATGTCATCGGTTTCGCGCTCCCAGAAAGGTAATGGTGACGACGGTATCGGAGGCGAATCACCCTCTACGGAGAAGTAATGGACCGGAGCTCCGCCAGCATGAGCGTACATGTCGTGCTGGAATCCGTAGGGAAAGAGCTCGATCAGCGCTGATCGCCACGGTGGTAGTAAACTAGCGTAGACGAGCTGGGCACCATGAACGGATATCAGTACATGCGTTCGCTGAATCATCTCTACCAGCCGTTGAACACTGCTGCGCGTGGTATCGTTCGCGCTCGCCTCTACAATGGTAAAGTCGTAGGCGTAGGCCTCGCGATAGCGGCGGAGTAATGCAACCACAGCATCCTCGTTTGCAAGGCATCGACGACGACATGCGGCTTGCGAGCGCTTCTCCGCACCTCTGCGAAGGTACGTCACCTGCAGCCGTGGCGACGGTCGGTGCCACAGCGGCATTATCGAAGGGACCGCCCTGCACTGGTCACGACCGCTGGTATCCGCTGGGAGCATAGTCCGCTGGGCTGGTGCGCTCTTCATACCCAGATGATCGAGTACAGCTGCGCGCCATGCCATTGCATCAGCTGGTGAACGAAAGAAACGACTTTTCAAGAGTCCAGGCAGGAGCAGCCGAGAGCCGCACAGCACCGTGTTGCGCCGGAACGGAAGCTCCCGGCCTTGTTGCCTCGAATACGCAGTCACCATTGCATGCAGATATACACAGAATATGCTTTGGTTATCGCGTTCAGTGCCGCAGGCGTATAACGGACTGGTTGCGTGCTGGGCGTGCGCTGGCCACCAGAGCACCACCGGAGCGTGGCGCTTTCCCTCCGAGGCGCCAAACTGCCGGGGAAGGCCCCAGTTCGCGAGCCATTCTCCGGCGAAATGTGCCGGGTTAAAGTAGGCAGCCCTGGAGAACCAGTTGAGGACAAGCGTCTCATTTGTCAGGTTGGGAATCGCGCGTCGTACGGGTTCCAGCGACGTGACCCGCTCGACTCGAACGCGCTTTTGCTGGAGGAAGCTCTGCACACGGTGCGTTGCGTCGGGGTCCACGGACCTCTGGGAACCACTCGCTTCGATAAAGAGCACTGCGTTGGTCGAGTTAAAGCAGAACGGTGAGCGCACTTCTAAGACGTGTTCCGTGTAGTGCTTGGAGACGACGCCCGCCGTTCGGTGCCGCCAAACGTGCAAACGGAAACGGGCGGAACGCGCTCCACGCTGTAACAAACTTGTTGGCAGAGAGTGCGCATCGAGCTCCGATCTGGGTTGGTGGAAGGCGAACCAGAGCGCCAGATTTCGTACTAGTTCGAAGATCAGTCCACAGAGCAGCACCTGTCGCCACATACAAACGCAGGACTAGGGTTTTAGTGCGGATGCTGCAGCGGCGCTACAGCCCTGAGCGCAGACACGTCGGATGGCGTCCTTGAGGGCAGCGTTAACCTGTTGCTCGCGAAAGAGTTCAGGTGTATGAGCTGGTTCGTAGCAGCATTCGCGTACACAAGGCAGCATGATCAGGTTTATCGATCCCAGCTCCTTCAGACATGCTATGACTGTGTCAGTAAATGAAATCAGACACGGAAATGCTTGCTCTGTTCCTGCATTCCGATGTTTCCGACCATTTTTCGAACGCACTGCATCGGAATTCGAGATACAGCAATGACGGCTTACGGATGCATACGTAGTTTTATGATTATCGGTCGTTTTTCGGAGTCGCTCCTTTGACTCGTTGCCATCTGGATTTCGCTTTGTTATCGTACTGAAGATGATTCGCGACGCGCTCCAGCAAGAGTTCTCAAAATAACAGGTACCGTTATGCCGTGCATCAGTGCATGCCTCTAAGCTTCTTCTTTTCTTTACGTGGAGCATGCTCAAGTCACGCATTCTTCAAGTTTTCGATGTTCCTGTTTCAAGGCCGCTCGGGGCACAGCAATGCGCGCCGCTGATTCCAGGGCGAGAGAAACTTCACGTCGTCCGACTACGACTTGCTCACCAGCTCATGCGGAACCTTCACGGAAATGTTGACTGTAGGGAATCCTTCCCGTTCGGAAGGAAAATCCTGCTTTATTTGTGGCCATCAGCGAGAGGCCGTTCGATACACATATGATGCAGCTCACATCATTTGTATCCAGAGGCTCCCGTCTCGTCCGTTTGCATGCGAAAAGGTTTCGAGCTAGAACTGGAGCCATCGCAGCGACCGTATACTGTGAAGCGTGCGTCAGTGCGTGGCAAGAAGGGAGCGTAAACGGGTCAGGACCTGTCGACTTGTTCTCTAGTCTGGACATTCCTTCCGGTTCTTGGTTCATCATGGGCAACATGGTGTTCCATGAACCCCCAGTCGAATGGAACAGCGTACGATTGCGCATCCAGACACAACAGAGACCTTGCTGAACAGTTCGCGTACAGAAAATGCCTGCGATCGTAGTTTTTACCCAGTTGGGCGCGGAAACGGACGAGCACATCCCTGGGGGGAGCCTCTGCTTCCAGTCAAGAGCAAGTACCAAGGGAAGAAGCCAGCGTGCATGCGCTACAAGGCAACCCTGGGAGCAGGAGAAAAAGGTTCAATAGACATCTTGAAACACCTGATCACAGTCAAAATGTGAACGCCGCGACAAGCGTAACGATGTTGTATTCAAAGCAGGTGAGCATGAGAAGCGATTCGTAGATCGCATTCCCCACCTTTGCTCCAAATGCGTCGCTGACACCGGGAAGCCGAGTCATCGGGACTTGAACGCTGCCATCAACCTCCGTCGACTGCGGAAAACGGTACTCGAGGGAGATGCGTGACCAAAGTCTTTCAATCTGGAGATACGAGAAAAGAAAAGCAGGCAATCACACGGAAGGCCAGCAAACGCCACCGCTGATAAACCTGGGAGAAGACCAATATACTAGTATCCATGCCCGACATGGAATTCTCTATTCGTTTTCCCCTACTATGGGTGTATGGCATTTCAAACACCCAAGCAAAGTGCATCCAGTGTACACAATCATCCGCCGCCGCCGCCACCGCCGCCGCTGCACCGCCGGCGCGATGGACAACCGCTGCCTTCATCGCGTGAATACTCCAACTGCTGAGATCTGTTCCTGAAGTTTCTTCTCAGCACTGCTTGTGAGCTAGCCAAGCTGATGTTCGTTCTCGGTTTGCTGCACGCTGCGCGGCCTAGTCTTTCTTGGCAGAAACTTGAGCGTCGGCGACGTCTGCACTTGGGGCAGCGGAGACCGCGCTCCAGTGGACGTGGTTGCGTGGTGGCGTTGCGGCCGCCACCGGGTGACCCCATCGCCAAGAAGTACGCCGAGCTGGACAGCGACCCCTACGGACCCGCGCGTATTCGAAACGAGCCCCAGATGGAAAAGAATCAGTTTGGGATAGAGCAACCGGTGCTAAAACCGTTGGAGCAGTTTCAGGTCTCGATTTTTGGAGAGCTCCGTGAACCTGTCGAGGAGCAGGACTTTACATATCGCTGGGAGCGGGACAGCGACGAGGACTGGCCCGTCTGTCCGCGCGGACTTTACCCAGAAAACTACCCGCTTTCGGATGTGCTGAAGGCGGAGTTGGACATGCCAACTGTCGAGGAGTATGACTATGATGAGCGCGTGTACCATATCGTGGAGCTCGAGCCATCCATCCTCGATATGCTCCAGGAAGACGGCCTGTTGAGAGTTCGAGACAAGCGAGCGCCCAGCGACGCAACGGGTACGAAATCCAAGCGAGGTCAGCGCGGCATCAGAGCGCCGGTGGAGGGCACCGAACCCGCTCGGGCCTCGAAAGCTGGTCGACGTCGCCGGGAACGTGACGACAGCGAGGCGCTCTTTGACGACGTAGAGGATGTCGCATTTGGAGACGATGTTTCGATCCATGAGCTTCCGGACGTCGATCCCGACGAACCCACCTTGCTTGAAGACGAGTCTCTTGTGGATGGTGATCTCGAAATCGATGACATGATCGACGAAGGCGATCTGGACGTGGATTCCGAGTATGATGACACTGCATTCGAGGACGATACAACGGACTACGACGCAGACGAGGTACTGGATGATGACAGCGATGACTATCGGTTGGATAGTTTGAACGAAGATGTTGATGTGGATTTTGACTATGACGGCGGGTTCGGTAGCCGTGCCACCGGACCAATCGGTCTCAGTGATGACTTTGACTATGATTAGCGGGGTAGGGCGATTTCGATGGGTACATAGACCTGTTCTTTTTTTTGTTTGCATGCGAGCAGCCTGACGGATCAAGTGGAAACCGGTTGATGACGCGGCGATCATCATGCGCATCGGTGAGCATCTCCTTGGAACGAATAGCGCGCGAGTACGCATCAACGATTGTGCAGCGATGACACGCCCAGTCGATGAGTGCCTGGTACGGTCGTGCGCCTGTCGGAGTATGCGAATGTGTGCTCATGTTCGCAAAGCGGAGCATTGGAGTTGTTCGGATTGAGGCAAATATCATAGACGTTGACGGGATCTTGACGAGTTTTGAAACGCGAAGCTCAGCGGGTCGCTTCTGAGCGACCTGTCATGATTCGAAACGCTGTTCATAAACTTGAGAATATGGATATATGTTTTCGTAGACGATCTGCACGGTACACGTCCGCCACGTCCGTCGGATTGTCACCGAGCTCGCTGGCCTGAAATGCGGCCGAGAAGCGCCAGCCGGGGCTCGTGAGCACAACGTGCTGGGCTCGCAAGAGACCGCCATCGATAAGTCTTGCAAGGGTTCCCTTTCCAGAGCGAGTAGCCGGTTGCTGGTACTCCCAGCGAGGTTTTCGGCGTTCGATATTCGAGAGTCCTGTCGTGGTTTCCGAACACTGGACAAAAAGCATACTTGTCTCTGTCATGGTTATCCTGGATCGCAGAGCGCCTGCGCCCAGTTGCGACTGGAAGCCGTGCGCCAGGGATGCTGCTTCGCCACCGTGATTCCGTCTACGCCCGAGCATTCAGCGCACGATCGGATTGTGTACTTGCCGCTGCTGGAAGCGTACGAGTTTCATGTCGATGCATGATGCGTCCTCAAGTCGCCTGTCATGGAAATCAATGGAGTATGGACGTCCGTCACGCTTCCGAGGAATCTCATCCAATGAGCGGTGCCTGTTCGACGAGAGATGCATCGGTCTTGGTTCGCATTCGCCACAATCCCATGCGAACCAGAAATCCACCACTGTGCATCGCACGGACATCGAGCGCGAGGGATGAGTCGGAGGTGGTCACGAAGGAGGAAATGGTGCGCCCAGCGCTTGCTAGAAGCGTGTCGGGAACACAACCACTGCATGCTGCCACTGCCATTGAAACCGATGATGACTCGGTACTCGCGATTGTTTCAGCGGGCGAAACACTCACTGGCAGAGATCATGTGAATCCTGAGTGAGCGCGTGGCACCGTGACCCGATGCTCGGGGTAGCGAACGGATGTCGCACAGCTACCCGAACGTGACGCCGAGTGGAAGCCAGGCGGAACAGCTGCAGCGCCTCTGTATGACGCGCGTTCCGAGAGGTCTGCGGAGAGAGATGCCCACCACTGACACTGAAGCCCGTCGCATAGATCGTACGTTTCGCCCCGGAACCCGATCTAGCTACCGGGAGACCATGTGGATGCGTCATGTATGGACGGTGGAGTTTACCACGCGCTCGTTCGGAATCGTATACACAGGCGATGCACGTTCGCTGCATCGATCGGACGCACAGGAAGACGCAGACACCGTCATGTTTGCACGGGACGATTCTGGACAATTACGAACAAGAATGCTTTCCGCGTGGCGTGCGCTTGTTGGGCGCATGGGACTTTTCTGAACAAATAGGTTCAAAGATTGCATTCCAGTTGGAACGCCCCTGAAGAGGCGATCGGTGCGGGGCGCGCATGCTACACGCCCGGTTGTGTTCCGATACGAGCGGCATTATCGCAGGCTGCGCAGTCGTACGCTTATACGTAACGACACGGTACCAGGAGCGTACTGGTCGCACTGAAAACAGCGACCAAACAAACGTGCAAGACGCGCCGAACTCTAGCTCCTATCGGGCAGAGGTCGCTAACGGCTATCGCATAATGTCCGTGTTTCGGCGGTTTCTTTATCACCTCGGGTACCTGGCACGGGAGACGGGACAGGCACTCGATCGAGCGGGCTGCTTTTTGCAAGGCAACTTTGCTTATCGAGAAGCGCTTTTCTTGTCCCGACACCGCCAAATCATGAACCTGGTTGATCGAAAACCCATAATTTCTCCGCAGGTCCAGTTTATAGCTCCGAATGCTGCTATAATCGGTGACGTCGCTATCGGTGCTGCGAGCTCTGTCTGGTATGGCGCCGTCATTCGAGGCGACGTCAACAAGGTGGTCATCGGTGAGCGAACCAACGTACAGGATCGAGCCGTGATTCACGTCGCCTCTGGAGGCGGTAAGCTCGAGAGAGCGTTACCCACTTTCATTGGCAACGAGGTAACGATTGGGCACGGAGCTATTCTTCATGCGTGTGCTGTTGAGGACCAGGCGGTTGTTGGTATGGGCGCCATTGTTCTAGACGGGAGCAGAGTCGAAAGCGGTGCAGTGATCGGAGCGGGGAGTGTTCTGCCGCCGGGCACTGTTGTCGGTGCCGGCCAGTTGTGGTTGGGTACGCCTGCGCGCTTCGTGCGCCTTGTTTCTGCCGAAGAGAAGCAGCAGTTCGCTGTCCAATGTAGTCAGTACGTCGAGCTTGCCAAAATGCATGCCACAGAATGCGGTAAGACGCCAGACCAATTGGGTGCGGAGCAAATGGCGGCTCTGCTCTGGGAGGAACGCAGCGAAGACTATTTGAGCAGTCTCGGTCTTCTTGGAAAAGAAGAGGACGTTATGGCCGCACAGAAGGCCTATTTGGCCCACGAACGACAATTGGCCGCGTCTGGTGCACCAAAAGGCAGCGGGAAACCGGAAACAAAGATTTCCTCGTCGACTGATGCACGGCAGCAGGTGTCGGCTGGGCACTAGGAGGCGGCCGCGCAACCTCACGCACCAGGCAACTGTGCTGTGCACCGCCACATGCTCTGGCATGCTTTTTAATGTGCGTGCTCGTAGATAAAAGGCAACCATGGCAATAGTTAGGAGGAATCATTGAATCGGTCGTTGAACGAGCGATTTTGGTGAAATTTCGGTTCGTTTCGAGCGAAACTATGATCGATGGCCATCATGTGATCGCAGCAGGCGATCCAGGCGTTCCTTGGAGCACATCGACTGAAGTCGTGCCCGCTCACATGCGCCTAGCGATGAAGCATCGAATGACGAAGCTGGACGTACGTGCGTTGAAGAGGCCAGTCTCGGGAACAGCAGACCATGCTCTGGTGACAGCGTCAAAAGGCACGACGAGATACACCTTGAAAAGGCCGCTTGTGAGCATTCCGTATCCATGCTCTCGCACCAGCGTAAACAATCACTACGAAATGGATGGAGAAACGCCGTGCTCCGCGCTTGCTTCAGATACTCACCTGAAGAGCGATTGCCCATGCACGAGGTATTCATCGCGTTTGAGTGCATGACCATGATCGGGTGTATGTTCATACACCGACGTGCAGACGCTTCCCAGTGGTTCTCGAACGGCGACCTACTACTCGTTTCAACTTCTACTTGTGCAGTTCGAGCCTACGAGGTCGGTCCACAAAGTTGGTTCATGACAGGCTTGGAGGTCTCCTCTGCGGTATCGCACATTTCCTGATATTGACTGCGGCGTTGACGTCCCCGTTCACGAACTCCGTACGTTTCCTGCCCCTGGACGAACGCGCCAGTGCAAGGAGTTCTCGAACTCGAGCACTCTTTGCCGTTTGATGCGCTTCAGCTCTTCGTACTTTTCTATCCCCTGAGCGATAGACTGGCCCGTTTCCATCCCGACTTTCTGAAGTGTACATCGCAGCTCATGGTGCACGTATGTCTTTCGGAACGCATCTATGGGGACCGTGTCAAAACGCTGTGCGCACTGCTCGTGCGCTAGTGTCGACGGAGCCGGTGTGCTCCCTTTCTGAGGCACCCAGCGCCATGCTCCGTATGCTATTAGGAGCATTTGACTCTTGTCTTCCTTAAAGACGCTCAACTGATTGAAGAAGTTCACGAATGCATGCTTCTTCCTGCAGCACAGCCTCATTCGCTGACGAGCCCGCCGGGCTTTGTGTACAGTTTCCACAGCTCCTCGAAATGAGCAGCTTGAGTTGCCAGGAACTCTAGAAAGTCTCGAAAGCTCGCGCCTCGGCTCGTCACATTGCTGAACTCCTTCTTATGGACGTCGAGCTCAAGACTGATCTCCTCTACGTTGCCGTGAACGGCGCTGGAATCGATTGGCACAAAGTAGGACGTGATGTTGCACAGCGGCACGACGTTGAAGCGCTTCCCCAGTAGGAAAGCCTTCTGTCTCTCCGAATCTTCATTTTCTTCCTCATCCAGCTGAATCTCCGCCATGCGTTCGAGTTATCGGTCCGAAAACACGAAATACCGCAAGATGAGGGAATAACATCTTTTTTCATCTCTGATATCTTTTCTGCTGGATTCGCCAGCCCCAAGACCGCACGATGCTCTTGAATAGCCGCACGGATGACGGAAGCCTCATTCATGCTCCTGCGTGATGTCTTCTCGTCGACAAATTCGATCTCCTGTTCATGCAGGCGATCGTTCATGATGCCATTGATAATCGCTTATTTTCCTTTGCGAGAGATGCCCGGGTAGAGCGCAAATATGGAGCGTTTCATGAAACGCTCCAGGTTCATGGTCATATGGTTCTTCAGATTCGTGAGGTACTTGATCGCTTCGCAACTGTACATATCCGAGTCATCCCTGTGTCCAGCACCGCGCAGCGGTACTC
>Ga0123519_10003190_pt1 | contig 27314 bp, 18 predicted proteins | sample YelNatPaOPRAMG02_FD_87396 | JGI IMG/M metagenome (GOLD analysis project Ga0123519, IMG submission 87396) | Hot spring microbial communities from Yellowstone National Park - Yellowstone National Park OP-RAMG-02 (version 2) | ecosystem: Environmental > Aquatic > Thermal springs > Hot (42-90C) ...
ACTGGCGCCCCCACGCGCTGTCCGAGGATCAGCTCAACCGTCCGGGCGGAGAAGCCTTCTCCGAGGCCGGGGAGTACGCCTCGGATCTGTGCCTGAAGAACCTGATGGGGATCCTCGCCGACGCACGGCGCGCGGCCAACCAGCACCGTTGAGGCGGCCGGCCGGTCACGCCGGCCCGGGCCCGGCTACGCGCTCAGCTTTGCGCCGCACTCGTCGATCAACCGATCCTCGGCCGCATAGTCGAACGGGTCTTCTATCCCGGGCCAGCGCCACTGGTCCCCGCGGGGATGCTGCGACAGCCAGGCCAGCGTCAACTCCAGGCCGTCGCGGGGGATCATGCGGTCGCGGTATCCCAGATGGGCCCTTGCCTTGCGCAGGTCGAAGAAGGACGTGTAAGCGTAGGGCGTCGTCCAGAGGTGGCCCGGCACCGAGTAGATGTCCCACTCGTGGTCGAGCGCCCGCGCCACCCCGCGCGCAAGCTGCGCGAGCGTGTAGAGCTTCTCCTCGCCCAAGTTGTAAACACCGGGTTTGGCCCGGCGTGATGTCAAGGCGCGGACGACGCCGCCCGCCATATTCTGAACGAAGCCGCGGTGGCAAATGTGCAGTCCCCCGTCGGGCACCGCGATGCGACTTCGGCCCTCGAGGACCCGGCGGGCGAAGTACCACTCGGCACACCGCGGGTCGCGCGGACCGTACAGATGCGGCAGGCGCAGCACGATCGCCGGCTGGCCGTTGTCCACGGCCTCCAGCACCACCCGGTCAGCCGCGATCTTCGCCGCCGTGTGAGGATCCGCAGCCTCCGGGGTGATCGCCTCGGTCTCCTCATCGACCGGGCAGATCGGGCTCGTCCCGTACACTGACGCGCAGCTCAGATGCACTGTGCGACCGACCGCGCCGGTCGCCGCGCAGAGAACCGCCGCGGCCTGGTGCGCCCCTGAGTGCAGCATGTCGAGGAGAACATCGGGCCGGGTCTGGGCGACGCTTTCCACGATTGCCGCCGGGTCGGCCGGGTCGCCGCGGATGACTTCGACGGGGCCGCCGAATTCCGCCGCACGCCTGGCGAGCAGCGTCACCTCGTGCCCGCGCGCGAGCAGCTCGTCCACTACGAACCGCCCGAGGAACCCGGTGCCGCCCAGCACCAGGGCCTTCATGCAACGGCCCTCCTCTCCCCAGTCTAGCGCGGAAACGCGCCGAGGTTCAGCGCCGCGGCGATGCGCTTCGGGATGTCCGTGTTATCCATCTCACCCGCGAAGCGCTCCGAACCCGGGCCGAAGGCAAACACCCGGACGGGGGTCGCCGTGTGTCCCTTCGTGCTCCACGACAGCCCGGCGCGCTCGCTGAGGACCGCGGCCACGGCCCCGGCCGGGTCCTCAGCCGTCTTGATCTTCTGCACCTGCTCCGGCGTGAGATCGCTGATTCCGGCCCACTCGGTCATGACCTGCGCGGTATTGGAACGATCCTTGTTGAGGTGAGAGGCGATCTCCGCAGATGACTCCTTCACCGCGCCGAGCGCGTGCGCCTTCGCCGGCCTCTCCAGGCGCAGACCGCCTGTCTCGTGATCGGCGGTGACCACCACCAGCGTGCGGCCCCGCCTCCGTGCATAGTCGAGGCCCACCCCCACTGCCTGGTCGAACTGCCACGTGTCGCGGACAGACCCCGCCGGGTCATTGTCGTGGCAGAACCAGTCGATCCTTGCCCCTTCCACCATCAGGAAGAACCCGTTGGCGTCTGCCCCCAGCCGCGACAGGGCCGCGCGCACCATCTCGGCCAGCGTCGGTGCGTGCTCCCCGTCGTCGAACAGGCCCACCAGCGCGGGTCGCCTCGCCTTCGCCAGCTCTTCTTTCGTGAACACCACGTCGTAGCCGGCGCGCCGCATCTGCGCGATCAAATCCAGGCCGTCCTTGCGGCTGCCGCCCGCCGCCTCCGGCAGGAACTGATTCTTCCAGAACCCCATCATCACTTGCGCGCGCGAGTGGGCCATCTGCTTGGCGATCTCGGCCGCCTGCCCGCGGCTGGAAACGTGGGCCGCGAAAGCGGCCGGCGTGGCGCCGTGCAGCGCATCCGTCGTGATGATGCCAGCGCTCTTGCGGGCCGCCTGGCACCGCTCCAGGATCGTTTCGAGGCGCACGCCCTCGGGCGACACGGAGATCATGCCGTTGTCTGTTTTGCGTCCAGTGGCCAGGGCAGTGCCCGCCGCCGCCGAATCCGTGACTTTCTGGTTGGCCGAGTGCGTGGTCACGATCCCGGAGATCGGCATCCGCTCCATCTCCAGGGGTGATCCAGACGCCGCCTGCCTCGCCAGATCCACCTGGCCCGGCCCCATCCCGTCACCGATGAATAGAATCACGCTGTCCGCGCGCTGCTCAGCGGGCGCTGGCGCGGCGGCGAGCATGGTCAGGCAGATCAGCGCAGCAAGGAGCAGCGGCGTTGGCACCCGCATCCGCATGGTCATCCTCCGTCCCCCCATACACCGGCTGTGTTCGCCGCCGCCGAGGTGGTTCCTCTGGCATGATGTGAGTTGGCGCTTGCTCGCATCCCGCGCCGCTGGCTGTCTGCGGCGTTTCTGCTATAATGACGCCATAGCCACCGCAGGAGTTGCGCCTCATGCCCCACACGGTTACGCTCATCCCCGGCGACGGCGTCGGCCCCGAGCTGGCCGCCGCGGCTCGCCGCGTGCTCGACGCCAGCGGCGCTTCGATCGACTGGGACGTGCAGGAGGCCGGCCTGGCCGTCATGGAGGCCGAGGGATCGCCGCTTCCGCCGCGGGTGCTCGACTCGATCCGCCGCAACAAGGTCGCGCTCAAAGGCCCCCTCACTACTCCCCGGGGCGGCGGGTTCCGCTCCGTCAACGTCGCCCTGCGCAAGGAGCTCGACCTGTACGCGTGCCTGCGCCCCTGCAAGCACTACCCGGGGGTCCGCTCCCGGTTCGAGGCCGTCGACCTGGTCGTCGTGCGGGAGAACACCGAGGACCTGTACGCGGGCGTCGAGTTCGACGCGGGCACCGAGGAGGCCAGGCGCATCATCGCGCTCTCTGGCGGACGCATTCGCCCCGAGTCCGCGATCTCCATCAAGCCCATCTCCGCGTTCGCCTCCGAGCGCATCGTCGACTTCGCCTTCCGGTACGCCCTCGCCAACGGGCGCCGCAAGGTGACCGCGGTGGCCAAAGACAACATCATGAAGGCGACCGATGGTCTGTTCTACCGCAGCGCGAGAGGCGTCGCGGAGCGCTACCGGGGAAGGGTCGAGTATGATGAATGGCTCGTGGACGCGATGTGCATGCAACTGGTCCAGAAGCCCGAGCTGTACGACGTCCTCGTGATGCCGAACCTCTACGGCGACATCCTCTCCGATCTGTGCGCCGGGCTTGTCGGCGGGCTCGGCGTGGCGCCGGGCGCGAACATCGGCGACGACGCGGCCGTCTTCGAGCCGATCCACGGCTCCGCCCCGAAGTACGCGGGGCAGAACAGGGCCAACCCCACCGCGCTCATCCTGTCCGGCGTGCTCTTGCTGCGGCACCTCGGGGAGCGGGAGGCGGCAGACCGCGTCGAGAGAGCGGTGGCCGCCGTCATCGCCGCGGGCAAGTCGGTCACCTACGATCTCAAGCCGACGCGAGACGACCCCACGGCCGTCGGCACGCAGGAGATGGCCGACGCAATTATCGCCACGATGCAATCACCCTCCGCCCGGGGAGACTCGTAACGATGGCCGCCCGCGTCTCCGTCGTTCGCTCGCCCTCCTTGGCCGACGAGGCGGCCGTCCACGAGGCCGTGGCAGACGCAATCGCCCGCGTGTGCGATCTCCGGGACCTCATCCGCCCCGGCCAGACCGTCGTCCTCAAGCCCAACGTCTTCTGCCCGCGGCCGGCCCCGACCACGACCGATCCCAGGGTGGTCGTCGCGGTCGGTCGGCTCGCGCGGGAGGCGGGGGCCGGTCGCGTCATCGTGGCCGAAGGGCGCAGCATCTCCACCTCACATTACCGCCCCGCCCACAACACGACGAGGGCCTGCTTTGAGGTCGTCGGCATGGCCCGCGCCGTCCAGGCCGCCGGGTTCGAGATCGTCTATCTCGAAGAGGATGAGTTCTCCGAAGTGGAGCTGCCTGGCGCCGATGTTCTGCCGCGCGCCCACGTGCCCCGCACCGTGCTCCAGGCGGACGTCTTTATCAACCTTCCCGTCATGAAGGTCCACAGCCTCACGCTCGTCACCCTCGCCGTCAAGAACCTCCACGGGATCATCTCGGACTACGACAAGCTCTACCTCCACTGCTACCGCGAGTTCGCCCTCGCTCGGAAGCTCACCGACCTGCTTCGCATCCGCAGCGTCGACCTCAACGTCATGGACGCACTCGTGGGCCAGGAGGCCGACCACTCGGCCCAGGGTCGGCCTGTGCCGATGGGGCTCGTCCTCGCCAGCCGCGACGCCGTGGCGATGGATGCAGTGGCGGGCGCGATCATGGGCTTCGCCCCCGAGGAGGTGGACACGACCCGGATCGCCGGGCAGGCCGGGCTCGGCGAGGCTGACCTATCCCGCATCGAGATCCTAGGCGAGTCCATCGACTCGGTCCGGCGGCCCTTTGCACCGCCGGACATCGAGCTGTCAGAGTCCAAGTTTCCGGGCCTGCGCGTCTACGGCGGTGACTACTGCCGGTCATGCTCTTACTATATCCGCCGGGGGCTCGACCGGCTCAAGCAGGAGGGCCGGCTCGACGCGGACCATCCTCTCGCCATCGTCGTCGGCAGGGAACCCAGCGTGCCCGAGGAGATCGGCTGTCCCACCTTCCTGCTCGGCGACTGCGCCCTCGCCTCGGCGAGCGTCAAGCCGCTCCGCGACCACCTCCTCCTCAACCGCTCCCTCCGCGCCGTCTACGCCTGCCCGCCCATGGAGTTTCGCATCCGAGCGGTGGAGATGCTGGACTGAGCGGAACTTTCTCCTTGCCCTACTCAAACATTTGTGCTATACTGTGCCACCACCCCCAGGGTAGGGCACTGTGAGCGCTGACTTCGCCGCATTTCTCGAGGAGATCAGGGCCTCTCGGAACTACGCGGGGCAGATCGTCCACGTGCACGAGATCCCCGCCCGGCCGGCCAGCTACGGCGACCTCCGCGAGCCCCTCCCTCAACCCCTGCGCGAGGCCCTGGCCCGCCTGGGCATCGCGCGCCTCTATTCCCATCAGGCCGAGGCCATCGCGAACCTCCGACTGGGCCGGCACACCGTCATCGTCACCTCCACCGCGAGCGGGAAGACGCTGTGCTATAACCTGCCCGTCCTGGAAACGCTACTCGCCCGCCCGCGCGCGAAGGCGCTGTACCTGTTCCCCACCAAGGCGCTCGCCCAGGACCAGGTACGAGGGCTCAGGCGGCTCGCGGACGCGCATGCCGACCTCGACCGCCTGGTGCGCTGCGGCACCTATGACGGGGACACTCCCTCCTCCACCCGGCGGCGGCTGCGCGGAGAGGCCAACGTCATCCTCACGAACCCCGACATGCTCCACCAGGGCATCCTCCCCTATCACAGCCGCTGGGGCAGCTTCTTTGCCGACCTGGAGTACGTCGTGGTCGATGAGATCCACACCTACCGCGGTGTGTTCGGCTCGAATGTCGCCAACGTCTTGCGCCGGCTCAACCGGATCTGTCGGCACTACGGCTCGACCCCGACCTATGTCTGCTGCTCGGCGACGATCGCGAACCCCAAGGAGCTCGCCGAGAGGCTGACGGGCTTGCCCGTTGTCCTGGTGGACCGCGACGGATCGCCGAAGGGCCCGAGGCGGTTCGTCCTCTGGAATCCCCCCTACATCGACACCGCGCGCATGGAGCGCCGCTCGAGCAACGAGGAAGCGCACGCCCTGCTGGTCGCGCTGCTGCGCCGCGGCATCCAGACCATCGCGTTCGCGCGCACGCGCATTGTCGCCGAACTGCTGCACCGGTACGTGTCTGAGTCGCTGGCGGCCATCGATCCCGCGCGGGCGCGCTCGGTGTGCGCCTATCGGGCCGGCTATCTGCCGGAGGAGCGCCGGGACATCGAGCGACGCCTCTTCTCCGGCGACCTCCTCGGCGTGACCAGCACCAACGCGCTCGAGCTGGGCATCGACGTCGGAAGCCTCGACGCCGTGCTGATCGTCGGCTATCCGGGCACCCTCGCCTCCACGCTCCAGCAGTCCGGCCGCGCCGGCCGCGGCACCGATGAGTCCTTGACTGTCCTCGTCGCATACAACGAGCCGCTGGACCAGTACCTCATGCGGCAGCCCGACTACCTTTTCGGCCGGTCGCCCGAGCACGCCGTCATCGATCCGGAGAACCCGTACTTGCTGGCCCGCCACCTGCGCTGCGCTGCGTTCGAGCTGCCGCTGCGCCAGGATGATGCAGAGCTGTTCGGCGGGCAGACGGTGCCCATCGCCGGCATTCTCGAAGAGATGCGCCAAGTCAGCAGGGTCGGCGACGCATGGTACTGGGCGACGGCTGACTACCCGGCTACCGACGTGAGCCTGCGGACACAGTCGGACGACACCTACACGATCATGGACGAGTCCCGGGGAAACGAGGTCATCGGCGTCGTGGACGCCATCAGCGCCCCCGAGACTGTCTATCCCGGCGGCGTCTATCTGCACGGCGGCGACACCTACCTCGTGCGCAAGCTCGACCTCGAAGCCAGGGCGGCCTACGTCGAGCGCCAGGACGTGGACTACTACACCCAGGCCATCCTCGACTCCAGCATCCGCGCGGGGGAGCGCCAGGCCGAGACCGAGTGGGGCGGCGGTCGCCTCTGCTACGGCGAGGCGACTGTGAGCTGGCGCACCACCTCGTTCAAGAAGATCAAGTTCTACAGCCAGGAGAGCATAGGATGGTCGCGCCTCGACCTGCCTTCACAGCACCTCGAGACATCCGCTTGCTGGTTCGTGCCACCACAGGAGGCGCTCGGCGCACCGCCCCGACACGGGCTCAAGGCGATCGACGGCTTGGTCGGCATCCGCAACGTCGCGGTCAACCTGCTGCCGCTGCTGGCGATGTGCGACCGATTGGACGTCGGCGGCATCGTCGACTCCAGCAACACCGGCACCCCCTCGCTGTTCCTCTACGACCGCTATCCCGGAGGCCTGGGGTTCGCGGAGAAGGGGTATGAGCTGTTTGGGACCCTCATGGAGCAGTGCCTGGCGACCATCGAGAACTGCCCGTGTGAGCAGGGCTGTCCATCGTGCGTTGGCCTGCCCGTGACCCAGCCGGCTCAACAGATGGACCCCGACCTCGGGCGCGGCTATCCGATCCCCAACAAGGACGCAGCCATCGTGCTGCTGCGCCACCTTCTGGGGCGAGAGCCGTACGTGCCTGCCAGGCGCGCCCCCCGCCCCGCGCCGCGGGAAGAGGAGCCCGCGCCTGCGCCCGCGCCAGAGCCACCCCGCACGGTATCCGTGTCCGCGGAGGTGGCGCGACGGCTGCGCTGCTCACGACGGCCGCATGTGGGCCTTTAGCAGCTCGGCTTGACGTCGCTTTTCCGCCAGTATAAACTGACGGCCCAGGATCGCACGAATGCTGTCTCAGGATCTCAGATCGCGTCTGTCGGCCCTCTGGCGTGGGCAGCCGTCGGCCGTTTCCCGGCACCCGGCTGCCGACCATGGGCTGGCTGCGGCGGGGTCGGAGTGGGTCGGCTGCTTCCCGGAGGCGGTGCCGCGGCAAACGGATCGCGGCGAGTTGTTGGTGTGCGATGTGGCGCTGCGGGATATTCGCTGGGCGGCCCAAAGGATGACTGAGCGCTATCTCGCTGCCTTCGAGCGGGCCGCGCATCTCGCGGCGAGCGGCTCGCTGCCGCCCCACCTCGAGCCACTCGCCTCGGCGACGCCTGAATCGGCTGCCCTCATCGACACCGAGACCGCGGGGTTCTACGGACGCCCGCTGTTTCTCGTCGGGACGGCCACCTACTCGGCGGGTGACATCCGTCTCACCCAGTACTTCGCGGCCGACTATGGGCAGGAGGCCGCGGTTCTCTCCGAGTTGGCGCGCCTGCTGGACGGCGTCGCGCTGTTGATATCCTTCAACGGGAAGGCGTTCGACTGGCCGTTCGTGCGCGACCGGATGGTGTATCACCGGCTGACCTGCCAGGCCTCCTTCCGGCACCTTGACCTGCTGCACCTCTCCCGGCGAAGGTGGCGCTCGCGGCTGCCCGACTGCAAGCTGCGAACCCTGGAGCGATACTTGTGCGGCCGCTGCCGGAGCGGAGACATCCGGAGCGACGAGATACCGCAGCGCTACCACGAGTTCGTCCGCTGGCAGGATCCGCGGCTGATCGCACCGGTCTTCCATCACAACCGGCTGGACATCATCACCATGATCGAGCTGCTCCCCGCGCTTCTGGGCGTGGCGGAGACGGCGATGGAGGGAGCGTGACATGTCCGAGGAGCGGACGCAGAGCACGGAGCCCCAGGGAGCGGATACTCAGCGTCGCCTCACGTACTACGATCTGCTCGACCTTGACCGCGATGCCTCGCCCGAGGAGATCAAGGCGGCCTACCACAAGCTCGCGCGGGAGTACCACCCGGACGCGAGCGCCCCTGACCCCGACGCGGCCGAGAAGTTCGCGCTCATCAGCGAGGCCTATCGGGTGCTGAGCGATCCCCAGCGCCGCTACCAGTACGACCGCACGCTCCCGCGAAAAAGCTACCCCCTGCGCCATCCGACCCCTGAGAAGGTCTGGCGCGAGGCCACCGATGTGGTGCTGATTCGCTCGGACCGCTTCGGCCCGCTGAACCAGGCCATGCAAGCGGCCATCCCCATCACCATCGATGGCGACCTGTTGGTGCTCACCATGCCGGGCACCGACCGCCATCTCGCCGGTCACATGGAGACCGCCTCCAACCGCAACGCCATCGTGAACGCGCTGGAGCTGGTCGCCGGCAGAAGGCTGAACTTCCGCATCATCGACGGCACGAGCATCGAGGACTGGGAGGCGCTCAAGGCCGCCGAGGCCAAGACCAGACAGGCGCGCTCCCGCGAAGCGCCCGAGCCGGCTGCCGCGCCGGCTCCGAGCCGCCCCGGGGAAGGGCCGTGGGACGAGCTGATCCAGCGCATCCACCGTCAGTACCAGCAGCTCCCCAAGCGCCAGTACCCCCAGTCGAAGGCCCGGTACCTGCGCGAGGCCCTGGGCTGGATCGCCCGCACCGATGAGGAAATCCGATACTCATCGAACCTCGACGAGGATGCTCACGAGAGGGCCGTGGCGCGCGCCATCGAGCGGCTCGCCGCCGTGCTCGACCTCAACCCGGTCATCGTGGCGATGCACCTCGACCTGCTCAAGCGCACGGGGGCGCTTTAGCCGCCGTGGCCGGCCGGCTCCTATCCCTTATCGCTCAGAGGCCCCGCCTCATCGTCAGCCTGCCGGCGAACGCGCCCGACCTCGCCAGGGCGGCCGCCGACGGGGGCGCCGACGCACTCAAGGTGCACCTGCGCGTCAAGCACCTCGCCTCGGGCACGGAGTTTGGCGACCTCGCCGCCGAGCGTCCCCGGCTCGAGCAGATCCTCGCGCTGGGCCTGCCAGTCGGCCTGGTTCCCGGGACCTCCCATAGCCTGCCCGACCGGGCCGAGATGGAGGAGCTGGCCGCCATGGGCATGGACTTCTTCGACCTGTTCGCGCGCGATATGCCCGCCTGGATGCTTGCCTTCGAAGGCATGACGCGCGTCGCAGCCGTGGATGGAAGCGCCGACGCCCAAATGGTTCGCTCCCTGGAGAACATAGGGGTCGAGATGATCGAGGCCGCCATCGTGGCACCCGAGGGCTACGGCCAGCCGCTGCGCGCGGCCGACCTTGCGGCGTATTGCCGTCTCCGTTGTGGGACAAGCCTGCCGATCATCGTCCCCACTGAGCGGGCCATCACCCCCGAGGACGTTCCGCTGCTCGTCGGGCGGGCCGGGATCAGCGCCGTGATGATCGGAGCCGTGGTCACCGGCCGCGAACCGCGCTCGCTTCGCGCCGCTGCCGAGCGCTTTGCCTCCGCGCTCGCCGAGACCCACCGTTGACAGGCGCCGGACATTCTTCTATCCTCCCCTCCGGCGGGCGGTAGGGCCTCGCCGGATGGCGTCATGCAACTCCTAAGGCTCCTGCTCCACTTGCTGCGGCCGCACCGCGGCCGCGTCGCGCTTCTGCTTCTGTTGGTCCTGGCCGCGATCGTCATCGAGGTGGCGGCGTTCCCGGGTCTCGTCGGCGCGCTCTTTCATGTTCTGGATCCTAGCGGTGCCACGATCACCGCGCGATACGCCTTCCTCGAGGGAATCGTGCAGTGGCTGAACCGGTTCCTCGCCGGGCCACCCGAGGTCCGCCGCAGGGCCCTGCTGCTCATCGCCGCCGCCACCGTCGTCGTTGCGCTCCTACGGGCCGCCGTTGTCTATGCCCGCGATTTCCTGGGGCAGTATACGGGCGGAAGGGTGCTCGTCGATCTCCGACTCAAGCTCTTTGATCGCCTCCAGGGGCTGTCGCTGTCATTCTACGAGTCGCAGCGCATCGGTGACCTCATGTCCCGGCTCACCGTCGATGTCGGCCTCGTTCAGCAGCTTGTCACCGCGGACATGACCAGCTATCTGACCGCGCCTCCCATGGTCATCGCCGGGCTCGCCGTGATGCTCGTGATGAACTGGAAGCTCACCATCTTCGTTCTCGTGTTCGCCCCCCTCACCGCGTGGATCGTCTCCCGCACCGGGCGGCGCATCGGGCGGCTGACGAGGCGTCAGCAGGAGCGCATCGGAGACCTCAACGCCCGCCTGCATGAGCGGCTCGCGTCGATCCGCGTTATCCAGTCGTTCGCACGTGAAGACTACGAGATCGAGCAGTTTCGCAGGCTGAACGAGAGCGCCTTCGACGCACTCGTTCGCGTCGCCCGGCTTGGCACCCTCGCCCCCCAGGTGATCCAGTTCCTGTCGGTCTTGCCGTTCGTCATTGTGCTCACTTATGCCGGCGTGCTCATCATCGGCAGGCAGCTCAGCCTGCCGGGCATGATGGCCTACTTCGTGCTGACCCAGCGCGTTGGCGTCTACTTCCTCAAGTTCGGTTCTCTGCACCTCAGGGTGAACCAGTCCCTGGGCGCGCTGGGCCGGGTCGCAGAGGTGATCGAGCGAGAGCCCGACGTCCGCGAGCGCCCCGGCGCGCCGCCGCTGCCGCAGGTCGAGGGCCACGTCTCCCTGCGCGGCGTAAGCCTGCGCTATCGCGAGGGCGAGCAAGTGCTGAGCGGTGTCAACCTCGAGATCGCCCCCGGCGAGGTGGTCGCTCTCGTCGGGCCTTCGGGGGCCGGGAAGACGAGCCTCGCCAACCTGATCATGCGCTTCTACGACCCCACCGAGGGCGTCGTGGAGATTGACGGTCACGACCTGCGCGAGGTCACGCTGCGGTCGGTCCGCTCCCAGATCGGCCTGGTGCCCCAGGAGACCATCCTCTTCGGCGGCACCATCAGGGACAACATCCTCTATGGTCGCGTCGATGCCACCGACGAGGAGGTGGTAGCAGCCGCTAAGGCCGCCAATGCCCACGACTTCATCGCCGCGATGCCTCAGGGCTACGACACCCAAGTGGGCGAGCGCGGGGTGAAGCTGTCCGGCGGAGAGCGCCAGCGCATCGCGATCGCACGGGCCATCCTCAAGAATCCCCGCATCCTGATCCTCGACGAAGCCACCTCCTCGCTCGACGCCCAGTCCGAGGCCCTGGTTCAGGAAGCCCTCGAGAGGCTGATGGAGGGACGCACCACGCTCGTCATCGCGCACCGCCTCTCGACCATCCGCAAGGCCGATCGCATCGTTGTGCTGGCCGACGGGCGCATCGTCGAGGAGGGCGGCCACGCAGAGTTGCTCGCGCGCGGCGGAATGTACAGGAGACTCTATGGGATTCAGGAGCCGGGGCCGGCTTCCGTGCCGCTGCCGCAGGATGGCGCCGGCGGCTGACCCCGCGCAACTCTTGGTGCGCTGATGCGCGTTCTTTTCATCAGCCGACGGGGCATTTTCACCGCGGAGGGCGGCGAGCAGACACAGGTGCGCGCCACGGCCGCCGCACTCGCCCCGCTTGGCGTCGAGGTCGATGTCAGGCCGGATCTGCCCGATGCTCTCGCGGCCTACGACCTGGTCCACTTCTTCGGCCTCGACCAGGACCACGTCGACAAGATCGAGCGCGTTCAGGGGCTGCCCATCGTTCTCACCCCCGTGTTCTGGGACCGCTACCAGCAGTTCGGTCAGGAATGGGAGCGACAGCCGCGCTCCCGCATCGCGCACCGCATCTCCAAGTGGAGGCGACAGCTCCGACGCCGGGGCGAGCGCGCGGCTCGGCGCCTGGGCAGGGAGCGCTTTCTTTCCCAGCAAGCAGAAATCGCCCGCGATCGGCGGGACTACAACTGGGCCCTGTTCCAGGACGTCATCGACAGGATCGACCTGTTCTTGCCAAACAGCCACATGGAGATGGAATCGGTTCTCCGCAGCTTCGTCTTCGAGCATCCGCCCCGGTTTGCCGTCGTCCGCAACGCGATCGACCCCGCCGCCGTTGACCGGCGGAGCGACTTCTGCACGCGCCGGTTCGGCGGCCTCAGGTTCGTCCTTTGCAGCGCCGGAGTCGACCCGAGGAAGAACCAGTACAACCTGGTGCGCGCCCTGGCCGGGACCGGTCTTCCCATCGTCTGCGCAGGGCAAGTGCGAGATGAGACCTACGCGCACGCGGTCATGGCGGCCGCCCGCCAGCTGGGGTCAGACGTTCACTTGCTGGGCCACCTCCAGGCGCCGGATCTTCACAGCCTCTACGCCGGGGCGGCCGTGCACGCCCTGCCCTCCTACCACGAGACTCCCGGCATCAGCAACCTCGAGGCGATCGCGCACGGCTGCCCCAACGTCAGCACGAAGATCGGCGGCCTGGAGGAGTACGTGGGAGCCCACAGCCTCTACTGCAACCCGTACTCTGTGTCACATATCCGCAAGCAGGTCCTGCGCGCCCTGGAGCTGCCGCGCAACCCGCAGGCCGCGGCCTTCGTGCGGGAGCGCTACACGTGGGAGAACGCCGCGCGGCAGACGCTAGAGGGCTATCGGAAGATTCTCGGCTGCGGTCGCGGGGGGTGAACTGTCCGGTTGGCGATCCGGAGCGCCGCCGCGTCGCGCCGTGCACACGATGTCCAGGATCTGGCGGCAGCGCGCCTCCCATGTGTTCTGGGCCGCCACCCGCCGGCGCGCTGCCGACCTCGCTTCGCGCGGCTCGGAAAGACTTGCATCGATGGCCGCTGCGAACGCCTCCGGCCCCCGCGCCAGCCGGACGACCTCGCGGTGGGCTGCTACCTCCGGCAGCGGCGCCGAGACAACGGGCCGGTCGGCCGCCAGATACTCGTAGAACTTGACCGGGTTGACCGAGCGCGTGCTCTCGTTCACGAGGAACGGGATCGTGCACACGTCTAGGTGGCCAAGGTACGCCGGAAGCTCGGCGTAGGGCTTCTCGCCGAGCAGGTGGATGTTGGGCACCGCCTCGAGTCGCCTGCCCGCCTCTCGCGTAACCACCGGCCCCACGAAGACAAACGAGAGCGCTGGCCGCAACCTCGCCACCTGCACCGAAAGGTCGACGTCTATCCAGTGGCCGATCGCCCCGACGAAGCCGACCCGGGGCCGCGGCACGGACCCAAGATCGCCAGGCGGCGGCCCCGGGTTCAGCGCGCCTGCGAAGTCTTTCGGCGTCACGCCGTTCGGGACGTAGTGACAGGGTGCGCCGTACTCCTCTTCCACGCGGCGGCACAGGGCGCGTGAAGTTGCGACCACCCACTCGGCCCGCGACACGATCGCCCTCTCCCGGCGCACCATCTCCTCGCCCGGCAGTGCCGCAGAGGCAAACAGCCGCACGTCATCCACGACCTCGTACAGCAGCGGCGCGGCCGGATACGCGCGATCGAAGAGGCGCTCCGAGAACTGGCCCCAGACGATTTGCTTTCGGAAACCGAGCCGACGGCACACGTGAGAGACGTGCGTCCGGAGCGCCCACGCGTTGATGCGCCGCGCGCACCCTGTATTCGCGTAGCGCCGGTTGCCAAGCAAGCCCACCGGCCTGACGCGGAACAGGTTTGGCCCTATCTTCCGCGGCGCGCGCATAGCCTCCACCACGCGCGCCCGGTCGCGGTGATGGATCAAGGCTGCGCCGGGCCGCGCCGCCGGCCAGTCGACGTAGGCGACGCGACACCACGCGCTCATTTGTTGGGCCATCTGCTGGGGCCGCTGGCGCAGAGAGTCCCACGGGGTGCTCGCGTACAGGACGAAGTCTACGGCGGCGCCATCCCCTCCCCCCGCGCCCAAGGTCGCCAACCTCCTCAGCGGTGCTCCGCCGCCGGCCGCGCCTCGCGCGCCCCGCGGCGGGCGGACCGCCGCTCCTTCACCTGCGACATAAAGGAGGCAATCTTCGCATCCCGGCCCGCATCCACGAACCCGTCGTAGTCCAGGTTGAGGAATGGGATGTTGTCGTGGTCGCGCCGGAACGCGTGGGACAACATCGAGACCGCCAGCCCCGGCATGCAGTTAAAGGGGATCACGTTCACGATCCCATCGAGCCGGCGCTTGGCGAAATCCCTCGCCTTCCCCATGCTGCAGATCGCCTCGCCCCCGAAGGACGGATGCACGTATCGGGACCCCTCCGCGATCAGCTCGTCCGGCCCGATGTCGTCCAGGCCCTCGAGGTAAGGAAGCGTGGCGCCGAACAGGTGGTGCTCATCTCGCATTGCGACGCGCGTCAAAAGGCTCCGACCCAGGGCGAGCGCCAGGTCGTTCCACGCGCGCGTGTCGCGCCAGCGGTCGCGCGCGAGCAGTCCGCCGATGCGCAGCGAATACGCGAAGAACTCGCTGGGCGGGGCCAGCCAGACCTCGGCCCCGGCCCGCTCGAGCTTGCGGATGATCTGCTGATTCGCTCCGTCGTGGATGCGCACGAACCACTCGCCCACCAGGCCGACCAGCGGCCGATCCTCCTTCCGCCGCGGGATGGCAGCGAAGTCGCGCTGGGCTCTCCGCAGCAGGTCCGCGGTCACCTCTGTGTGACTGCCCCTCAGGAATCGCAGCCGCCCCCCCGGCGACCGCAGCAGATCGCGAAGCGCGGGCAGCGTCTCCTCGCACAGCTCCCGCAGGTACCTCGCGTATACCGCGTCGCTGCGGCCGGGCTCCGCCTCGTAGGGCCGGGTGTGCATGAGCATCTTGCCGAGCATGTCGTGCGCGATCATCCCCGACCACGCGACCAGCAAAAACCCGATCCCGAGCCCGCCGTCCGCGGTCCGGCTGCCCAGGGTCACGATGCCGACCTCGTTCAAGCCCATCTTGTCGAAGATGCGCTTCTGCAGCATGTAGTACATACCGAACCGGCAAGGTCCCTCAGATTGCCCCTGGAAGAACGCCTCCCGCTTGGGGTCGAAATCCTCGGCCGTCGCCCGCTCCAGCATGTCCTGCGTTGTCACCAACATTGGTAGGCACACGTCTTCCGAAATCGCCTTGCGCGCCAGGTTCAGACCGGGATCCTGGGACCGCGGCAGGGGGGCGGCCCGGATGCCCCAGGCTCGCAGCACGGCCGCCATGATCTCCGCCGCGTCGCAGGCCCGGGGTATCCAAAGCATCCGGCCCTCAAGGTCAGGAAGCGGCAGGTCGTCCGTCTTGATCACCGCCGCGCCGACCTTGCCATCGCCGCCCACCGCGGTGTCCGCGAAGGCCTCCATCCGCGTGATGACGCCGGCATCGGCCGTGTGCTCGTCGATCTGCATCACATAACACGGCTCTCCAATCTCGTCCCGGAAGAACGGGTTGGCGAACGTGTCGGGCCCGCATCCAAAGTAGGTCAGCACCACCGCGCGCATCCTGTCATCCCGCTTGATGAGCCGCGCGGCGGCCAGCTTCTTCTGGATCTGCCGCGAGTAGGCGTTCGGCCACGCGTCAGAGACGTCCTCGGAATCGACGGGCAGGAAGTCGATCGGGATCGCCAAGATGCCGAGGTCCCGGATCTTGCGGCCGATGTCCATGTTGACCGCGGCATCGTAGGTTGTATAGGGCCTTCCGATCACGACGAAGGCCCGCTGGCCCTTCGGCAGGTTCTCGAGGATCTCGCGCCCCCGCGCGTCGACCTTGGCCCGAAACTCGCGCAGCGCCGACAGGCCGGCCTCGATCGCGCGCGCGACCTCGTCGGGGCTCTTGCCGAGCCGCGCGCCGATCTCCCCGAACACCCGCCGCAGGTGCCTCTCCCCGCGGCGGAAGAACAGCCGGGGCCGCAGCAGGACTGGCTTGTCGCGCTCCTCCAGCCGGAGCGCGGCCGAGATCACCTCCGGGGCCGACATGACGTAGGGGCAGGTGTGGCTCTGACGGAAGTTGTCGTTGGGCTGCTCCGCGTCGCACACCCCGGGCAGGAAGATGTAGTCCACTCCTCGGTCGAGGAGCTGCGCCACGTGCCCGTGGGCCACCTTGATCGGGAAGCAGGGCTCGCCGGCCACGGCGTTGAGGCCCCTGCTGATGATCTCCTTGTTGGTCGGATCCGACGGAACCACGCGTAGCCCCAGCGACTGGAAGAACGCCCGGTAGAGCGGGTAGTACTCCTCGAACATCAGCCCGCGCGGGATCCCGACGCTCGGCGCGCCCTCGGGCGCCGCCTCGTCGGTGCCGGCCATCAGCATCTCCTCGCGCTCCGCGAAGAGGTCCGGCAGCCCCTCGCCCAGCCCGCGCTTGTGCGCGCCGCTGTAGCGTTCACAGCGATCGTTATAGTAGTACTTCGGGCCGCCCTCGAGCTGGAACACGTTCACGTCGCAGCGGTTGGGGCAGCGAGTGCACTCGAACGACGACACCTGGTAGCGGCCGCCGGCGATCTGATCGAAGCCCCGGAACCGGCTCTCCCGCCCGCGCTCGCGATAGGCGATCCACGCCACCCCCACCGCGCCGGTGATGTGCGGGTGCGGCGGCACGACGATCGGCCGGCCCAGGATTGTCTCGAACGCGGCGACCATGCCCTGGTTGAAGGCGACCGCCCCCTGGAATGCAACGCGCTCGCCGATCTTGCGGTTCGCCACGTTCTTGTTCAGGTAGTTCTTCGCGCTCGCCAGGCAGAGGCCCGCGCACAGGTCCTCGATCGGCACGTTGTTCTGCTGGTAGTACACCGCGGCCGATTCCGAGAAAACCGTGCATTGCCAGTCGAGGTCTGGCGGCCGCGTCGCGCGCAGCGCCGTCGGGCCGAACTCCGTGATGTCGAGCCCCAGCCGCTCGGCCTGCTTCTCCAGGAACGCCCCCGTCCCCGCCGCGCACGCCTTGTTCATCTCGAACTCGACGATGACATCGCCTTCCAGCCGGATGTACTTCGAGTCCTGCCCGCCGATCTCCAGGATCGACTCCACGTCCGGCATGAAGGCGCGCGCGCCCCGGGCCTGGGCCGTGATCTCGTTCTTGATGACATCCGCGCCCAGGTAGTCCCCCGTCAGGTAGCGCCCCGACCCCGTCGTGCCCGCGAAGATCTGCCCGATCGTATATCCGGCGTCCCGGACCTGTTGCTGAATCTTCGCCACCGTGTCCCGGACCGCCGCCAGCGGATCGCCGTCGGTGCGCCGATAGTAGCTGGCGAGCAGGCGAACCTCGCCGTCCACCTCGGTGATCAGTGCCGCCTTCGTGCTCACCGACCCGATGTCCACGCCCAGCGCGGCCACCGGGATGTAGCGAGGAAGGTCCCCGCGGTCCTCCTCTGGCAGCAGCACGCGAGACCTCTCCAGCCTCAGCGGGGCTGTTCCCGCGTACTCCAGCGGGCGCGCGATCCGCGCCTCCAGCACCTCGAGCGCGGCCGCTGTGTTGACCTCCCCGCTCGCGCGCAGCGCGGCCCCGATTGCCCCCAGCATCAGGCTCCGCGGCGGCACCACAATCCGATCCGGCGACACTTCCAGCTCTCTTGCCAGGTACTTCCTCACCGCCGGGTTCAGCGAAACGCCGCCGATGAACAGGATCTGGTCCTCGAACTCCTTGCCCCGGGCGATGGCCGACCGGAAGTTGCGACAGATCGCCTGGTGGACGCCGGCCGCGATCCGCTCCCGCGGCGTGCCCTTCTGGTAGAGGTGCACAATGTCCGACTCCGTGAACACCGCGCACCGCCCCGACAGCGTCGCCGGGTTGTCTGTCTCGTTCGCCACGCGCGCGAACTCCGTGATCGACCCGAAGTTCAGCCGCCGCGCCATGTGGTCGAGAAACGAGCCGCTGCCCGCCGCGCACTTGCTGCTCAGGCTCGCATCGTCAAGCAGCAGCCTCCCCGCCACCTCGTCCCACTGGAATCGCAGATACTTCTGCGTCTCCCTGCCCATCTCGATGATGGTCCGCGCATCTGGGTGCAGCAGGTTGCACGCAGCCGCGATCGCGTTGGGCTCATCGACCGGCTCCAAGCCAAGCAGCGCAGCGACCTGGGGCGCCCCGCTTCCCGTCAGCCCCACCAGCAGGTCGGTGACACCTGCGTCGCGCAGCCTCACCAGGATGTCGCGCACACGCTCGAACGGCCGGCCGCGAACAGGCACGCGGCCCAGGTCCTCGCCCTCGCGCCCGCGCAAGAGCACGGCCTTGATCGTGTCAGCCCCGATATCGATCCCCAGGCGGGCACGCGGGCCGTTGCGGTCCGGCGCGCTGCCGCTTGCTGAGGTTTCCCTGGAAGGTCCGGCGGTCCCAAGTTCGGTCATTGCTTCTCTCAAGGTGGGTCTTGGGCCACAAAGCAGGTCCTGAACTTCGCCCGCCACCAACTGCGCGGCGCGCTCCGCAGGGAGGCCGGAGCCTTCCCTGGCCGCCTCGCTCCGTTCGCGCTCGGCCCTGCGTCGTCCGACTGAGCTCGGCGGATGAACGCGCCTCGCGGCCAAGAATCATAGTGGGGCGCTTGCCACCTGTCAACAAACGCGTGTGCCTTGTTCGCGCCCATCGACCGCTCCAGGCTCAGGTCTCTTTCCCAAACCGTTCCAGGACCGCCCTGACGGCGTCCTTCCGGTCCTTGACGCGGCCGTCCACTTGCTCGTCCAGCAGGAAGCGCAGGACCTCCCCCACCTTCGGCCCCGGGCCAATCTTGAGCAGCTCCATCACCTCCAGGCCGTTCAGCAGCGGCCGGATGCGCGCCATCTCGCTCGCCTGGCCGATCTTGCGGATCCTCGCCCGCAGCTCCTCCATTCTCGCCGAGAAGTCCGGGTAATCGGTGGGATCGCTCGCGCGCACGTCCGCATCGGCGAGCGCCATCGCCGCCTCCAGGTGATCCCCAAGGTCAAACATCAGGCGCCGCACAGCCGATTCCGACCATTCTGAGGAATAGTAGGGTATGCGCAGGTGGTTGCGGATGAGCAGGGTCACCTCGTCCACCAGGTCCGAGGGCTGCCGCAGCCGCCTCAGGATCTGCTCGGCCTGGGCCGCCCCGAGCTTCTCATGGCCGTAGAAGTGCACCCCGCCCTCGTCCTCGGACAACGTCTCGGGCTTGGCGATGTCGTGCAGCAGCGCGGCGTAGCGCACCGCGGCGCACGCCGGCGCCAGCTCGACAGCCTCCAGTGTGTGGTCGAGCAGGTCTTTCATGCGGTGGCGCGCCGGCTCCGGGAGGTGGAGGCGAAGCAGCTCGGGCATTACGTGTCGCGCGAGGCCCAGATCGATCATCAGCCGCAGACCCTTGCGCGGGTGGGGAGACAACAGGATGCCATCCAGCTCGTCGCGGATGCGCTCCCACGAGATGCGCTGCAACTGGTCCGCGGCCGCGCTGATGGCGGCCGCCGATTCAGGGTCCAGCTCGAACCCCAGCTTGGCGCAGAACCGCACGGCCCGCAGGACTCGCAGCGGGTCCTCCGCGATGCGGTCCGCAGGCTTGCCCACGAAGCGCACGATGCGCGCCTCGAGGTCCCGTCTGCCGCCGAAGGGGTCGAGGATCTCGCCGGAGTGCACATCTTGCGCCATCGCGTTGATCGTGAAATCCCGCCGCGCCAGGTCGGCCTCGATCTCCGTTCCAAAGGACACGTCCGGCTTGCGAGAGACACCGTCGTACGTGTCGGCGCGGAAGGTCGTGATCTCGGCCTTCAGCCCATCCTTCTCCAGGCCGATGGTCCCGAACTTCTCGCCCACCGTCCACACGCTGTCCGCCCAGCGCGAGACGCGCCGGCGCGTCTCCGCGGGCAAGGCGTCGGTGGCCAGGTCGAGGTCGCTGCTGGCCTGCCCAAGGAGCCGGTCTCGAAGACAGCCGCCGACGAGGAACAGCTGCCGGCCGCGGAAGGAGTCGGCCAGTATCTGCACGAGCGTCTCTGGTGACATGTCAGGGGTCCTGATCGCGCGTGGCCGGTCGCACGCCCCGGCGCCCGCCTCCCCGTTCGTCGCCGCCCGCGACCGTCCTTCATCGGAAGCGGCCAAACAGGCGGCTCACTGACCCGGCGCTGGGGTCCGGCCGCCTCAGAGCACGGCTACGGTCGATGATCGGCAGTGCGCCCGGATCGGTCGCCTCGCCCAAGCGCGCTTCCGAGGCCCTGGCGGCCGGCCGCGCCGGCCGAGGGGGTTAGAGAGGACCGGAGCGCACCGCGCGTGCGCTCCGGTCCAGAGTGCGGTTCAGCGCGAAACGCCCAGCCCACGATTCGCTTGCCCGCCGCGCGTCCAGCCCCCGCGTCAGCCACGGGCCCGCGGGTGGCTATCGCAGCGTTACGCACCCCTCGCAGCAGCTCTGCGTGGGGAAGACCGTCCCCATGCCCTTGAGCTGGCCCGGCTTCCCGACCACTCCCGCCAGGTCCAGAATCTGCTCGGCGGGCAACCACTTCGCGTGACCATCCAGGAAGCCGATGTTCGACCCGCCCAGATGGCGAGTGATGCCGGTGCGGAGGCTCGGGTCGGTGAAGTACGCGAGATCGCCGATGCCGCAGTCCTGCGTCCACGAGCAGTTCGCCCAGTCGGCAATGCACCACTCGCACACAAGCCGGCAGCGGTCCGGGTACGCGGCCAGCACCGGCGACCACAGCTCCATGCAGCCGCCCGCGTCGGCGAAGACGGTGTACCACGCGGGATCGTCGACCGCGCCGACCTTTTGTTCGTAGTTGAGGGCGCAGCCGATGCTCTGGGAGAACGCCCCCTGCCCCAGGACGCCCGACTCCGTCGCTACCCCCAGCGTTCCCTGTGCGAGCGAGTCCGTCACGGAGCCGCCCCAGCCCTGGGGATAGGCGCCGTTGCAGGGCCCCGCAACATAGCCGCCCACCGCGCCCCACTCACCCTCGTGGGCCACACAGTAGCTGAACCAATCGGGATCGGGGATGATCCAGCGGGCCCCACCGACGAGCTTGGCGCTCGGGCAGCGCCACACGTCGCGGTTCCGCACGTAGGGGTCGAGAATGACAGGCCAGCGCAGGTACGGGTTGGCCAGCTCGGTCAGCGCGCAGTCCTCCCTCGGGCTCCCGCTGCCTGGCCCCTGGTTGAAGTACGCGTTCACCTCGGGCCTGTGCTCTGCCGGCGGCATCGTGTCATCGTAGTCGGACAGGTACATCTGCATGGCGAGGCACAGGTTCTTGACGTTGGACAGGCAGACAGCCTTCCGCGCCGACTCCCGGGCGCGCGCGAACACCGGGAACACCATTGCCGCCAGAATCCCGATGATCGCGATCACGACAAGCAGCTCGATCAGGGTGAAGCCTCGTCGGTGTTCTCTCATAGCTCTCCAGACCTCCTGAGCAACGATATCAGCGCAACCGCATAGCGGGCCCCCCGGCCGCAGCGGCTCCCGCCGCCGACGCCGCCTGCTCTGAGACTATGATAGCGCCCGCCCGTGCTCCTCACACTGAAGAATAGGCCAATCTTCTTGTAAGCGCCGTCTGGTGTTGGGACTGGAAAATCGGCCAATAATGTTGTACGGTAGTCCCAGGAGACTGGCCATGCAGGGCATCGCGCCGACGGAGCCGCGGGGCTTCTGGGGCCTTTTCAAAAATGGAGCGAGCGGGGAGGTCAGGATAGACTACCCCCTGCACGTGCGCATCCTTGAGGACGGCGAACCCACCCCCCTCGATATGGATATCCACCAGGGCATGGAGGTCAACATCGTCCTCGAGGGGCAGTTCGAGCGGCACTTCGAGGACATGTCCTTCCTGGCCAACCCGGGGGATGTGTCGCTGTCGGCCGCCTGGGAGCCGCACGGGTGGCGAGTCTCGGCGCCGGGGACGAAGGCCGTCGCGGTCATCTTCCTGGCCGAGGTGATCGCCGAGGAGCGCTTCGGCGACATACCTTGGCTCGACATGTTCGCCGCGGCGCCAACCAAGCGCCCCCGGGTCGTGACGGCCGAGCAGCGGGAGACGGCCCTCGCCCTGGGTAGCGAGATCTTCCGGGAGGCAGAGGAACAGCGCCCTGGCTGGCTCGTCGCCGTCCGCCTCTGCCTCCTACGTCTGTTGCTCGCGCTCTGGCGGGACTGGCAGCCTCCCAGGCCCAGCGGCCAGCGCCGGCGGGTGCGCGCCTCCAGCTTCGCCCGGCTGGTCCCCGCCCTCGAGGCCGTACATGCTGACCCAAGCCGCCACATCAGCCAAGACGAGGCCGCGGCCGCCTGCGGGCTGGGCCGCTCCCGGTTCGCCATGGTTTTCCGCGACACGATGGGGATCAGCTTCGCCCGCTTCTGCCTTCGCGCGCGCCTGGCCCTCGCCGCCTACAAGCTGCTCTCGACGGACCTGCCGGTCGAGTCAGTCGCAGAGGAGACAGGGTTCGCGGACGCCAGTCACTTGCATCGCGCACTGGTCAGGTACTACGGCTGCACCCCAAGGCAGTTCCGCGAGATGCACTACAGCCAGGCGACGACCGACGCGGGCTGACGCGCGCCGCAGGGCCGCCCTCGGCCGAGCTGGATCGGCCCGCGCCGCCGCGTTGCCGCGTGAAGATCAGCGCTTCGGCCGCCTCGCGTTCGACGCGCGGGGCCTCCCCCCGGAACCCGGGCGCTGCCGGCCGCCAGCCCCCCTGTCCCGGAGCTCGGCCACGAGCGCCGCGACCTGCTCCACAGCATAGTCTACCTGCTGCGGCGTGTTCAGCGGTGAGATCGGGAGGTTCACCTGCCGCTCGAACCAGATCCGCTCCGCGACCGGGCACTCGCCAAACCGGTGCCCGCGGGGCCGCATATAGTCCGTCAGGTGGCAAGGGAAGAAGCGGTTGTTTATGCGGACGCCGCGCGCCTCCAGACCGCGGATCAGGCCATCGTGGTTGGCGCCGGCCTCGGCCTGGTCGATGAAGAAGGGGAAGAGGTGGTAGACGGACAGCCGCCCCTCGATCACGGGCTGCACCCGAACCCCCTCGATGCGCGACAGGCCATCCCGGTAGCGCGCGGCCAGCTCGCGCCGCACCCCGTTCATCCGGTCGAGCTTGCGGAGCTGAACCCGCCCCACCGCGGCCTCCGCGGCCGACATGGGGACGTGCAGGCCGACATCGACGATTGCGGCCCAGTCGTGGGTCCACGAGTCACCGGAGTGGTCGCTGTAGGGTGGATCGGGCCTATCGTAGGGCCCGATGGAGGTAGTGTCGCGCGCGACGCGCCGGCCGCCCAGGCCGCGGTACCTCAAGGTGTAGAGCCGCCCCGCGTACTCCTCGCTGTTGGTCGTGATCATGCCGCCGCGGCCCAGCGTCGTCATGTTCTTGAGCGAGCCGAAGGAGAAGCAGGTCAGGTCGGCGATCGAGCCGATCTTGCGCCCGCGATAGTCGGCCCCGGGCGCGTGCGCGGCGTCCTCTACGACAGGCAGGCCGTGCCGGCGTCCAATCTCCATGATCGGGTCCATATCGCAGGGAAGCCCGCCATAGTGCATTACGTAGATCGCCTTTGTGCGGGGCGTGATCTGCGCCTCGATGGCGGCCGGGTCGACGCACAGCGTCTCCCCCTCGATGTCTGCGAACCGCACCGACACGTTGCGCGCCAGAAATGGCAACATCGTCGCCTGGAAGGTCTGCGGGGTGCAGATGACCTCGTCGCCTGACTCGAGGCCCAGGACGTGCGCGACCAGGTGCAGGGCCATCGTGCAGGAGACCACGCCGATGGCGTGCTTCGCCCCCGTGTACTCGCAGAACTCGCGCTCGAACTCGCCGAGCACCCATGCGCCTTCATAGGTCTCCTGCTGGAGGGCATTCGCGACGGCCTCGATCTCCTCCATGCCATACGGTGCTCCAACGCCGTACTCGGGAACCACGTACGCCAACTTGGCCTCCAGTCGTGCCCGCACCTCCGGCGCACTTCTCCCTGCGCTCCCCGGCGACCTGCCAGGCGCGCTGCGGCGCAGCGGCGACGCTCTCTCACACCGGCGTGCGCGGCCCCTCATGGCGAGACGGAGGGCTGCCGGCGCGCCGCAGACGCGGCCGCTGGCAGGGGATGGTTGGGGGCCGGAGAAACACGCCACCGCGGAAGAGAAAAGCTACCTGGAGGGAATGGCTATGGATAAGGTGCGCATCGGCGTCGTCGGGACCGGCGGCATGGGCCAGGGCCACTGCGACTACATGAACAAGTTGGACGTGGGACAGCTTACCGCCGTCTGCGACATCGTGCCCACCGTCGCGCAGGAGATCGGGCGCAAGCACGGGGTCCCCCACTTCGTGAACCACACCGACCTGCTCGACTCCGGGCTCGTGGACGCGATCCTCATCGCGACGCCGCACTACTATCATCCGCCGATCGCGATCGACGCCTTCAAGCGCGGCATCCACGTGCTGAGCGAGAAGCCCATCGGCGTCAGCGTGAAGGCCGCCGGAGAGATGATCCGCGCGGCCGAGAAGAGCGGCAAAGTCTTCGCCGTCATGTTCCAGATGCGGGCCCTCCCGGAGTACCAGGCCGCCAAGAAGTTGCTCGCCGACGGCCGCGTTGGCGAGCTCGTGCGGGCCAGCATGATCCTCGCCATGTATCGCTCGCAGGCCTACTACGATTCCGGCGGCTGGCGCGCGACCTGGAAGGGCGAGGGAGGCGGAGTGCTCCTGAACCAGGCCCCGCACGGGTTCGACGCCTTCACGTGGCTCGTCGGCCTGCCCAAGTACGTAAGCGCCCAGACGCGCACGCGGCTTCACGACATCGAGGTCGAGGACGAGGCCGCCGCGATGGTCGAGTTCGACAACGGCGCGCACGGCTACATCTACGCGGGTGTGATCGAGGCGCCGCAGGTCGACCGCATCGAGATCGTCGGCGATCGCGGCAAGATCCAGTTCGACGAAAACGGCCTGCGCTTCTGGGAGCTCGATACCCCCATCAGCGAGTTCACCCGCACCAGCAAGGAGATGTGGGCCGCTCCGCGCGGCAGGCTCGTCGACGTCCCGCTCGAGAAGAGGGAAACCGGCCACATCGCGATCACCCGGAACTTCTGTCGCGCGATCCTCTACGACGAGCCCCTGCTCTCGCCCGGTGCGGAGGGGATTCGCTCCCTGGAGCTCGCCAACGCGATGATCCTCTCCAGCTACAAGAAGGAGCGGGTGCGCCTCCCGATCAAGCGCAACGAGTACGAGGAGCTGCTGGCCAAGCTGCGGCGGACCTCCAAGCCAAAGCGCGTCGCGAGAGACCGCCGCATAACCGACACCCGGTTCTAGCCCCACGCCTCGATCATGGCGGCGGCGCCCGGGTCCGCCCGGGCGCCGCTTCGCGCCCCCTGCCGCGGAACAACCGTCCCCTCTCCCCCGTCTAACCGCGCAGACGAGGAAAGGGGGAGCTGGCGATGGGGAAGAGATGGCCGTTTCTGGCCGTAGCTGTTTCGGCTGTGGCCGGCCTCGCGGTGGGGGGATCCTCATCTGGCTCTCCAGCCCGCCCGTGGCGGCCTCCGAGATGGTCGGGGCGGGGAGCCTGAACGTCATCGTCAAGCCCGGCGAGAAGCTCCGGGACTGCCCGCTCGAGCACACCGACGTCGAGGGTTGGATCGTCGGCGAAGTCGCCCACGTGCGCGTCACGCAGCGGTTCGCAAATCCCTACCGCGAGCCGATCGAGGCGGTCTACGTCTTCCCGCTGCCGGAGAACTCCGCGGTCAACGATATGGTCATGCGCATCGGAAAGCGGACCATCCGGGGCGTCATCAAGACGCGCGAGCAGGCGCGGGAGACCTACGAGCACGCGAAGCGCGCCGGCAAGACCGCCAGCCTGCTCGAGCAGGAGCGGCCTAACATCTTCACGCAGTCCGTCGCCAACATCATGCCCGGCGACGCCATCGAGATCACGATCTAGTGCCTCCAGGACCTGCACTACGACAGCGGTCGCTATGAGTTCACCTTTCCGATGGTGGTCGGCCCGCGCTACCTCCCCGGGGGAGCACTTTCGGGCCCTCAGACCGGCGGCGGCTGGTCACCGTATACCGACCGCGTGCCCGACGCCTCCCGCATCACGCCTCCTGTCCTCAAGCCCGATGAGCGCACCGGCCACGACATCTCGCTCAAGCTTCATCTCGACGCCGGCGTCCCCGCCTACGACGTCGCGTCGAAGTCCCACGACGTCGTCGTGGATTCCTACCGCGGCCAGCCGCTTATCGTATCCCTCGCCGACCGCGAAACTCTGCCCAACAAGGACTTCTCGCTGTCCTGGCGGGTGGCGGGTGAGCGCGCGCAGGTCAGGCTGCTCACCAACCACGACGAACGGTCGGGCTACTTCACCCTGATACTTCAGCCAAAGGCAACCTTCGACGCCGCGGAGATCACCGCGAAAGAGATGGTGTTCTGCCTTGACACCTCCGGCTCCATGAGCGGGCTGCCGCTTCAGAAGTCCAAGGAGGTCGTGAAGCAGTGCCTCCAGCAGATGGGGCCGCACGACACCTTCCAGGCCGTGCACTTCGCTGCCGACTGTTCGACATTCAGGCCGGAGCCGGTGCCGGCAACCCCAGCCAACGTCCAGGAGGCCCTCGACTTCGTGGACCGCATGGAGGGCTCCGGCGGCACGGAGATGCTCGGAGGCATCGAGGCCAGCCTCGCTTTGCCCGAAGACCGCCGCCGCATGCGGATCGTCGCCTTCCTCACCGACGGCTACGTCGGCAACGAGAGCGAAATCCTCGCCCGCATCGAGAGCAAGCTCGGAAACGCCCGCATCTTCTCCTTCGGCATCGGCTCCTCCGTAAACCGCTACCTGCTCGTGAAAATGGCGCAGTTGGGCCGAGGGTTCGCGCAATTCGTCCGCCAGGACGAGGACCCCGACGAAGCCGTGCGCACCTTCGTGGGCCGGATCGCGCGTCCGTACCTCACAGACATCGACATCGACTGGGGCGGCCTCGATGTTGTGGACGTCTATCCGCCCTATGTTCCCGACCTCTTCGCCGACCAGCCCGTCATCCTGCACGGACGGTATGAGACCCCTGGCGCCGGCGTCATCACGATCCGAGGCACGGTCGCCGGGCAGCCCTGGGAGACGCGCGTGCAGGTCTCGCTGCCCGCCGATCAGCCCGAG
>Ga0123519_10003191_pt1 | contig 27305 bp, 19 predicted proteins | sample YelNatPaOPRAMG02_FD_87396 | JGI IMG/M metagenome (GOLD analysis project Ga0123519, IMG submission 87396) | Hot spring microbial communities from Yellowstone National Park - Yellowstone National Park OP-RAMG-02 (version 2) | ecosystem: Environmental > Aquatic > Thermal springs > Hot (42-90C) ...
CTAAGCAAGGATAGATTGCTTTGCTATTGGAGATAACACTCTCTTATCATATATTATAACTGGAGGATTAAAAAAGTAAAGTATTGACTTATTTTCAAAGAAGTAAATTTTTTCAATTTTTATTTAACAACTAAAAACTTTTTGGTCTCTTTTCCTAATTGTAAGAAATAAATTCCCGAATTTATTCCTTTGAGCGGTATTTTTATTTCCCGGTCAGTGCCGGTGAAGGCAACCTCTTTTATCAACTTTCCTGAGACATCAAAAATCTTAATAGTTTTTTCGGACAACGGGCAACGGACACGAATCACGGCTTTTGCCGGATTTGGATAAATCTCAAGCGGTTGGCGGTTAGCCCGAATCGGGTACACGTCCAGCGGCGAGCGGTATTCCTCAATCCCCGGTATCTCATCCCGAATAACCGAGATGCTTGAACTTTCATAATTTGCCACATAGATTCTGTTCGCTTGCGGATTGTGGGTAAAGGCAATTGGGTCAGAACCGACACCGATGGTTATGATTATTGAATCGGTTGAACCATCAATGACCGATACATCATTTGCTCCACCATTAAGGCAAAAGACTTTGTTATTTATCGGGTTATAAATTAGGGCATTGGGATAATCGCCAACTCGGAGAACCCTGATTATGGAATTATTTTCGCCATTGATTACCGTCACCGTATTGCTTTCAGAATTAGCACAATAGACCTTGTTATTCACCGGATTATAGGCTAAGGAATAAGGACCGACTCCAACCATAATATATTGCGCAACTATGGTATCGGTCTCACCGTCAATAACTGTGATATAACCACCCATATTCGCACAATAAATTCTGTTGTTGGTTGAATTATAAACCAAGGCATTAGGTGAATATCCTACTTGAACTGTAGTTATTATTGTATCCGCATCTCCATCAATGACCGTAAGGTTATTAGCAAAATCGTTGGCGCAATATATTTTATTGTTAATTGAGTTTAGTGTTAATGCAACTGGATAATTACCAGTAGCGATAGTTTTAATCACCGAATCGCCTTCACCATCAATCACAATAACATTGCTGTGATCTTCGTCGGCACAATATACCTTGTTGTTTAATGGGTTATAGAGTAAAGAACTAATATAACCCTCACCGATTGGCAATGAGACAATAACGGAATCATTTGCGCCATTGATTATTGTTATACTATCAATAATCGTACAATAGATTTTATTGCTGGTTGAGTTATAGATTAATGCATAAGGTTCTTCGCCTACTCGGCGGGTTGAAATCACTTGGTTGGTTTCACCGCTGATAACGAAGATTTTATTGTCCATTTCACCTGCGCAATAAACTTTATTATTGATTGAATTGTAAGTCAAGGCGCAAGGATAAGCGATTCCAAATTCAATCGTTGTAATCACCTGATTGGTTGCACAATCAATCGCGCTGACATTGTCGTCATTGCGATTTGCCGAATAAACTTTGTTGCTGGTCGGATTATAGATTAATGCCGAAGGTCCATTGCCAACATTAATGGTAGCAATTACATTATCGGTTGCACCGTCAATCACATCAATGTTGGCGCTTCCGCTATTGGCACAATAAATTAGGTTTTCAGTTGGATTATACACGAGCGCAGTTGGATTTCGCCGCACTCGGATTATGGTCAGAGTTTGATTAGTTAAACCGTCAATCACATCAATATCACTACTTTGGTTATTGGCACAGTAAATTTTATCATTAGTTGAGTTGTAAAGCAAAGCGCAAGGGGAATTGCCGACCGGGATGGTTGCGATGACAGTATCGCCTATGCCATCAAGAACTACCACATTATCACTACCCGCACAATAGACTTTATTTTGCGCTGGATTATGGGCCAAGGCATTCGGTGCGATTCCGATTTGAGTGGTGGCAAGCACGGAATCGGTTGAACCATCAATCACGGTTACATCTAAAGTATAGTAGTTGCCGCAGTAGATTTTATTATTAAGCAAATTATAGACTAAAGAATTAGGATTTCGGCCTACGGGAATCGTAGCAAGTAGGGAATCAGTTTCGCCATCAATTACTGAGACATCGTCGCTATTACGATTGGCGCAATAGATTTTATTATTAGTCGGATTATAGACCAAAGCCTGAGGATTAATACCGACTTCAATAACCGTAATTATTTGATTTGTAGCGCCATCAATTACTGATACGCTATTACTGCCACGATTGGCACAATAGATTTTATTGTTAATAGAGTTCCAGCAAAATGCGACAATGTCAGTTCCGGCTGGAATTCGGGCAATCTTTTCGTTCGTTGTCCCATCAATCACAATTATGCAATTGCCCATTACCCCACCGACATAAATTTTATTGTCGGTTGCATTATAGGCAAAAGCCTGTGGTAGAAGCAGACCGCTTACACTATCGGGGAGATAAATCGTTGTCTCCAGCCATTGGGCAGATAGGTGATTAACTAAGGTTAAGCACAAGGTGATGAATGCACATACCAAAATAAAATTTTTCATCGCCGTCTCCTATTTATTCAATGCATTTAGTTTGTCACAACTAATTTTTTCGTTTTGATTTCGTTTTGGAACTGAATAAAATAGACGCCCGGAATTATCCCTTCTAAAGATATTGTGGTCTTGGGCGCAGCGATTTTTAGTTCTTTGATAATTCTTCCGCAAACATCAAAAATTTTTAAATTAGTTGGATTTTCTTTTGACCACGGACCGTGGATATGAAAGGCGGTTTTGGCAGGATTGGGGTAAATTTTAAGTGGTCGGCGGACAGTGGTTGGCAATAAGCGGCCTTCGGCAATCCCTGGGAACTCGTCGCGAATGACTGAAATAGTTGAACTATTATAATTCGCTACATAGATTCGATTCTGGCGTGGGTTATAGGCGAAAGCCCTTGGATAATCACCAACCGGAATCGTCATAATTAATGAATCCGAAGCACCATCAATCACTGCCACATTATCGCTATTACGATTGGCACAATAAACTTTATTATTTACTGGATTATAGGCTAAGGCAATTGGATAATCGCCGGTCGGAATCCTTTTGATGACCGAATCGGCCGCGCCATCAATCACTACTAAATCATTGCTACTACGATTGGCACAATAGACCTTATTATCGGTTGGATTATAAACTAAAACCCAAGGATAATTTAAAACCCCAATTCTTTTAATCAACGAATCAGTTGCACAATCAATAATTGCGACGCTATCTCGGTAATAATTAGCCGAATAGAGTTTATTGTTATGCGAATTGTAACACAAAGCAATCGGGCGTCTGCCCACTGTAATATTGGTAAGCACCGAATCCAAAGCACCGTCAATCACGGATATATCGTTGCTATTACGTTTGGCACAATAGACCTTATTATTGGTTGGATTATAAGCTAAGGCAATTGGATAATTATAGGTTAAAATTGTGGTAATCACTGAATCGGTTAAACCGTCAATCACGGTTACATTGTCACTGCTCCGGTTGGCACAATATACTTTATTATTCAATAAATTGTGAACCAAAGAGACCGGGCGCGAACCGGCCGGCACGGTCTTTATAACTGAATCGCCCAAACCATCAATTACTGAGACATCGGCACTGCCATAATTCGCACAGTAGACTTTATTGTTGTGGGGATTATAGACCAGTGCATAAGGTGAACTACCAACCGGGATAGTTCTAATTATCTCATTGGTTTCACCATTGATTATTGTGACCGAATTGTCAGACTGATTAGCACAGTAGATTTTATTGTTTCGGAAATTATAAACCAAGGCATAGGGGCTACCGGCTAAGGCAATGCTGGTGATTATACTGTTATTTGTCCCATCAATTATGGTGACTGAAGCTTCGCCGGAGTTGGCGCAATAAATTTTGTTATCGGTTGGATTATAGAGTAAAGCGAGAGGATAAGTTCCGACTGGTATGGTGGTGATTACCGTATCCAATGCCCCATCAATCACCACCAAAGAATCCGATTCATAATTGGCGCAATAGACTTTGTTATCATTTGAATTATAAGTCAAAGCCACTGGTTCATAGCCGACCGGTATATTGGTGATTATTTGATTGGTTGCGCCGTCAATCACACTCACGATTGAACGATTATTAGCACAATAAATTTTATTATTGGTCGGATTGTAGGTTAAGGCTTTTGGCTCTTCGCCAATGCGGATTATTGCAGTGACTTGATTGGTGGTTCCATCAATCACATCAATATCATCACTTCCTTGGTTAGCCGAATAGATTTTATTGTTGGTTGAATTATAAATTGAGGCGCAAGGATACATACCGGTGCGAATTGTCGCGATTACCGTATCACCAGTTCCATCAATTATTGTTATGTCATCGCTATTATAATTGGAACAATAGATTTTGTTATCGGTCGGATTATAAAGTAAAACCCCGGGTTTTGAACCTACCGGAATTGTTGTTATAACCGTATCGGTCATACCATCAATCACTGTCAAACTATTGCTTTCTTTATTAGCGCAATAAATCTTATTATCATTGGGATTATAAACCAAGGCGCTTGGTAAATGGCCCACTATAATATTAGTAATTATTGTATCTGTCTCACCATCAACTACAGTTACGGTGTTGGTATAAAGATTGGCACAATAAACTTTATTGTTAGTAGAATTCCACAAGAGAGCCTTAACCTCACTCGTTGTTGGAATCTTGGCGATTCGCTGGTTGGTTGTGCCATCCAGCACAATCAGACAATTGCCCGCTTGTCCCCCGATGTAGACTTTATTATTGGTTGGATTATAAGCGAAAGCCTGGGGATAACGCAATCCTGATATGCTGTCAGGAACACAGATTGTTGTCTCCAGCCATTGGGCAGAAACGCGAGTCATAATCAATCCGCCTAAAGCAAGACAAATTACAAGATGTATTTTTCTGAGTTTGTTGGGGACAAACCCTAACGCTAAGAGAACGAGCCTTGAATCGTTCATTTTTTCCTCTTTGAGAAATTATAAATATTTTTCAGTTGTTGTCAAGATTTTTTTAGGTTTAAAATAATCCTACAATTGACTGCTTATAAAGTTAAGTTAGGCCTGTTTTTCTAAATATTTCAAAGCGGCTTGGCGGGCGAGTTTGCGGACCCGGGCGATATAATTGGTCCTCTCCGAAACACTGATGGCACCCCTTGCCTCTAAGAGATTGAAGATATGGGAGCATTTTATTACACAATCATAACCAGGATAGACTAAATTCTTTTCTAATAATCGTCTTGCCTCGGTTTCGTATTGGTCAAACTGGTTTTTATAGAATTCAACCGAAGCCTCTTCAAAATTGAACACAGAGAACTCTTCTTCATTTTGGCGGTAGATATCGCCCCAGGTGTATTGTTCGTTCCATCTTACCGCAAAGATTGAATCAACCTTTTGAATGAACATCGCTATCCTTTCCAAGCCGTAGGTCAATTCAACCGGAATTACGGTTAAATCAATACCACCGCATTGTTGAAAATAAGTGAACTGAGTGATTTCAATGCCGTTGAGTTCAACTTGCCAGCCTAAGCCCCAGGCACCTAAGGTCGGTGATTCCCAGTCATCTTCAATAAATTTTATATCATTTTTCTTTAGGTCAATACCAATTGCCGATAGGCTTTGAAGGTAAATATCTTGCACCTCATCCGGGGCAGGTTTTAGAATTACCTGGAATTGCCAGAACTGTTGAACGCGCAATGGATTTTGGGCATATCTGCCATCCCGCGGTCTTTTGGAGGGTTCAATATAACAAACCCGCCACGGCTTATCATCCAGAACTCGTAAAAAAGTGGCAGGATTGAAAGTTCCCGCTCCAACTTCGGAGTTATAAGGCGTAAAAATCAAGCAACCCTGCTTTGCCCAATATTCTTCCAGTCGGAAAACGATATCCTGCAAATTGAATGGTTTACTTCTTTTCATATAAGGGGTTATAAGCCGAGTTTTTCGGCAACTCCTTGCATTGCCTCTAAACTGAGTTTGATAAATTCTTCTAAGGTTAAACCAAGTTGGGTGCAGGTTGCAATCTGTTCACGGTTGGCGCCGGCGGCAAATCGTTTTTCGTTAAACCGCCGCATAACAAATTCAGGCGTAACATTAGCGAGTTTCTTGGTCGGATGCATCAATGTTGCGGCAACGATTAGTCCGGTTAACGGGTCAACCGCATAAAGGGCTTTATCTAAACGGCTTTGTAATGGCACATGACTATTATGGGCTTTAACCGCATAAATTATTTTCTCAGGAACTCCCTTGGTTTTTAGCATTTCCGCGGCTAAAAGTCCGTGTTGGGCTGGATTTTGGGCGGTCTGGTCATAATCCAAGTCATGAATTAAACCAGTCAATCCCCATAACTCTTCATCTTCGCCAAAATGTTGCGCCAAGCGACGCATACAGGCTTGGGTCGCAATCATATGTTTGCGCAAATTTTTGTTCGCTACCATTGATTCCATTAATGCCAAACCTTCTTTTTCGTCCATTAACTCTCCTCTTTTATCTCTTTCTGCAGAATTTGTTTTGCTCTTGGCCGATAATACTTCTTTTCGTCTTTATGCGCGAGCGACGGTCTTAAAAACCCCTTTGGTCGTCTAATTATTGCCCGCATTTTTTCAATCTTGGGCACTCGAAAATTGAGATTCGGTTTTTTTGCCATTGTCTTAGTATAGCCTCATTTGTTAAATTGTCAATGCGGGCGGGTCTATAAGCCGAGTTCTGTGTTCGGCGGTCATTAATCTGCCCAGCACCTTTTGTCGGTGCTGGGTCAAGCGACCTACCCGGGAGTCATAACGGACCGGGTCAGTCCTGCTCCCTTATCTGGTCTTGCTTCCGACGGGGTTTGCCCATTCTTTTCGTCACCGAAAAGAATAGTGCGCTCTTACCGCACTATTTCACCCTTACCCAGCACCTATTGACAATGGTCAAGTCTTTAGCAAGCACTCAAGACATAACTTTAAAAGAACCTACACAATAGGTGCTGGGCGGTATCGTTTCTGTGGCACTTTCCGTCTTTTTGGCATTGCTGCCAAAAAGCCTTCCGGTTAGGAAGCGTCGCACCCTGTGAAGCTCGGACTTTCCTCCCAATACTTTATAAGTATCAGGCGACCGCCCGACCCGCCCGAATTATTTTAAGGTTAAGCAAAAATTATGTCAAGAGTTAGTTTTTCATCAAAAATAATCTTCTCAAAATGAGATTGTTCAATCAAAAAATTCCTTGAAAACTGTAGTGTTGCCCGACGAATTATATTACATATGTTAAAAATTAAAAATGTTAGAATCGGTTAACAATTATTTGTAATTTGCAAGGAAGGCTATTGCTTTGCCTTGCCTACTTCATCAAAAAAACTGCCTTTTTTCCAATTTAGATAGTATCAACCCCCGAACCAGCCTCCTAAGTAGCCTCCGGGGCTACCCCCGAGGCTGCTTCCCAGTTGCCTCCGAGGTCGCTCCCCAACCAAGTACCCAAGGCAAAATTAAATATAAGAAATCAAATATCAAATACTTAGGAGAAATTTTCGGCTAATTTAAACATTAGTTATAACTAATGTTTTGAAGGAGTTTCGGCTTGATTTTTATGTGCCGATTAGACTCAATTATAGGCAAAAATTGGGTTTTATTCGGTTGCTAAGCGAAATGCTATTTCATCCGCCTAAACCCAAACCCAACACCTATCCATCAACGACCTTGAGAAAAACGAGGTCATAAAAGCCTTTCTTGCCCGGACTTGAGGATAGGTGCTGGGTCATTTTGCAAAGTAAGGATGGGTTAAATAGGGTTGCTTTTTGGTCTTCTCCTCTTTGCTGGTTAATACCATTTTTTCAATTATCAGTGAAGGTGCAACCACTGAAATCGGTAGATAAGAATCACTGCCAAACCTCTCCCTTAATAGTGTGTTATAGACAGTAAAGTCTTTACCAACCGCGACAATATCCTTTAAGACTTGGGGTGTAATCCCTTCAAACTTTAATCCCTTGATCAATTCCTTGCGGCCATCCGTATAGAGTTTATAAGCAACAAATGTGGGAACAAGCATTGGCGTCTCTGGTTTACCACCACCAAAATAGGAATAGATTTCTTCTTCCATCTCTTCAATCGTCTTGGGAATGGACGGGCTAAACGCAGATATGACAATGCCATAATCAAGGTCTTTTTCCTTACACAAGTTTATTAATTCCTTCTCTAAATCATCCGTTGTCTTATCGCTCTTGACAATCAGATTGCTGATATAATTTCTTGCCACCCCATTATAGAACCGACCATGACCATTGGATTGCTTAATCTCCTTGAGCGGCTTTTTACTCATTGGTAGCGTGACAAGTTTGCCCGCTTTTACTAATTCAATGTTTTCTGCCTTTACTCCTTGGTCATCCACACTATAACCACCAATTAACGGAGCGCCTTGGTAATCAATAGCCGTCGGGTCATCATAAATCGTAATGTAATCGGGTAATATTGATTTATTGAGTTTGCCGGCAAGAAAACCGGTATTTTCTTCGAAGATTTTTTCCATCGGTTCTTGCTCGTATAAGGGCTTACGGGTATCCGATACCCCCTTGCCGAAGATTTGATAGAATAATTGACAAGAAGCCTTGCCCGCAAACATTACTGGTCCGGTATATTCCTTTTCTTCTTTGACCTCGGTATAAAGGGATAAGGTCTCGGCCATCGCTTTTACCTTATCAATCATAAAACTCAGTTCGGGTAATTCAAAGGGCTTTTGTGCATAAAAGCCCACCAAGTCAAAAAGATTTGCCCCGGCTTGGTTCTGAGTTCGGGCATAAGTTTCAATATAAGTTAAGAAGTGGTTGGTCACCTGCTTATTACCTTCCGAATCAATAAAATACCGCACAAGATGGGAAAACCGAAAAACTACTTTTGCGGTCTGAAGTTTCGGATAGTTTCGGAATAAATTAGAAATTTCTTTGACTCTTTTCCGCCAGCAATCGCAATCAATCTTTATTTTTTGGATTTCTTCGATTTTTTGATAAGCGCTTGAGCGGGAAAAATCCGGAATGGTTTCGGTCAGTGCCTTATGCTCAACGACCGATTTCTTCTTGGCAAGAAGGTCAATTGCTGCTTTGTATTCGGCATCGGTTGCTAACCAAATCTTTTGTCGGATTGCGTCATAATCGTCATCCAAAGGGAGTGGTGTAAAATTCTCCTCGCCGGTAAACTGGGAACGTTCACCCGCAACAAAATTGGAATTGTCAAAATCATAATTACCGACCCTTAAATCAATATATAAGTTTCTGGTGCGTTCGGAATGGTCTTCAACGATTGCCCCGAAACGAGCGGTGATGGTTATATCCTCTTTGTCATCAATTCGGTAGGCGACATAATAGGGTGGCTTTTCCTTTTGCAGTTTCAAATTCTTTGTCGTCCGCAGTAATTCATCTTGCATCGCTTGAAGAATTGGCGATTCTTGACCATAAAGAATCGAAATAAGCAAGAATAGACAAAAGATTAGCATCCCAAATCCTTTGTCCGTTCTCCGTGGTTCGTTCTTCCGCCTATGGCGGATTGACGGTTTTTTCATTTCCCACCTCCAATCGGTGATGGTAAGATTGGTAATTTTTCTTGTTCCTTTACTTTCTTTTCTACTTCCAATTCGGAAGTTAAAATTGATGGGGCTATTGCCGAGACGGGAATTGCGCCGGATTCGGCACCACAAGTGCCATTGAAGACATCTGAATCATCGCCCGTAGCAATTATCTTAGAAAAGGCGATTAGTGGTGTGCCGACAATATTAACACCCCTTACCACCTCTTCCCGACCATCAATATAGAGTCTTTTCACTAATAATGGTGTAACATTGAATGCCTGTAAACCACCCCGACCAGTCATCGTGAAACCACCGGCAATATCCTCAAAGATTAATCCATAGGGTTTATTCTGCTTTTTACATTCGGCAATCAAGAGTTTGCGTAAACTGTCATAAGGGACCTGATTTTTTGATTCAATGATTAAATTACCCTGCCGCGCCACCACTTTATAGCCATACTGCCTGCGACCATGGCCATTAGACTTGGGAAATTTTTCAATTGGTGAACGCGTGGTTAGGAAATTCTTTAATATCCCATTTTCCACCACGGTCACTCTTTGTGCCTTTACCCCTTCGTTATCGTATTGATAGTGACCATTCAAATCTTTATCCTGATAACTTTTCAATGTTGGGTCATCATAAATTGAGATGAATTCAGGTAGAATTTTGGTGCCGACTTTATCCTTAAAGGTCTGGCCTTCTCTTTCTAATTTCTGGCGGTGTCCCTCGACGCGGTGGCCAAATATCTCGTGAAAAAATACGCCCGCGGCTATGTTTTTTAAAATGGCTGGTCCGGAATAGGGGTCAACCAAAGGTGCTTTTCTTAGGGCGGCTAAATCGTTAATTAAGGTATCTATCGCTGCCTTTATTTCATCATCTTTGGGCAATCCCAAAACCGTTCGGGAATAAAATGGGCGATAGAGGGCAAGCCTCATCCCATCTTCGGCTTTGGTCTGTGCCGAAATATGAATTGAGTAACTATTCCTCGGTTCAATAATCCTTGTCCCATCCGTGTTAACCAAATATTTTGTAACTGCCTTGGCAGTCAAACTAACATTAGAAGAATAAATCCAAGGATACGGCTTGAAAAAAGCCGAGAGGTGCTTCAAACGCTTTGACCAAGCGACGGTATCACAAACAAGTTTTGCCGGCTCGCCCAAATCCTGGATTGGTTCGGCTTTGGAAAAATCGGGCGAAGTATCCGTTTCTGCCACCTTGGTCGCTCTTTCCGCCTTTACTTTCATAATCCTTTCTTGGGCTTTTTTGAACTCTTCATCGGTCTTTTGCCAAAGGACCTCGCGCACCGCAAACTCATCATCTTCTAAGGGGATTTGGTCAAAAGATGGGGCATAGAATTCAAAACCGGAAAAACCCGTTGCGCCGCGTAATTGATGAGTATTATCCAAATTATAGTTACCAACTCTACAATCCACGGTAAGATAACGGTTCCGTGAATAGTCATTAGCAAGAATGGCACCGTTAAAGGCTTGGATCCGGATTTCTTCCTCGTCAACGATTTCGTATTGTAAAAAGTAGAGCGGTTCCTTGCCAGCATTTTTTAAGCCGGCATAGGAGCGGTTGAGTTCTTTTTCCATTATCGGAATTAAACTGCTTGCTTGGGCAAAGCAAAAGAGAACTAATAAACCAAAGACCAAAAACCTCGGGTAGTTCATTTTAAACATTTTTCCTCCTTTCCCATTTTGGTAAGAGATAACTTGTATTGCTTTTATCCTTAATCATAAATAATTAAATCAGCCTGTCAATAATCGGTAGATTTCAACCAATCTTTGACTTGCCTTTTCCCAAAGGAAATTATTTTTTATATGTTCGGCTAAGGTTTTATCTTTTTTCTTATTCAGGGCTTTTATGATTCCGTTTTTAATGGACTGAATACTTCTTGGTTCAATATATTCCGCATAATCAGCAAAATATTCGCAAGTGCCGCCGTATTTGGTGATAACGATTTTCGCCCCGGCCAAACCCGCTTCTAATGCCGCTAAACCCGGTGTCTCATAATAAGAAGGCAAAACAAAGACATCACAAGCTGCATAAGCCGATGCCAACAATGGTGAATTCGGTGGCAAATTAGGGATCAGGATAATATTTTTATTCTTTTTAATCTCGGCTAAAAGAATTTTGGCGTAATCGGTTTCAAGAACCGGACCGATGAATACGGCTTTTCGGTCAATTCTTGCCAATGCCTTAATCAAAGCCAAAAGATTTTTTCTTCGCCAGCCGATATGACCGACATAGAGAATAAAGTCGCGCAGTTTATAATCTTGGATAAAGAGTTCTGGGTTGGCATTATAAAATTTCTCATCTACGCCATTGGGTAAGATTTTAATCTTTTCTTTGTTTACTTTAAGCCCCTTGGTGAGTAACAAGGCTTCTTTTTCCGTGTTCGGCGTCACTATCTTTGCCATCGCACAAAGTTCTTGGGTGAAAAGGTGCTCAGTCCATATTCCACCAAAATGTCTTAATCCCTTGGCTAATTTAGTCAACCAATAGAGCTGGATTGGATTACGTTTACTAAAGAATATTGGCGTAACGACCATTTTCATTCCTAAACTATGCATTGCCCGCCCAAAATGATAAGTTCCGAGATGGGCACCAAAGAGATGAAATAAATCAAACTCTTTAAGGTTATAGTCTTGGGTTGGTTTAAAAATTTCAATCTCATAACCAAATTTTTGGAGATGATAAGCAAGATTCGTCATCTGCACCTTAATCCCACCGCCCAAGACCGAGATTGCCGAATAACTCCCAAATAGAATCTTCATTTAATGCCTTTGTCCCTTTAATCTTCGGTGCCAGGTATTCACCAATTCCTTAATCCGGAGCATAAGTTCACCCTTTCGGATTCGTTCAATCCCGTCGGCCAATATTATCGGTTGGGGTGGTTTAGTCCAAGTTAATTGGTCAAGCGAATATGAACCGTTGCGAAGCGGGATGAAGGTCTCATCGCCGCTTGGCCGAATAATGTGCAAGAAAAAAGTTTTATCTTCATCCTTGGTGCTAATCTCAATCTGTCCGTTTTGAATTATTGTATCGTAGTTAACCGATTCCCTTTGCTTCCACCATTCCATAAACTGCGTGAAATTAGTTAACCAAATATCTTTCATTGATTTTATCCACTTAAAAAGGGTGTCAAAGAGTTGCAACATTTGGTTAATTCGGTGGGGATGGTCATAAATCATTATTGGTTCACGCATCGCATAATGGGAGTTGATATAGTGTTTAAAGTAAAGGAAAATTTCATTAAAATTAAAGCCGGCCTGCAATAACCGACCAACACAAATTGGATGAATTGGAATTTGAAGAACATTTGATTTCTTTCCCTTTACTACCGGATAAAATGGCAAATCATCGTAGCCGAGCCCGAATTCGGACGAATACTTAAAATCCAGTGCCTCTAACCCTGATGCTAAATTCTCATTCCATTCACCAAATGGTCCGGCAAAACCAATTGGTTTGATTCCGACTGCCCACAAGGCATCTTTGCCGCGACTGAGGTTAGCATAATTACGAGCATAATCAGGAAAGACATTATGTTGAAAGCAATGGAGTTGAATGTCCTGACCCGACCTTTGCCAAGAGGAAAATTTAGCCAAATCCTTGGCTTGGGCACGGGTATTGATAAACCAAGTGAAACTCAATTTGTTCTCTTCGGCAAGTTTAAGAACCGAACCAATCTCGGGAAAAGGGGAGAAATCAGTATCAACGCGAAAGGTAAAGCAAGTATTAAAACGATTCGGATAATACCAGAGATGAACATAGTAACATCCTTGCTCAAAAAGCAGTTGCCTTAAACAATTAACCACTAATCTCCTTAATTCACCACGGCTAACGCATGCCACTTGTTCATAAGGTAGTTTGGTTTTTGAAGGGTAATAAAAGAATTTTGGTTGGGTGCGGGTATTGGAGAAAGCCAAGTCAAGGGAAAAGGGCAAGGCAATTATCTTCCCTTTGCCATAGGTTTGCGAATAGAGATTAGGTCGTTCATCGTTAACGGCAAGTCCTTGCTGGCCAATATCAATAGAATTGACATTTAAAAAAAGGGGCGAGCGTAGCGTCGGAATGATATAGCGAAATTTTGTCGGAGAGTAATGAAAGTCCGAAAGCAAGGTTTTTAATCGGATGAAATCAGTGAGAACTCTGCCACCGTTGGTAAGATAGTTTCGAATGATGGAGGCTTCTTGGCTTTGAAGTCCCCGGGCAATGATAATCACGCCCAATTGGTTCAAATTAGTAAGTTCAGTAATATACTGGTAGTTAACCCGCTCCTGGTCTAATATCCTTGTCCATCCGTTGGGCAAGAATTTGCCCAAGATTCCAATAAGTTTAATCATTTTCCCGTTGTAGTCCCTAGTCTTAAGTCACTCTTCGTGATACCTTTAATTAAGATTAAAATACCAAAATAAAGGATTATGCAACCAAAAATCTTTAGCCAAATATTAATATTAGGAAATAATAAGGGAAATAATGCCATAAGACAAGTGGCAAATAATGGCTTTAGTGCATAGCCGGATTGGAAGCCCCGGCCTTTGGTTAGCCCGATTGAATTAATGAATTTTTGATAATAGTGATGGGCGATTATTAAGGTGACCGCCTCGGACCCTACAACGGTAATTGCTGAGCCAATCGGTCCGAAAAGAATTACTAAGGCAGGGTTAAGAATCACATTGGTTAGTGTGCCCAAGCCAATCGCCTGGGCATATCTTTTCTCTTTTTGACCAGCAATCAATGAGACACCGTAAAGGCTTGTAAAGATGGTGATGCCAAAAAAGAAAATTAGGATTCGGAAAACCGAACTGGCGGGCAAATAATTCTCACCATAAATTAAGGTAACAATATCTTGGGCTAAAATGACGCTACCAACAATAATCGGCAATACTAGCGCGATTAATAATTTTTGTAAATGGCTTAAAAGGAGTTGTAATAACATCGGATTATTCCCCGCATAATACCGAGTAATCATCGGTAGTGCCACAATTGTGAATACTCGGTCAATAATTGTAATCATTGTTACTAATTTAGCCGCCGCGCTAAAATAACCAACCGCTGCGTTGCCTTTTATAAATCCTAAAAGGGAGGGTGTAAAATATTGCCCAAACTGGATTAGAATTGAGACGATTCCGAGCGGTAAAGCCATCTTTAGCAATTCCTTGCCCGACGGCCAATTGAAGACAAAGCGTAGTTTACCGTAGGTGGATTGATAAACCAATAATTGAAATAAGACAACGAAAAAATTACCAAGGAAAAAACCGATTGGGACAAAGTAGAAATCATTCGGCCGGTGAATCATAATAACGACAAATAAAAAGTAGGCAGAATAATTAATAATTCGGCTTATCGTTAAATATTCCATTCTCTCCATCCCTTGGTAGAACCAATCTAAGAAAAGACCGGTGGTAAAAAGAGAAAAACCATAGAGGATGACCAAAGTTTTGGTTTCATAACTTTTGGGTATGGTTAAACTAATAATTGAGATTAGAATAAAACCTAATAGACTTAAGAAGAGTCTTAAGGAGAGAATCGATGAAACAATGGATCCCGTTCTCCGTTGTCCGTTCCACGGTTGACAACGAGCAACTTCTCTGGTTCCTAAGGTTGGCAATCCTAAATAATTTAGCAGTAAACCATAGGAGAATAAGGCTTGGGCAAAATTAATCATCCCAAAGTTAGCAACACCTAAGGTTCGCGCCAAGTAGGCGAGAATAAAAAACCCAAGCAATTGTCCTAAAAATTCGCCTAATGCGACAAATAGTAGATTTTTAAAGGTGCGCCTCATATTCTGTTAGCCGTGAACCGTGGATAATACTTTTTTATCAATTTTTGATAGATACCGATGGTAGCTTGGGCAATTAGTTGCCAATCATAAAAGGCTTGTGCTTCTTGCCGACAGTTAGAAAATCTTTCCGGATTTTTGAAGATAAACTCAACACCAGCCACCACTTCTTTTTTGGTGCTACCTTCTACACCAACCTTTTCGATTCTACCGACAAAGTTTTTTAATGTTCCGGCAACCACTGGTGTGCCACAGGCTAAAGATTCAATCAAGGCAACGCCAACACCACCCCAATCGGCTAAAGATTTGGTTCCGGGTAAGATTGTGACATCAGCGGCGGAATAGAAGAATGGCATTAATTCGGGTGGCTGGCGCGGGAAGATAATCGTTTGCTTGAAGCAATCAGGGGTCTGCCTCAGTTGGCTTGAAGCAGTTGCTCCGACCAGTAATAATTTGATCGGGTATCTTTTACTCAATTCTTGATTGACTTGTAGCACAATATCAAAACCTTTATACTTTTGGAGTTTACCAACATAGAGTAAAATCTTTTCGCCAACTGTTGGTAGATTTAATCGCGCTCGGGCTTCTTGTTTATTGATTGGAGAGAATTTACTAAAATCTACCCCCATCCCTTGGATTTTTACTCTCCCGGGCTTAATTAGTTTACTTAGTCTTTTTTGTTCCTTTCGGGTTAAGACAAAGAAATAGTCGGCATAGGGTAGTGTCCAATTCATTGCTATCTGCTCCAATCCTAAAATTGGGGCGAAAAGGAATAGACGCTTGCGCCGGGCAAGATGGTCGATGGGTGGACAGTCACCGTGATGCTGGATAATAATTGGTAGATTGCGAAAAATTGAACAGATGGTATAGGTGAGATAGTTGTGCAAGCCGTGAAGATGCAAAATAATTTTATCGCTTGCCATTTTTTTAATTGCGTTAATCATTGGTAAAGAGATTTCGCGGTTGTAGGCGATTGCCGTTGAGGGAAATACTTGATAAGTAATGTCATCTTTTTTTTCGGTAATGGTTTGTGAGATATTTTTTTCGGGTAGGATACAGAAAAAGTCGAACTCGTCGCTAATTTTTTTAATCGCCTTAGCGGTTCTTACCTGCCAACCGTCGTAAATATCTTCCTCAATGTTTCTTGTAACCCAAGATGGCGAATGAGTAAGAATCTGAATGACTTTTATTTTATTCAATTTAGTGCAAATTGAAACGAATACCCTTAAAATTCGTATTATTAGCTATCATTCGGATTATTCGCATATTACCAATTTAGTGCAGATTGTATTATTTCTTTTAATGTTTTTGCCCGTACTTCCCAATCTTTAATTTTCTGTAATTTCAATTGGAGAATTTCGGCTTTGAGTTGGTCAAGGTTTAATAAACCTTCTTTTATCCCTTGGGCGATTGCGGTACTTTGATTTTTGACCCAAACGACACCCATTGGAAAGTGGTGACGCAAAGTTTCCGAATCGGAAAGAACCAATGGTTTTTCTAAAGCAAGTCCTTCGTAGGCACCACAGAGAATCGTATCGGGTCGAGTCGTCAACACACAGACTAAATCAACTTGTCGTATAAGGTCAACATAGTCTTTTTCTTTTAAGAATCCAGTAAATTTTAATCCGCCGGAGGCGGACTTAGGCACATCACCGGTAATATAAAATTGAACTTCAGGCAGGAGTTTTGATGCCTCAATGATTTCTTGAATTGGTTCGTCTGCGCCGAAACTACAAATCACCACAACTGAATTCGGAATTTGGGAATTGGGAATTGGGAATTGAGACGGCGGCACTCCGTCTTCAAGGATATAGTAAGGAATTTGCCAGTTGGCAATATATTTAATAATTCCCTCATTCGGGATGATTGTGATTATTGCTCTTTGGGCGAAGAATTTTAAAAAGCGCAAATAAATCGGAAAATGAAACCCCTTACCAATAAAAGCGCCACTATGGGCATCAATAACATATTTGCCCGAACAAAGTTTAATATAAAGATAAACCGGTAAAAAAATTTGGATTGGGGGGCACTGGATAAAGATCAATTTTGGTCTCTCCTTCAATAAAATGAAAAAAGTTTTTATCCCTAAGACTACATAGCTTGAAAGCCTTGGGAATAATTTTTTTCGCGTTCCGCCTAAGGCAGATAAAATTATTAGGCGGGCTTGGAAAAATTCAGCCAAGGTAGCCGACCGGCGGGCAGTTTTAGCCCAAGCCAGAAAAATCGTTTTCATTTAGTTCCAGTTCAATGACAATTGCGATTCCGGGGTGTAAAGTAGTTTAGGGTGATAAGGGTAAGTAGTGAGAAATCTTTTCTCACCACAGGGTGGCGAATCCGGATTGGGACAATTTCTTAGACAATCACCATGACAGTTGATTGGTTTAAATTTTCCATTTGGGTCTTTAATAAGGACAAAGATATTTTCCGCACCCTCGCACGATGGAATATTTTTAGAATCAAATTCTTTCGGCAATTCCTGACAAACCGCATAGGTCATTCCAAGCGCTTCTACTTCTTGCCTTAACCAGGTATGAAACTCTTTCCTTATCGGTAAAGAAACCATAAACCGTTTTCGCTCATCAACTGAATCAATTTTGCTCAAATTAACCCGATAAAATTTTAAAAAACCGGGCAGATTTTTCTTATAGGCTGATTGTTTAAATGCTTCTATCACCCGCATCATTGAAACTTTATTAAAATAACCAGTTGAGGCAATGATGTGATTGGAACCGGCGCAAGCTCCCTGTTTAACGAGCCAAAGCACATCTCTTTCGTTCAAAAGTCCTAATAATACTGGGTCAATTCGGCAAATTGCTTTTATCCCTAACTGATTGAAATACCTAATTGTTTTAAGCCGGTCAAGGATTGGTGAGGCAAAAGGACTGGTTACCACCTGTTTGGCTGGCACTGATTCAACGGTAATCGTTAAAAACCAATATGGATAACCAATCAGTTCCGGCACCCTTTTTAAAAGCCACAATGGTCCATCCGCGCTTTTGGTTACAATACCAAAACTTAGTTCATAACTCAAGAGCAATTGGACTATTTTTTCGGTCTTTGTCCTAATTTCTTGGTATGGTTGCAGAGGGTCGGTTACTTGACTCAAGTAAATTGGGAAGATAATTTTTGCCTTATCGAGTTCTTGTTTCAGTTTTTCGGTTAAGTTCTCGTAAATTACGATTCGCTCAACTTGACTCCAGGGATAGGCACGGGCATAACAGATTGGACATCGATAAAGGCAGGCACCCGACACGGTTAAAGAAATTAAACAACTATGAGGACATTTTCTTTTGTGCGCGCGGTAGGGAAAGTCGTGTAATAACCTTCCCTTTAATCTTTTGGTTTCGATTTTCCGTTATCCGCCTCAGGCGGTTTATTTTCAATTCCAGTGGTGGCTAATTGGTCAATCCCTAACGCAACTTTGCAGGTGTTGACATGAATGGCGACGGTATCCTCAATTTTTAGAGCATAACCGCCGGCTAACACAATCGCTAATGGTATCTTTTCTTCGCGACACTTATCAATTACGATATGGTCTCGTTCTTCTAAACCTTCTTTGGTCAATTGCAATGTGCCAAGTTGGTCATCTTTATAAGGGTCTGCCCCAGCGACATAGATAACCAATTGAGGCTTATGGTCGGTTAGAATCTTGGGAACCGCATAACGCAGATGAGCAAGATAGGTTGCATCACCGGCAAAATCATCTAACCCGATATCCCAATCGCTCTGTTCTTTGATTGGGTATAAGTATTCTTGGTGGATTGAGAAAGTAAAGACCCTTTTATCTTCTTGGAAGATGCGGGCAGTACCATTGCCTTGATGCAAATCACAATCAATTACCGCTGCCCGTTCAATCTTGTTTTCGTTCTGCAATTTTCTGATGCCAACGGCGATATCGTTCACATAGCAAAAGCCTTCGCCGTGGTCAGGGAATGCGTGGTGAAATCCTCCACCAATATGAACGCATATCCCATCTTCTAATGCCAATTGGCAAGTAAGAACAGTCCCAGCGGCAGCAGTGAAATAACCCTCAATGATTTGCCAAGTTAAAGGTAATTCCGAACGCATCGTTCTTTGCGTCCATCGTAAGTTGAGCATATCATCAATATACTCTTTGGTATGGACCAGACGGATATCATCAATATTGGGCGAAGGCGGTTCAATAATGTCTTCGTCTTTAACCCAACCTAAAGTTAAAAGTTGCTCTTTTACCATTCGGTATTTTTGGGTCGGGAAAACATGGGTGCCGAAATCCATTTCATACTTTTGGGAATAGATAAATTTCATCAAGGCATTATAACGATAAATTATTAAATGTCAATCCGCCTAAGGCGGACACCGATTATCAAAACTTACAAACATTTTCGCCCGATTTACATTTGTCGCATTCCAATTCTAAGGTAACATGGGTAATTTGAAATTCTTGTTTTAAGGCACACTCTAACCTACTTAACAATTGATGATAAGAACTGATTAAATTATCGGCAACAACAATATGCGCCATTAAAGCACGTTCCCCTTCGCCGATTGTCCAAATATGGAGGTCGTGTAAATCAATAACATCCTTTGAAAAATTTAGAACGAATTGCCGAACTACTTCAAAATTTAAGTCTTTGGGTGTGCTATCAATTAAGATACTTGCCGATTCGCGAAAAATTTTATATGCCCCGTAAATTACATATAGACTAATACCAATGGAAAGGATTGGGTCAATTATGTACCACCGAAGGAATTGCATCATTAACCCACCAATTAGTATTGCAATCCAACTTAGGAAATCGTCGAGTAAATGTAGCATAGCGATTCGGATGCTAATGCTTGTCCGGTCACGAGCAAGACTTAAAACTGCTATGCCGTTGACCATTATACCAATGACCGCTACCAACCAAAGTACTGAACTTTGGACAGTTGCTGGATGGATAAGTCTTAGAATCGCAAATCTTAAGATAATAAAAGTAAGAACGGCTAAGATAAAGGCATTTAAAAAGGCAATAAGGATTCGCATTTTCTTATAGCCGAAGGTTCGCTTTTGCGATGGTCTTTTTTGTGCCATTATTAGACCAAAATAGGCAATGGTTAAGGCACCCGAATCGGATAGGTCATGAAGGCTACTTGATATTAAGGTCAAACTGTTCGCAAAGAGTCCAGCCAACAATTCGCCTAAGGCAAATGATAGATTTAAGATTATGGCTAATACCAAACTTTGCTTTTGGCGGTTTAGATTAATCCGCCCAAGGCGGACTTCCATATCTTAGTTTACTTAAAACCAATTAAAAATCAAGTGGGCGTGGAATTCGGAATTCGGGATTCGGAATTCGGGAATTGGGAATGAGCAGGAACAAGAAAAGATGGCTCTAAGACAAAAACTGGTTCCTTGCTATCGGATTGGGTTGCAAAAGTTATTTTAGGACAAAATGTGGCTAGCCCAAAAATCCCCTTTATTTTCCCAAGAACCGATGGGAATTTTGTCACGGTCAAATCTTCGATTCCGAAAATTTCATCGCAGAGTAGACCAACCTTTCTGTTTTTGGCTTCAAGAATTACCGCTAAAAAAGTCTCCTTCCCTCCGTCGTCTTCAACTTTGGGCGGACTACCCAATAAAGATGCTATGTCATAAAGCACAATTTCATTGCCATAAAGAGAAACAAAAATTTCTTCGCCGATTAATTTTAAATCGGCCAGCGATAATTTAACCACTTTTTCAATATCTTTGGCAAAGATGGCGAAAAATTTGTCCCAAACTCGAACGATTAAATAAGGTTTGACCGATTGCACCTCTTTTTCATTTCCTTCATTATTAAAAGGGGGTGGTGGGGATTTAACGGCTTCGCCCGAATTAAAGGTATCTGGTAATTTCTCAAAATTAATCGTATTAGTTGCGGGAATCGGTTCTTTTCGAAACGCGGCCGGGTCAATCGTTGTTTTTGGTGATGTTTCCAAAATTTCCGTTCGAGCAGTTTCCTGGGGTATGGTTGCTATTTTTTGCGTCTCGGTGATTATCTTAATTTCAGCACTCTTTTGTTGGTGTAGGCATTCCAAAACATTGGCTAAATCCTGAATGTTGATGTCATCCGGTTTTTCCACTTCCACAAGATGATTAGATATGATACGGAGCGTCTCTGAGATAATTTGAATATTTTCTGGTGAATAAATCGGCGCCGAGACCCGTTCCAAGTCAACCTGGGAAGCAACGGCTAAAAGATTTTCCAAGGCAGAAAATACATTTGAGAACTGCCCAAGACAGTTCAAATCATTAGCCATATCTTTTAACTGACCGAGTTCGGTCTTTAGCGCATTGATTAAACTGGGTGTGGGTGTTAATTCACCTAATAACCGAAAGCCATCCTGCAGAAGCAAGACGAGTTGTTTAGCCTTGATTAGACTTGACATCAGCCAATTTTTGCGAAATTTCGGCTAAGAGTTTTTCTACTACGCTCTTTTGTTTTGCGGAACGGTCGGTTAATCGCTTCAACTCATCGGCCATAACTTGAAGACTTTTGTTTTCCTCACCGGCCCGAGCGGTCAAAAGCGCAGCATTAAATGACATAAGCGCAATTCTTTCCACCCAATCATCCATCGTCTCTTCAATCTTTTTAAGATTACCTTCAAGGATTAGAAAATCGTTGGGCGGGGGATTCGGAATTCGGGGTTCGGGATTCGGAATTCGGGGTTCGGGATTTGGCATTACGACCGATTTTTTACTCTTTAGCGTCCTAAAGATTAAAGTAAGTTCAAAAATATAAAGCACCAAAATCAAGACCAAGGCGCTTAACCAGTTGAGTTTAATCCGATGTAAAATCTCGGATTTGGACACTTCCGAGGAAGTCAAAGTCAGACGCTTGAAAGTAATTGTTAAGTTAACCGCTTTTTCCAATTCGGTTCGTAAGCCACCAATAGAAGAAATTGCGGTTTTGGTAAGGTCTTCTTCCCGATGGATTGCGTAGAGGTCATTAATAATCGCTTTTTGTGTTTTAATTGTTCCCCGGATACTATCGGTTACGGCGAAAATTGACCGAATCGAAAAGCGAGCTCGGGATGACATCTTTGTCTCCCTCATTTCGCCAAGGTCTATTCGTTCTAATTCCTCTAATTTTGTCTCGGCTAATGCGCAATTCTTGCTAACTTCATCCAGTAAGACCTTCTGTCCAAATAACCGATACTTTTCTAAATAAATTTGACAATCCAAAAAGGAACGAATTAGTGCATCAACCGATGTTAAATTGTCTACGGTGCGGGCTTGAAACTTTTCCAACCGAATGAACCCTTGCTGGGCTAATGCTACGAAAATGAAAATTGTAATCAAGAATCGAAGCAGCGAATAAATTTTAAGCACCATTATTTTCACCTCCCGAGTCAGGTCTTGAGTCTTCTGCCCAAACCATTTTTTCCGGATTTAGAAACCAAATTGGTGCACCACCATCTTCCCATACCCCGGCGGTGTAGGTGGGAAATAAATTTGTTGCGGACGGCGATTTGGCAAATGAATCTATTATCCTAATTGGTATTTCATAAATTCCCTTTGCCTTGTCAATTAATAAACCAAACCGGTCGATGCCATTTTCCAAGACCAATACTAAACCGGTCTTTTCAAAGTGAATTGGCTCAGCACCAGTTTGTCGGAAACTTACAATTGGTAGCGCTTGCTCGCAAATTACACTAATACCTAAAAGATAAACCGCACTGCTTGTTTTTTGTTCGGTTTTAAGTAACTTAGGACCGCTGGGTAGCGAAGATAGTCTATCCATTTTATAGACACCGATTACTGAAGAAATTGGAACAGCGTAATTAATATTATTAATCATAAAGACAAAATAACTTTTTAGAATATGAGCACTTGAACTATTCAACTTAGGTGCCCCGGATGCTTGAAAAACAAGCGAATTTTGATTTAAACTCATTTTCGCCAAGTCTTGTCCAAGAAAAATAAAGAAATGTAGGGACAGATATGAAAAATCTCTAATTGGTGTTCGGATTTAAAAGGCTTATGGTGGATTAGTTGAGGATGAGTTTTAGTTTGCTTCTGTCTTGGATGAAAATGGCTATTTTTATTTTCCCCGCTTAACTTTTTGATTAGCCCTCTAAGCCAATTAGCCATACACTTTCCCCTTTCTTCTTGCCCGCAATTAACGGTTAAATTAGTATATAATATTATACCTTAAAAATTTATTAAGTCAAGGGTTTCTAAAATTGAAAGGCAGCATCTCAATTCTTTCCGTTCTTCAATTCTTAAGGACGAAGGGAAACCACTAATCTCCTCGGGTTGTAGGGCAAACCTTCATGTTTTGCTCCTTGTCTCGCAAGGCTAAAGCCTTGCCCTACAATTGGGGATTTAAAGGGGCAAATTCCCTTTGAGAATAAGGTGTTTGAGGGACAAAATCCCTCAAATAAAGAAGACGCTAATCGGAAAGGTGGACAACCGGCCTTCGATTAGCGTCTTCCCGAGGGTTTAGCGAGTAATTATCAGTTTTCTAAATTCACCCTTTTCGCGGTTGAATTTTAAGAAATAGACCCCATCGGCTAATCTTTGACCCTTATCACCTCTGCCATCCCAGATAATCTGGTTACCTTGGGTGTTAAAGGTCTTAACACACTGACCAAGTGAATTATAAACCTGTAAGGTCAGGACACAAGCCTTCGGATTGGCAAAAGTGATTTTGGTCTTGGTTTGAAATGGATTAGGTAAAATAGTCACCGAACTGAAAGAGGCTGGTGTCAATTCTTCTTCAATTCCTGGTGCAGTTGAGACCAAGGCTCTGATGCAGATGTCGTGGATATTGGCGTGCCGACTGGGTGCCCAACTGGTCGTATATTCCCATCCTTGTCTTGAGATTGGCTTGGTTGTGTCCATACCAAATGATGGACGATTGGGCACAGCAGAGATGGCACCAACAAAAAACGCACCTTCGGTAATCACCGCCGGAGTAGTAAAATTAACTGTGTACCAGTTAGCCGTAGTAACATTGAGCGTAGCAGATGTTAAAGTATCACCTGGTCCACCACCTACACCATTATCATCAAACACGCCAACAAAAATACTTGTGGCTGGTGTGGCTGAGGAGTAAATCTTCATTCCGGTTACTTGGCAGGGATAGCGGGGTGGGACAAATCGATTACCATATCCGCCTGGACCATTCCAAGAATAAAGCAGAGTTGTAGTAGTCAAATTCTCATATTGTAATTCAGCGGGATAGGTAACAACTCGCATCTCTACTACTGCCTGGTCATTATCCGGATACATATCGCCGGTAAGCGATGTTTTTGCGGTAAAGGTAAATAACCCATTACTTGAAGGAATCCAGTTTGGAGTAAATACCATAGAATCAATCTCACCGGGATTAAGTGAACCTGCTAAAAGCGTATCCGCATAGATAATTGTGCCGGCTTGATTTTTTATCCAACCGTAGACTGGAAAACCGGCTTCGGGTTGGTTACCGGTATTCTTTACCTTTGCCCAAGGGGTCAAGGTATCGCCATTATAGACAAAAATTCCGCCCGAATTTTCGGAAAGGGCTTCGTAAATTCCAACATCATGAACTTGATAACTACTGGACTCGGGTGGTATAAATTTAACCGCTAAGCCAGCGTGAGGCATATTGTAACTTGGTGTCCCCATAAAGAGATAACGCAAACCGATACTACCGGTTACATTTTCAATGCCGATTGAATTGGTTGAATCGGTTGTCCAGCCATTATAGGGTTGACCTTGTTGGTCTAAATATTGGAAGGTAATAGTTGAATCAGGACGACTAAGAATAATCTGGAAGGTATTATTGCCACCGGTGGACCAGAACCGGACGCTGTCATACTCAACAATTAAGGTGTCTGCATTAGCGTTTGTCCAATACCAACAAGAGGCATTGCCAACACTGAAATCCAAATCCGACATCAATGGTGCTAAGACATTATTCGGTCGGGCAGGATGGGGAACTGGTTTGAATGGTGATGCGGCAAGGAAATTGTCACCAAAACTAATATAGCCATTAGAACCGACATAGAAACTATTGACTGTGTACCAGTAATAAGGAAACTCAAAACCAATTGGGAAAGGACCGACCACATTATCATCAGCCAAACCAGTGATGCGGGTGCCAAGCCCACGGATTGGAATCCAATTAAAAACTGGTGCACCCGGTGCGGTTGTATCGGAATCAAGCCAAGTGTAACCGAAGGTATCTGGACCGCCGCCGCCAAAGGTAAGAGGTGACAAAAAGTTAGCGACGGCACTGCTTGGCGGTGAAACAGTTATTAACGCCAGCGCCAAAACAAGGTTTAACATAATACCTCCTTGCTGGGAATTTTTCTTGAGTCTTAAGCAAGTAATCTATCCCAGCAAAATATTTATACCCAAAGTATTTCCGATGTCAATAAGAAAATTCAATTTGGAATTACCTTATCTGAGTCGTTAAAGGTTAAACCCATTTTAAGTAATTGCACCATCCCTCTTCTAATCCACAATAATTTTACGCCGCCTCAACGCAATCCGCCTAAGGCGGAGTGTATCCGAATCGGGTCAAAGGCGGATTGACCGTGAGCCGTGACCGTGGACCGTGACCGTGAACGGATAACGGATAACGGACAACGGAGCACGGATAACGGACAACGAAAAACGGACAATCCGCCCAAGGCGGATTGCCTAAGTCTTTGATTTTTCAATCCGAAATGGCTCTTGACAAATCATTGGGGGCTAGCCCCACCCTATCCCATATGCGGTATAGGGAGGGGGCTTAGGGGATAGGCATAGTCTTAGTCTGGGAGGGAGGTTATTGAATAAGTCTTGGGTTAGGCAAAGTATTAGCATTGTCAGTAGGCTAAAAGACAGCACCAAGTTAAGACTCAGTGAAAGGCTACGGCTTAGGCTTAAGGATAGGTTATTGGTTAGGTATGGTTGCCCCATTGGTTACTTAGTAGGGTGGTTGGTAGCGAGGACCTATAAGAAAATTATAGTTGTTGAGTTGGCTTTTGGATTAGGTTAGAAACTCGGCTCCTTTTTGATTTAATTCTTTATCGCTCCTGCACCTTCTTATTTAACTGTATTACCATTTCTATCGGTCTTGATAAGATAGACATCTGACCCACCAGCACCAAATGAATGTGTCCCGCCAGCGATGATATATCCGCCATCCGAGGTCGGAGAAACCGAATAGCCTCCATCATAATTGCTTCCGCCAAAGGTCTTTTGCCAGATTTGGTTACCTCCTCCATCGGTCTTGATAAGATAGACATCTGACCCACCAGCACCAAATGAATATATCCCGCCAGCGATGATATATCCGCCATCCGAGGTCTGGCAAACCGAATAGCCTCCGTCATAATTGCTTCCGCCAAAGGTCTTTTGCCAGATTTGGTTACCATTTCTATCGGTCTTGATAAGATAGACATCAGAGATACCAGCACCAAATGAATGTGTCGTGCCAGCGATGATATATCCGCCATCCGAGGTCTGAGAAACCGAATTGCCTCCATCCCAACTGCCTCCGCCAAAGGTCTTTTGCCAGATTTGGTTACCATTTCCATCGGTCTTGATAAGATAGACATCATAGTCACCAGCAACAAATGACTCTGTCGTGCCAGCGATGATATATCCGCCATCCGAGGTCTGAGAAACCGAATTGCCTTCATCATTATAGCTTCCGCCAAAGGTCTTTTGCCAGATTTGGTTACCATTTCCATCGGTCTTGATAAGATAGACATCAGAGATACCAGCACCAAATGACGTGCCAGCGATGATATATCCACCATCCGAGGTCTGAGAAACCGAACAGCCAAGATCCCAATTGCTTCCGCCAAAAGTCTTTTGCCAGATTTGGTTACCATTTCCATCGGTCTTGATAAGATAGACATCAGAGATACCAGCACCAAATGAATATGTCCAGCCAGCGATGATATATCCGCCATCCGAGGTCTGAGAAACCGAATAGCCTAGATCATAATTGCTTCCGCCAAAGGTCTTTTGCCAGATTTGGTTACCATTTCCATCGGTCTTGATAAGATAGACATCA
>Ga0123519_10003193_pt1 | contig 27296 bp, 32 predicted proteins | sample YelNatPaOPRAMG02_FD_87396 | JGI IMG/M metagenome (GOLD analysis project Ga0123519, IMG submission 87396) | Hot spring microbial communities from Yellowstone National Park - Yellowstone National Park OP-RAMG-02 (version 2) | ecosystem: Environmental > Aquatic > Thermal springs > Hot (42-90C) ...
AACGATGGAAGAAATCTTCTTCATTTCAATCTCAATGATTTCATTTGTAAGGATAGCAGCTTACTATAAAGAAGAGCTTGCTACAGATATTGCAGAAGTCATTCCAATAACATTTCTTGTTATTTTCTTGACCGATCCTGCCTCTTTCTCAATAGACCTTATTCTTGCAAGATGGGAAGAATTTTTATCATCTTTCCCAGGAGTTTTGACTTACCTTGTTTTCACGATTTGCCTTGAATGGATCTTAAGGATTCTTTACCTCTTGAAAATTAGAATAATTGAAAATCAAAAAGAATAAATCATCTAAAATGTCTTTTTCCAATCGGAATTTTAAACTAAAATCCTTTTACGACTTTTTCCATAATTTTTTTAACTTGATATTTAAGAAGAGGAGGTAGATCAATTGTTTCAGGATTTAAAAATCCTTTTATTATCATCGAAGTTGCTTCCTCTTCTGTTAAACCTCTAGACATTAAATACCAAAGCTCCTCTTCCTTAATCTTTCCTACTGCAGCCTCATGGCTTAACTCACATCCACTAACTTTTCCTTCCAATTCTGGTATTGCATGGATTTTTGCTTTTTCTGATAAGAGCAAGCCTTGACACTCAAGATGTCCTTTCGTATCTTTATTTTTTCCAATCAAGTGTCCTCTTGCAAAAATTTGAGATTCATCCATTGCTACTGCCCTCGATATTATTTCTGCCCTCGATCCTTCTGCTATTAATTCAGCTTTAGATCCAACATCTAAGTAGCTTTTTCCAACACCATAAAGAAGAGTGTGATAACTTGTTTTACTGTTTTTTCCAACACAATAAGTAACCGGATACATCTGTAAACTCTTAACTGGCTTAAAACAAATGTAGTTATTTATGAAAGTTCCATTTTCCTCTACAATTATTGCAGTTCTAGGTCTTACATCAACACCTTTATCCCAAGAATGAATCATGGAAAAAGTTATGGTAGCATTCTTTTTTACAAAGAATTCATTTATACCAATATGTAAGCCCTTTGAAACATGCAAACCAATAGTACAACCTGTTATTAATTGAAGTTCTGATCCTTCTTCTGCAATAACTATATTATGAACATTCTGCGCTAATCCATTTTGAGATATGAATAAGCATGCTTGTACAGGAAGCTTTACTTTTACTCCAGGCAATGCTCTTATAAAATAGCCATGCGTTTGCTCCAATTCTGCTTGTGCTGTATATTTATCAGAATCAACAGGAATTGCTTTCCACCAATAATTTTTAAGCCATGGATATTTTTTCAAAGCTTCTGCTGTGCTCATAATTTCTAAGCCATCTTGCTTTACATTTTCATAAATCACAGAATGATCCATTTGGAAGAAAGATCCTGACCTTTTCCTTTCTTTAATCTCTATGCCAACATTTGAAGCACTTTTTTTATCCTCTTTTGACAACTCAGAAAGTTTTGATATTTTTGCTGAGGGTTTTGCTTTTAAGCTAAATTCTTTCAAGTCTAAATCTGGGCCTAGTTCTGCTTTCCTTTTATCTGCTTCTTTTGCTTTTCTTTTCACTTCTTCAAACATTTTTCACACCTTTTATATCCTTCTTTTGATATCGTTTTCCAAATTTTCTTCACTTCTCCTGAACAAGCTATTTGTCCTTTCATCATCACATGAGCTTTGTCAAAATTCAAATAATCCAAAAGATAACCATAGTGTGTAATTGCAATTACACTCACTTTATTCTTTTTCAAAAATTTGTTAATTTCCTTGCTAATTAACCTAAGGCTCTCTATATCAACACCTGAATCAATTTCATCAAGAATAAGTAACTTAGGTTTCATTGCAAAAGCTTGTGCTATTTCCAATCTTTTCTTTTCTCCACCAGAAAATCCTACACCAAGTTCTCTTGACCAAATATCTTCATTTAAATATACTTTTTGTAAAATCTCCTTACCTCCATTTGAAAGGATTTGCATTAAGCTATTAACTGTTACTCCTCTTATTTGTGGTGGATTTTGAAATGCTAAAAAGATTCCAAGCCTAGCTCTATCAACTATTGAAAGTTTTGTTATTTCTTTTCCTTCAAAAAATATTTTTCCTGAGGTTATTTTATAAGAAGGTATTCCCATTAGGGTCATTGCAAGCGTAGTTTTACCGCTAGCATTTGGACCAAAAATCACATGCCTTTCTTTTCTTTTTACATTTAAGCTTAAATTTCGTATGATTTCTTTTCCACCAACTGAAACTGAAATATTCTCGATTTTTAACATTTATCATCATCTTCATTTTAATACTTCATTCACATTTTTCACTAATTTTTGAATTTTTTTATTCAATTGTTTCTTCCATTATAGTTGAGAATCAAAAAAATTATTTTAAAATTTCTCTTTCCATTTTGATAAAATCCCCGTGTCTTTTCTCTATATCCTTCAAAGTTTTTTGAATTCTTTCATGCTCTTTTCTCAATTCTTCCGGAATTGGTAAATTCTGCTTTTTATAGTAATTATAGATTGCTTCATGCAAAGCATCAGCAGCTAAAATTGAGCAGTGAATTTTAAAAGGAGGAATTTTTTCTCTCCCACCCAATTTTTTTATTAGTTCTTCTTTATCGATTTTTAAAGCTTCTTCCAAAGTTTTACCTTTTGCCATTGTTGTCAGCATGCTTGTGTTAGCAATGGCAACAATACATCCGAACACTTCTCCTTTAATGTCTGAAATTCTTAGTTTGTTTTTTGAATCTTTAATTTTCAAATAAATCTTCATCACGTCTCCACATTGGATGTTGCCTGCCTCGCCAACGGCATCTGCATTTTTAATCCTACCCAAATTTTTTGGGTTTCGAAAATGCTTCATTATCTCTTTGTTGTAAGGTAGGGACTCTTTCATTTAGATTTCCTCCCAAATGGTGATATGGCCCTCAATCTTTCAACAGCTCTTGGTAAAACCTTCAACACATAATCAACATCTTCTTTCTTGCTCCATCTCCCAAGGCTTAACCTTAAGCTTCCATGAGCTTCTTCATGTTTTAGTCCAATTGCAAGCAAGACATGACTAGGCTCCAAAGATTCAGAAGAGCAAGCTGAGCCTGTAGAAGCAGCTATCCCATAAATATCAAGCTGTGTTATCAAGCTTTCGCCTTCGATAAATGCAAACCAGAAGTTTGCATTGTTCGGCAATCTTTTTGTTGGATGACCATTCAAATGAGAGTCTTCAATTTTGAGCACTCCTTTAATCAGGTTATCCCTAAGCTTTGTTAACCTTCTTGCTTCAGAATTCATCTCTTTTTTTGCTATTTCGGCAGCTGCAGCAAAACCAACTATTGCAGGCACGTTTACTGTGCTTGAGCGCAAGCCAAACTCATGGCCACCACCATGAAGCAAAGGCTCGATTTTTACATTATCAGCAATGTATAAAGCGGCTGCTCCTTTTGGTCCATACATCTTGTGAGAGCTTGCAGTTAGCAAGTCAACATTCATTTTCTCAACATCAACAGGAATTTTACCATAAGTTTGTGCTGCATCTGTATGGAAATAAACTCCTTTTTTCCTACAAATCTTTCCAATTTCTTCTATCGGCTCTATTGTCCCAATTTCATTGTTTGCGTGCATGATTGAAACAAGAATAGTATCTTTTCTTATAGTATTTTCAAGCTCAGCCAAATCAACAAAACCATACTTATCAACTTTAAGATAAGTGACTTCAAATCCTTGAGTTTCTAACCAGTGAGCAGAGTTAAGAATACAATGATGTTCTATGGCTGAAACTATTATATGTTTTCCCTTATCACGATTTGCAAAAGCTATTCCTTTAAGTACCATGTTATTTGCTTCTGTTGCACTACTTGTAAAAATTACTCTTCCAGATTTTGCATTCATCAAGTTTGCAATTTTTTCTCTTGATTCTTCTAAAGCTCTTTTTGCTTCTTGGCCTATGGAATGTAAACTCATTGTATTTCCAAATTTTTTTGAAAAATAAGGCTTCATGGCTTCAAAAACTCTTGGGTCTATTGGCGTGGTTGAAGCATAATCCATGTAAATTCTTCTCATTTTTTCACCTACAATTTTTGAACGCTTTGGTATTTTCTCTTAAAACCTTTTTTGTAAATACGTTTGTATTTTCTCTTTTTTTCAGGAAATTCTATTTTGTCGACATCAAATCCCATAACCTCACCTCAACATTTTGCTGCAAAATTTACAAATTATTTTCTCAAAGCCGGATTTATTGAAAGTTTTTTTGTTTATTTCTTTTACAATTTCATCAGAGATTTTTACCACAATTTTATCTTTTTCAAGATTTTTTATTTCTTGTGTGTAGTTGCCTGACAAATACTTGCTAATTGCAGCTTGTGTTAAGCCTAGCTTTTTTGCTATCTCTTCTTGAGTTAAACCAATAGAATATAATTTTTTTGCAGTTTTCACTCTCACAGCTGGAATTATTTGCTTTACCACAACTTCACAAAGCAGAGACATAATAATTTTTTATAACTTGGTTATATTTATACTTTATTTTTAGGCTTCTATAAAAATTTATTAAATCAAGAGAAAAGTAAATCATGCGCCAGTAGTCTAGCCTGGTAGGACACGAGAAAAATTTCGTGAACTTCACAAGTTTAGGATACAGCTCGGTACTCGGGTTCAAATCCCGACTGGCGCATATGAAAATAAAGATTAAAACTGAGCATGGGGAATTAGATGCCGAAATAAATGAGAATAAAAACCCTAAAACAGCAAGAACAATAATCCAAGCTTTACCTCTAGAAAGCAAAGCTAACAGATGGGGCTACGAAATTTATTTTGAAATTCCTGTAAAGATTGGTAAGGAAAATTCACAGCAAGAAGTTGAAATCGGTGATTTAGCTTATTGGGTTGAAGGCTCTAGTTTTTGCATTTTCTTTGGAAAAACACCTGCGTCTTCAAACAATAAACCAAAAGCTTATTCCCCGGTGAATGTTTTTGGCAAGATAACTAGCGAGAATTTTATCGAAATTCTAAAAAAAGTGAAAGATGGTGAAAAAATAAGAGTTGAAAAAGCTTAAAAACTATTAATTCAAAAATTTAAGAGAGTGATGAAATGAAACCGACAGGGCCTACAAATCCCTACTTAAAGCAGCTTGTGGAAGAACTGGAGAAAAAATCAAAAGAGCTTGGAGCACCTATTTGGAAAGCTTTAGCTGAAAATCTATCAAAACCAAGAAGAAAGAAAGTTGAAGTAAATGTTTATGAAATAGAAAGAAATGCAAAAGAAAATGAGACTGTAGTTGTGCCAGGAGTGGTTTTGGGAAGCGGTGAAATCAAGAAGCCAGTAAATGTTGCTGCTTGGAAATTTTCACCAAAAGCAGAAGAAAAAATAAAAAAGGCTGGTGGCAAAGTGATGAAAATTGAAGATCTCATGAAAGAAAATCCAAAAGGGAGTAATGTAAAAATTTTGGTGTAGGTTATGATAATTTATAATGCTGAAAATCAAATTTTGGGAAGGCTTTGCACAAGAATAGCAAAAGATCTCTTGAATGGTGAAAAGGTAGTTGTTGTTAATTGTGAGAAAGCTGTGATAGCAGGAAATCCTCAATACACAAAGCAGAAATATTTGGAAAAAATTTGGCGTGGTGATGTCAAGCATGGGCCTTTCTTCCCTAAGACGCCTGATGGAATTTTTAGAAGGACTGTGAGAGGAATGCTACCATGGCACAAGGAAAAAGGAAGAAGAGCTTACAAGAACCTAAAAGTTTTTATAGGTTTGCCTGAAGAGTTCAAAGGAAAAGAAATGAAAAAGGTTAAAGAGGCTGATACATCAAAGCTTAAAACAAAATCCATAACTTTGGAAGAACTTTCTCTTTCCATTGGTGCAAAGAAGAGATAGTAAATTAATTTCTTAATTCCAAAATAGAATTATGGAGCTTCCACTAATACTCATCAATTTTAAGTGTTTTTTTTCTGGAAAAAAAGCTTTGAATTTGGCAAAAATTTGTGATCAAGTTTCTAAAAATTATAAAGTTAACATAGCTATTGCTCCTCAATTTACAGACATAGCATCAATAGCAAAAAGTGTGAAAATACCAGTTTTTGCCCAACACTTAGATGCAGTTGAAAAAGGTGCTTTTACTGGTCATGTGAGTGCGGAAGCTTTAAAAGAAGCTGGTGCTAAAGGTGTGATAATAAATCATTCAGAGAAAAAATTGCCAATTGAAGAAATTGAAAAATGTGTTGCAATTGCTAAAAAACACAAACTGATAACAGTTTGTTGTACAGATAGCTTGGAAGAAGGGAAAAAAATAGCTAAGCTTAAACCAGATTTCATAGCTTATGAAGACCCTGTTCTTATTGGAACAGGCAAAGCAATTTCAAGGGTTAAGCCTGATAGTGTGAAAGAGTTTGTTGAAGTTTTAAGAGACCTTGAGCCAAAAGTTAAAGTTTTATGTGGAGCTGGAATTTCAAGAGGGGAAGATGTGGCTAAAGCCTTAGAGCTTGGTACTGTTGGCGTGCTCGTTGCTTCAAGTGTTGTTAAAGCAAAAAATCCAAAGAAGATTTTAACCGAATTTTTAAACTTTATAAGGAAAAAATAAAAATAAATAATTATGAAGTTGAAAGATAAGGTTGCAATTGTCACTGGAGCTGGTCAAGGTATCGGAAGGGAAATAGCTTTGGCTCTTGCAAAAGAGGGAGCAAAAGTTGTTGTCACAGACATAACAGGAAAAGAAAAAGATACAGCAAAAGAGATAGAGGCTTTAGGTGTTCAAGCTTTAGCTCTTAAAGTTGATGTTTCCAATAACAAAGACACAAAGAAAATGGCAGAAGAAGTTTTGAAAAAATTCGGAAGAATAGACATCTTGGTGAACAATGCAGGCATATATCCTTTCAAGCCTTTTACAGAAATGGAAGAGAAAGATTGGGATAAAGTTTTGAATATAAACTTAAAAGGGACTTTCAACTGCACAAAGGCTGTAGTTCCAACAATGATTAAGCAAAAGTATGGCAAGATAATAAACATTTCTTCAATTGCAGGCTCAGTAGTTGGCTTTTTGCAGCTTACTCATTATTCAGCAAGTAAGGCAGGAATCGTTGGCTTTACTCGATCTTTGGCTTTGGAACTTGCTCCTCATGGAATTAACGTGAATGCTATAGCTCCTGGTCCAATAGAAACTCCAGGAACTCAAGTTCTAGGAACAGAAATGTATGAACAAATGAAGAAAGCTATTCCACTTGGAAGATGGGGCAAACCAGAAGACATAGCAAATTTAACAGTATTTTTGGCTTCAGATGATTCCAGTTTCATCACAGGTCAATGTATAGTTGCAGACGGTGGCTACACTTTACAGTAAAAAATCAATTAAAAAAGAGAATTTTTCACTCAAGAGATTCTTTTTTACTTACTAAATATTCGTAAGCCGAAAGTGCGGCTTTTGCACCTTCACCAGCAGCTATGATTATCTGTTTCCATTTTACATCAGTTACATCACCAGCAGCAAACAAACCTTCTAGTGAAGTAAGGCAATTTTGGTCAACATCAATTTCATTGTTTTCATTCAAAACAACTTCTTTTGGAAGTTCAAAATCTAAACTTGGTTCAAGACCCATTGCCACTATTACACCACTTACCTTTAAGTGTGTTTTTTCTTTAGTTTTTACATTTTCTATTTCTATTCCTTCTAGTTTTTCTTTTCCCTCTACAGAAATTACTCTAGAGTTGTTATAAAATTTTATTAATTTCTTTTCCTTCACTTTTTCTTTAAGAATTTCATCACAAGTTAAATCATTTGTTATGTTAACTACATAAATTTCTCTTGTGAAATTGCAAAGTTCAAGAATTGCTTGAGCTGCTGAGTTGCCACCACCAATTACAGCAACTGGCTTATCTTTGAAAAAAGGAGCATTGAAAACAGCACCATACATTATTCCTTTTCCAAACATTTTTTCTTCACCAGGAACTTTTAACATTCTTGGCTTTTTTCCAGAAGCTATTATAACAGTTTTTGTCCAATAAGAGTTTTCTTCCGTATCGATTTTGAACAACTCACCATATTTTTTCACAGATTTAACTTTTTCTTCAAAAAGTTTGATCTTAAATGCATCTAAATGTTCTTTAAATCTTCTTACAAGTTCTTCTCCTGGAATCATGGTGAATCCTGTATAATTCTCGATATTTGTTGAAAACCTTGCTTGCCCACCAATATCCATACTTAAAACAAGAATGTCAAGACCCTTTCTTGCAAGATATATGGCGGCAGTAATTCCTGCAGGTCCTGCTCCAATTATAATTGAATCATAAGGAACTATAGAAGCTTTTGCCATATTTTATATTTAACATTTTATGAATAAATTTTCTTGACGAAGCAGTAATTTTTTATAGTAGGTAGAATAAAGTATTTTTATGATAAATGTTGTTGTGAATGGTGTTGGTACAATAGGAAAAAGAGTTGCCCATGCTATTAAGCTTCAAGATGATATGAGACTTGTTGGTATAGCAGATGTTGCTCCTACAAGTTGGTTAAGAACTGTTCTTGAGCCAAAAGGCCCTCTCTACAAAACAGATCTTTACGCTTCTAATCAAGATGGAATGAAAGCTTTAACAGAAGGCGGAATGTATGTCAAAGGCTTACTTGAAGATTTACTCGCTTCTGGTGAAGTAGATGTTGTTTGTGATTGTACACCAGCAAAAATTGGTGAAAAAAACAAACCACTTTACCAAAAATATGGGGTGAAGGCTGTATTTCAAGGTGGGGAAAAAGCTGAAGTTGCTGATGTAAGCTTTGTTGCAATAGCAAATTATGAAAAAGCTTTGAACAAAAATTCTGTAAGGGTTGTTAGCTGCAACACCACTTCTCTAGCAAGAACAATTTTTACTATAGACCAAAAGTTTGGAGTAGAAGAAGTTTTTGCAGCTCTTGTCAGGAGAGCTACAGATCCTTGGGATGAAAAATCTGGACCAATAAATGCTGTCGTCCCTGAGACTCATGTGCCTTCACATCAAGGCCCTGACTTACAAACAGTTTTACCCCACATAAACATAAAGACAATGGCAGTCAAAGCTCCTTCTACTTTAGCTCATCTTCACATGATAACAGGGAAATTGAAGAATCAAGCTAGCACAGAAGATTTCAAGAAGGCTTTTGCCGAAGGCTCAAGGATGATTTTACTCAAAGCTTCTCATGGCTACTTTGCAACTTCTGAAATAATAGAAAGATTCAGAGATCTCTGCAGACCAAGGTATGATATGTATGAAGTTGCAATCTGGGACGAATCTATAACTGTAGAAAAAAATAGGTTCTACTGGATGCATGCTGTTCATTCAGAAGCTGTCGTTATTCCTGAAACGATAGATGCCATAAGAGCCATAACCGGAATAGAAACCGATAAGTTCAAATCAATAGAAAAAACTAACAAATCTTTAGGAATTGAAAAGTGAATTCATGAAAGAATATTTCACACTTGAAGATTTTAATTTAGAAGGAAAAACAGTTTTATTGAGAGCAGATTTGAACTCACCTTACAACAAAGAAGAAAAAAGAATAGAAGATTGTGAAAGGATAAGGGAACATGCAAAGACAATCCAATTTTTAATTAAGAAAAAGGCAAAAGTTGTTATTTTGGCACACCAAGGAAGAAAAGGAGACGAAGACTTCACTTCTTTAGAGCAGCATGCAGAGCTTTTGAGCAAACATGTTGGAAAAAAAGTTAAATTTGTTAATGACGTGATTGGAGAAAAAGCTGTGAATGAAATAAAGAATTTGAAAGAAGGGGAAGCTCTGCTCTTGGATAATGTAAGGCTTTTGGATGAAGAAACTCAAGAAAAAAGTCCAGAAGAACACAGCAAAGGAAAGCTTGTTCAAACTTTAGCACCTTTAGCTGATTTTTTTGTTCAAGATGCTTTTTCTGCTTCTCACAGAAGTCATGCTTCTATTGTTGGATTTTCACCAGTTTTACCAACAATTGCTGGAAAAGTCATGGAAAGAGAGTTGAAATCTGTGGAAAAAGCTTTAGAAGCTTTGGGAATAAATGTCTTTATTCTTGGAGGAGCTAAACCTGATGATTGTTTGGATATAATGGAATTCCTCTTTAAAAACAAGCCAGAATGCATAGAAAAAGTGCTTACTTGTGGTACTGTTGGTGAGATATTCTTAGCAGCAAAAGGTTATAGCCTTGGTATACCAACTTTAAAATTTTTTGAACAAAAAGGTTTCATGAAATTGATTCCTCAAGCAAGAAGACTTTTGGAAAATTATGAGCTGGAAATAGAAATTCCAACAGATGTTGCTTTTGAAGAGAATGGAGAAAGAAAAGAAATTAACTTGAAAGAGTTACCTGCAGAATCTTTAATCCTTGACATAGGAAGTGAAACAATTCAAAGATATTTGGAAATTTTAAGAAGTGCGAGGACAATTGTTGTAAAAGGACCAGCAGGAGTTTATGAAAAGAAAGGATTTGAAATTGGAACAAAAGAGATTCTAGAAGCAGTTGCGGACTCAAAAGCTTTCACTTTGATAGGAGGTGGCGATACAGGTTTAGCGATAGAAAAACTTGGAATTGAAAAAGAAAAGTTTTCTTACATAAGCTTAGGTGGTGGAGCTTTGATAACATACCTTTCAGGTAAGCCGATGCCAGGAATAGAAGCTTTAAAACTTTCTTACAATAAATTCAAAGAAAAATAAAAAGTAAGAACTTCAATTAATTATTATGTTTGATGCTGTTTGTATTGGCCACATTTTGTATGACACAAGGTCTTTTGTAGAAGAATTCCCTAAACCAGACAGAATGACTTTTGTCAAAGGCACAATAACACATAGCATAGGTGGCTCTGCCACCAACGTTGCTTGCAATTTGTCAAAGCTTGGGATGAAAACTGCTTTGATTGGTAGAATAGGATATGATGACCATGGCAAATATTTGCTAGAGCAGCTGAAATTCTATGGTGTTGAATCAAAGTATGTTAAGATAACAACTGAAAAGCCGACAGGCGTGTCGATGATAGTTATAGATAAAAGTGGTGAACCTTTACTTTTTGAAATGGTTGGTGCAAATGAGCCTTTGCACAAGAGTGAAATCTCAAAGGAAGCAATAGAAAATTCTTCCCACCTACATATGAGTGGCACTACCCTTGAAGCTCTTGCTTATGCTGCAAGGTTAGCGAAAAAGATGAAAAAGACAGTTTCTTTTGACCCAGGAAGGTCAAAGTCTCAAGAAGGCTTCAAGAAACTTTATCCTATTTTGAAAAATGTTGATGTGCTGATAACAACAAGGGTTGAAGTCATAAGAATTATTGGTCATCCTGAATATGATTTTCAAAAGGCTTTGGAATTGTTAAGGAAAAAACTTAAAGGAAAAATAATAATAGTAAAAAGTGGAAAAGATAAAACCTTAGTTTATCTTAACGAAAAAGCATTTTCAGTTTCAACTGTTCCAGTTAAGATTGTAGATACTATAGGAGCTGGTGATGCTTTTGCTGCAGGCTTTCTACATAAGTTTTTAAAGAAAGAAAAAATTGAAGACTGTATAAAGTTTGCGAATGCTTGTGGTGCTTTGAAAGTCACGAGAGAAGGAGCAGCAGGTCTGCCTATGAAAGATGAAGTTTATGCATTTTACAAAAAAGTTGAAAATAGAATGAAAGTAGAGGTAATTTGATTGAGCTTGGAAAAAATATCCTTTAATGGTTTTTTTCACATTGTGGCGCTTGACCATAGAGAATCTTTAAAGAAGATAATTAATCCTGAAAAACCTGAAGGAGTTTCAAGAAAAACTCTTGAGTCGATAAAACTAAAATTCTCCAAAATTTTTTCATCTCAAGCTTCTGGAATATTGCTAGATCCAATTTATGGAAGACCAGCTATAAATTCAATTAAACACAAGTGTGGTTTGTTAATTTCTCTTGAAGAATCTGGTTATGAAGAAACCGAAGATGGAAGGCTTACTCACCTAATAAAAAATTTTGGTCCAAAAGAGGCTAAAGAGCTAGGTGCAGATGCAGCCAAGCTTTTGATATATTTTAACCCAAAAGCAAAAACAGCAAGACAGCAAGAAGAGCTTGTGAAAAAAGTTTCAGAAAAATGTAAAGAAGTTGGTTTGCCTTTTGTTTGTGAATTTCTTGTCTATCCTTACAAGGAAAAAGATTTTGAAAAAGAGAAAAGCAATTTGATATTGAGCTCAGCAAAAATAATTTCAAGGCTTGGGGTTAACTTGCTTAAAACAGAATTTCCAGGCAAGCTCGGTATAGATAAAAGAAAAAAAATTGAATCTAACTGTAAAAAGCTCACAAAAATTAGCAAGGTTCCTTGGGTCTTATTGAGTAGGGGAATAGACTTCAACCAATTTAAAGAACAATTGAAAATTTCTATCAAATTTGGAGCTTCTGGCTTCATGGTTGGAAGAGCTTTATGGCAAGACTACTTCACTTTAGGTAAACAAAAAAAAGATTTTTTGAGAGAAGTGTGTTTGAAGAGATTAAAAGAATTGAAAGAAATAGCAAGTTAACTGTTTTTCTTTCCTTCAGACAAGAGGGTAGTGAAGGCCCTTGTTTTTAAGTCAGTGACAATTCTCATGAAATTTGCAAAACTTTCTTCTGGAGAAGAGAAACAGCTGAAGTATTTATGAACATCACCATCAGCCCACATCTTGTTGCACATATAATAATAGTGGTCGCTTGTCAATAGGTATCTCCAAACTTTTTTCAAATCACCATCATTCATTTCTTTTAAAATTTTACCTAAATTCTTCACTTCTTCAAAACAAGTCTGTTGCATTTTATTTCCAAGCCATGCTGAAACGTCACGCTCCATATCAGCCCAAGAGACTGTAGAAAATTCAAAAACATCAATCTCACCAATAGGTTGAAGTTTTTCTACAACTTCACTAGGTGTTGCAAACTCTAGGTTATCATACTTCAAAACTTCAAAAGGCAAAGCTTTCAAGAACCAGAAGATTCCAGAGTCTTCCCATTGGTGCTCTCCAAAAGTTTCAAAATCCATGAAAAGGTTTATGCATTCACCATTTGTTGCGTTTAGCCAGGCTGCAAACTTATCAGCAGTCAAAGGCCATTGATCCCAATTTCTTGCTGAAAATCTGTAACCAATGTCATCACTAAGCCTGTAATTCCTAAGAAGAATTCTTATTCTTTTATCCCAATCTCTATCATCAGGGAAGCAATATTTTCTCAAATAAACGTAATTTAGTGACCTCCAGCCCAAAATCCTTTCAGCTCCTTCAGTAAAAATTGCTTTAAAGTCCAAGTCTTCAACTATCTTGCCAATCACGTTATTGTATATCATTTCAGTATTCACAAAAACTTTAGGCTTAACACCAAAGAAATCTTTCATAGCTTGAGAATGTAAGTTAATTTCTTCTATGAATTCTTCCTTGTTTTCAAAAAGGCTTGCTAAAGAATGATGATAAGTTTCGCCTATTATTTCAACATTTTTTGTCTTTGCTAACTGCTTAAAATTTTCAAGCACGTCTTTTCCATATTTTTCACAAAGTTCGAGGAAAACTCCGGTAATAGCAAAACTTACCTTGAAGCTCTTTTTTTCATGTTTAAGCTGATCAATTAAATCTAGCAAGATGTTTGTTGTAGGTAAATAGCACCTATTCTTAACTTTTTCAAAAACCATTTTATTCAAGCCTGAGTTGAAATAACTGCTTAAGTCTCTAGATATACCATCTGGCTGAAAATTGGCTAATCTTAAAGGCTGGTGGACCTGGAAGTTTAAGGTAATAAGAGTCATAGTTATAATTATTTTTTATATACCATATAAATTTAACATTGGAAGATAAGATGAAAGCAGAAGAATTTTCAAACAAATGCTATTTGTTAGCTGGTAAAAAAGTTTTTTTCCACAGATTTTGTGATTCTGGTTTTAGAACTAAATGGACTGGTTTATGGTCTGGTTCAAGAAAATTTTTAGATTACTTTGCTTTTAGATTGGGTGAAGAATGGTTATCACCAAAAAATTGTGTTGAAGTTAATTTTGATGGTTCTACCTTTACTCATATTTATCAGCTTGAAGGAATAAAAGCAAGAGAAAAATTGTTTGTGAATGAAGAGGCAAAATCACTTGTTTGCAAATTTTCAATCCAAAGCGATGAAATGAAAAAATTAAGGGTTTATCTCGAAATTGGAATTAACATTCGAGATAGAGAAGAAAATTGGCACGATAGAAAATATGAGGTTAAAAAACAAGCAGGGATAATTTTGATGAATTCTGAAAAGGGTTCTCTTGCTTTTGGTATCTCAAAACCATTTGAACTTTCTGGTCAAGAAATATACAAAGACCATTTTCCAGGTGAACTTGAAAGATGTTTTCTTCCAGGCACGATCTCATTTGAAGTTGATTCAGGAGAAGAAGTTTCAATAATTTTTGCTTGTGGAAAAAATGAGACAGAGTCTATGTGTAATTTTGCCTATACAAAAAATTCTTTGGTTGAAATCAAAAAAGAACCTGAAAAACTTTTGGCTTCAAACATTAAGACAGGAATTAAAGAGATAGATGAAATTTTCAAAAAAAGTGTCTTTGGCTTGGAAAAACTTAAAGTTGAAACTGAAGCAGGATTTGGTTATGTTGCTGGTTATCCTTGGTTCATTCAGTTTTGGGGAAGAGATTTGGGTTGGATGATTCCGGCTATTGTAGACTATGGAAATTTTGAAGATGCAAGAAAAACTTTGATGACTTTGATGAAGTTTCAGTCTAAAGAAGGAGAAATTCCAAATTTCATTTCTTTGAATGGAAGTCCTACTTATGGTTCTATAGATGCTACCCCACTTTGGATAATTTCTTCAGCTTATTACATCCAAAATTCAGGAGATTTAGAGTTTTTGAAAGAGAGTAAGAAAAACATCCTGAAAGCTTTTGGATGGTGTATGAGTAAGACGGATGATGGTCTGCTTGAAGCTGGAAAAAGGGAAACATGGATGGACACTTTGGATAGAGATGGTAAGCCAGTGGAAGTTCAAGCGATTTGGTATGAATGTTTGCTTTCATTGAAAAAACTTTCTGAGATTTTGGGTGAAGATTTGATAGATTTCTCTTATATTGAGGAAGTGAAAGAAAAAATAGAGAAATTTTGGAATCCAATTTACAATCTTTATTTTGACAGGATGAAGTGGAAGTTTAAAGATGAAAGAAAGACTATAAACTCAATCTTTCCAGTTTTTTTCAAAATTTCAAAAAATCCTTTGAAAGTTTTAGAGAAGATAGAAAGTGAAGAATTCACTTCACCTTTTGGTGTGAGAAGTCTTTCAAAAAATGACCCTGATTTTAATCCTCTTGGCTATCATACTGGCAGCGTTTGGAGTTGGATTACAGGTTTGGCAGCTTGTGCAGAGTTTGAATATGAAAGACCAGAAAAGGGTTTAGAATATTTGAAGATATTATCAAAGATGTTTGATAAGAATTGTTTAGGTTCTTTGGACGAAGCATGGAATTCTGAAAATGGTGATCCCGTGCTACTTAAAGAAATTGGTTATGAGCCTGCTGGATTCTTCCAAGGCTGGGGATTTGCTTCTGTAATAAGATGCATAGATGAACACATGCTAGGGTTAAAAGTTGATGCTTTTAACAAAACAATTTTTGCTTCTCCTTCGCTCTTGGATGGTATGAAAGTTTTGAGAAAGAAAAGGATTGGAAATGATTTGGTTGAAATAAAGATGGAAAGAAAAAAAGATGAGCTGAAGATGAGTTTAAAGAGTAGAAGGGGAAAGGAATATAAGCTTGTGAAGGTACCAAAAGTTTAATCAAACAAGTTTGTAGAGGACTTTGCCTTTATCTTCAATTATCTCTATCTTGCCTTCTCTTCCAAGCCAACCTAAAGCACCAAAAACATCATTAAGCTTAAGACCAGTTTCTTTTGCTATTGCTGCAGAAGACAAAGGACCTTTTGTTTTCAAGGCATTCCAAACTTTTCCTGCATTCACACCAAAGATTTCTTCTGGCTTCATAAATAATTTTTAGTAAGGTCATAAATATCTTTTGGTCTTCTCAAAATCTTTCTCAGCTTTTTAGGATTTTTTTTGGCAAGTTTCAAAGCATCGAACTTTTCTATTTTCTCCACAAGAATAAGACCAGCCTCAGGATATTTTCTATTTTCCTTAAAATAGAGTTTTTTCTTGTTATCATAAAAAACATGAAAAGGGAATCCTTTATTTTTCACCACATCATAATCATGTCCAGCATCTTCTGGCACAAAATTTAAAATCACACTATCTTTTTTTCCAGAAATAAGTCTATGAATGAAAGAAGGGTGAATAAAAAAGGAATAACCTTCTTTAATCTTGATTAAATAACTGTTAAAAGTTTTTTTATGCGTGAGAAGAAGGAAACAATCATTTTTCAAAACTTGATAAACTTCTCCTAAATTTTTCTGGTGAGCATGACCATAAGTACAAAAAGCTTCACCTTCTTCTTTAAGAGAAAAAACGCCTTGCTTAAGTAAAGTTATGTCCATCATTAGCCCAAAATTTTCAAGAAATTTTTTTGCAAATTCATCAAACTTCCATAAGTTGTAAACTTCATAAACTAAAACATCTCCTTTTTTCTTCAAAAGTTTTTTTGAATTTTCCAAATCTAGAATGACCTTATCTTTCAAAAGCTCAGACAAATATCTCTTCTTGCTTTCTACCTTTCTTCCAAAATCTAATTTTATTTCTTTTCCAGATTCTTTGATTAAAAATCCCAAATTCATCTAAATTAATTTACTCTTTCAAAATTAAATTATGGATGTTTATTATGTTCCCTGGCTTCACATGCATCAGCCTCTTGTTTGGGTTGATGAAAAAATAGTTTCGAATCTAGAAAAAATGCTCAATTCAAAAGATTCAAGAGAAAGCTGGGATGCAAAGCTAATGCTGAGAGCCTATAAAAATCCTGCAAAATATGTAGAGATCCTTGCCAAAGAAGGCTTTAAACCAAAAATAATGCTAGATTTTTCCGGAATACTTCTTGAATCTCTTTTAGACTTAGATGAAAGAAAAGTTTCAGAGAAAGTTGAAGTTGATAGTGAAAAAATTGGCCCAGTAATAGAATCATACAAAAAAGTTTTGAGAGAATTTCCAAATTGCATAGAGTTTGTAGGTACTGCTTATTCTCACTGCTATTTTCCAGCAACTCCAGAAGAAGATTGGAAACTGCAAATAGAAGCATGGAGAGAAATTTTTAAGAGAATTTTTGGTCAAAATGAGCTCAAAAAGATTAAAGGATTTTGGCTTCCTGAGATGGGTGTACCAGGGAGAGAAGAATCTTTGAGAAAACTGATAGAGAATGTGAAAGAATATTATGACTGGATTATATTACCAGTACAAAGTGTACAAGGTTATGAAAGTTTATCTTATGAAGAGGTTATAAAACTTGTTTGCAAACCTCATTTACTTCAAGCAGGAGATGAGGAAATCATTGTAATTTTCAGGGCTCCAACTTATTTCATCGATCAACAAGCAGGCTGTGATGCTAATCTTCTTTTTGAAAAGTGCCTTGAAGCAAAAAGAATTTTTTCTAAATCTAGTGATAAACCAGCTTTAATTGTTACAGCAAGTGATGGTGAGAATGGAAATGTGATGATGAATGAATTTTTCCCTCAAACCTTTGTACCATTCTTCAAAGAAAAAATTGGCAAAGAAGTTTCTTCTTTAACCGTGACAGAATTTCTTAATGAGTTTTATGAAAAGAATGAAATCAAAGACAAAATAAAATTGAAAGATATTGGGGCTTCTTGGATAGATGGGCATGAAAACTGGCTTTTAGGTGAAAAAAGAATTAAAGCTTTTCAAAAAATACTCTCTCTAAGCAAAAAGTTTCATGAGCTCGAGCAAGAGAAAAGACAAAAAGTTGAAAAATGGCTTTTAATAGCAGAAACAAGTTGCTATGTTTATTGGGGAATTGATTATTGGTTTGAACAAGGTAAAAGATTTGCTTCTTTTTGTGAAAAAATGTTAAATTTATAAGGTAATAGACAAAAAATTTAAATAGTTATCGGTGTTGTAATGAGGATAGGTTTCTTTTGTTGGGAGTCCCTACATTCTATTCCTGTCGGAGGTATGGGTGTTGCTGTAACTGAGCTTGCGGCAGCTCTTCAGAGAAAAGGAAATGAAGTTCACGTTTTCACAAGAATAGGTCAAAATCAGAAAGTTTATGAAGTTGTTGATGGTGTCCATTATCACAGATGTCCTTTCAATTTTTCACCAAACTTCTTTTATGAAATGACAAACAATATGTGTAAGTCAATGGCTTACCATTTCTTTGAAACTGAAAATGTTTCTGGTCCTTTTGATGTAATTCATGGACATGATTGGCAAGTTGTTAATGCTTTGGATGAAATAAAGAAAGCGAGAAATAAAAAAGTTGTTTTTACTTTACATTCAACACAATTCGGAAGAGATGGAAATCATTTTCATGATGGTGTTGCCAAAGACATAACAAACCTTGAATGGTATGGAACTTATATAGCAGAAAGGGTTACTGTTTGTTCAAATGTGATGAAAGAAGAAGTTAAAAGACTTTATAGGATACCAGAAGATAAGTTAAGAGTTGTGCCAAACGGGATTTGGGCTAGAAATTTTGATGGTTTTATTGATGCTTGGAAAGATGTTAAATCACACCTTGGTATTGGAGTTTATGATCCTATGATAACTTTTGTTGGAAGGATGACTATTCAAAAAGGTCCTGATTTGCTTGTTGAAGCAATTCCAGATGTTTTAAAAGATTTTCCAAATGCAAAATTTGTTTTTGTTGGTGATGGCTACATGAAGTCACAGCTTGAAAATAGGGTAAGGGAGCTTGGGGTGCAGCATGCAGTTAGATTTACAGGTTATGTTCCTGATGATTGGAAAACTAAGATAATGAAAGCATCTGAATGTGTAGTTGTACCAAGCAGAAATGAACCTTTTGGCATAGTTGTTCTAGAAGCTTGGGCATGCTACAAGCCTGTAATAGCAACTCATGGAACAGGAGCAGGAGAGATGATTTGGCATGATGTCACAGGTCTAAGAGTTTACCAAGCTCCTAATTCAATAGCTTGGGGAATAAAAGAAATCTTAAGAAATCCCGAGCATGCAAGATGGATGGGAAAAAACGGAAGATATGCTGCTGAAAACACTTTCACTTGGGATAAAGCTGCCGAGCAACTTTTGGCAGTTTATAATGAAATTGTGAGGTGAGAAAAATGAAATGTTGGTTTTGTGGTAAAGAGGCAGTAGCAGTTTCCATGGGAGGAAAAGCTGTTTGCAGAGAGCACGCTCATGTCATCGATAGAATATGTTTTGCAAAATCAGACACAAGTACAGGATATGCAACTTATGAATGGTTGCACAACGTCGTCTTGGCACCAGATGAATGGATTGAATGGGAAAGTTGGGAACAAGGAAAGAAGATAATCAAATAAAATCTTGAATCAATTTTTTTATTTCTTTTTCTTTTGGAAATCTTTCTATTCCAAATTTTGTGGTATATAGAGCACCAGCAGCATTTGCAAATCTTGCGCATTCTTCTAAACTTAACCCAGAAAGAAAAGCTTTTATAAAACCAGCATCAAAAGCGTCTCCTGCTCCTGTTGTTTGAACAGCTCTAACTTTAAATCCCTTTACATGAAATACTTCATTTTTATTTCCAACATAGCACCCATCTTTTCCACATTTCAAAGCAACAATTTTTGCTCCAAGACCAAGAAGTTTCTCAACAATTTTTCTAGGCTCTTCAACTTTTGTAATAGCTTTGCCTTCTTCATAATCTGGAAAGAAAAAATCAGTAATTCCTAAAATTTTAATCAAGTCGATAAGCCTCTCTTTTTTCCAACCTTTTGGATCCCAGTTTGGGTCTAAGCTTGTTTTTATCCCATTTTTTCTAGCATGAGAAAAAATTTCATAAACATCTTTTCTTAAGCTATCAAGCAAATTGAAGCCGCCAATATGCAATATTTTACCTTCAATTTCCTCTAGCTCAAAATCTTTTTTAGATAAATTTTCATTGCTTCCCCTAAAAGTTATCATAGCTCTTTTTGTGTCTTTGAAAGTAAGAGATATCGTTATTCCGGCTTCTTCTCCTTCAATCCTTTTAATTCCAGAACTTACTCCAATCCTTTCAATTTCTTTTAACAAAAATTCAGAAATGAAGTCAAAGCCTAGAAGACCAATGAATTTTGTTTTTATTCCAAGGCTAGAACAGGTTGAAGCAAAAATTGCAGAAGAACCACCAAGCTGAACTATGATTTTTGGTAATATTGTTTGTTTATCTTTTTCTGGGTAATTTCTCAAAGGAGAAGAAATCACATCGAGATTTATATCTCCAATCACGGTTAAATCATTCATAATTTATTTATGGTATCAAGACTAAATTTAATTTTATGAATGAGTTTTCTGCTAAACCAAGCGTTCTTCTAGTTTCTGCTGAACTTAAGACATTCAAATCAAGGGCAGGTGGATTAGGCCCAGCTGTAGAAGAGCTTGCTTATTCTTTAGCTAAATTAGGTTGTAAAGTTAGTGTTGTAAGCTTGTTATATAAGTACAGAAGAAATGATAAAGATGAAATAGAAGAGATTGACTATAGTGATATAAAGCTAGAGGATCTAGCCACATTGAATTTTTGGGTTGGTAATGAAAAAGTTCAAGCTAATGTGAAGAAAGTTGAGAAGAATGGAGTTACATTTTATTTCTTGGAAAATGAAAAAATGGCAAATCTACTTTATGAAGGAGATGGTCTTCAAAAGGCAATTTTTCTAGCGAGAGGTACTCTAGACTTAGTAAAAATTTTAGATGGGATTAATGTAATCCATTTAAATGATGCCCACACAGGTTTGATACCCCTTTTCTTCAAAGCTGAGCACAGGTATCATGGAGACCCAAAAATCAAGAACTTGAAATTTGCTTACACGATTCACAATGCTGGCAAAGCCTATCAACAAATATTCGATAAAGAAAGATTTGGTGAACTTGGTATAGGGGAAGAATGGAGAGATAAAGTTATATGGGAGGATAAAATCAATTTAACCTATACAGCTTCAATTCTCTCAGATATATGTAATACAGTTAGCCCAGATTATGCCGAAACTTTGTTGAAAAATGGGGAAGGCTTAACAGGAATTTTCAAATCAAAAAAAGTTTTTGGTATTACAAATGGCATTGATATAGATTACTGGAGGATGCCTGAATTTAGAGGCGTGAAAACAATTAAAGAACTGAAAGAAAAGAAGAAGAAGGCAAAAATAGAGCTTTTGAAAGAAATCGAAAATATTAAAGGAGATAAACTTTCTGAAGAAAAACTTACCATAGTAATTCCCAGAAGGTTTGCAGACCAAAAAGGATTTGAAGTATTTCTACCACATTCAGATATCATAGTTAAAGATAGGGAAGAAGGAGGAATTGGTGCCCAACTGATAATATTAGGCAGAGCTGCTCTTGGTGATCCAATAGGAAGAAAATGGATAGAAATTTGTAAGAAGCTTGATGAAGATTTAAGCAACAATTTTGTTTTTATTTATGGGTTTAATGAAGAGCTTGCCAAGAAAATGTATTGGGGAGGCGATGTTCTATTTTATCCTTCTTTACCTGAAAAAGAGCCTTGTGGAACAGGCTACATGATGGCGGCTGTTAATGGAACCGTAACTTTAGGAACTGATACAGGTGGTATGGTTGAAAAAATAATAGATTCCAAAAATGGTTTTAAGGTAAAAAAGGAAAACTATAGTTGGGAAGCATTTTTTGAAAAATTAAAAATTATTTCAAATCTTTTCTACAATGAGAAAAAAACTTGGGACAAAATAGTTTGGAATGCTTTTAATATGGATGTTGATATGGATAAAGTTGCTGAAGAATATTTAACAAAGTTATATCTTCCAATACTAAAAAATTAATATGAAGATTGCATTCTTCTCTTGGGAATACCCACCTTTTCTTGTTGGAGGCTTAGGTATCTACACTCTCAATATGACAAAAAAATTTGTTGAAAAAGGAAACGAAGTTTATGTCTTTACCATGAACTTCAATTTCAAAGAATTTGAAGAAAGAGATGGGATTAAGATATACAGACCTTTTTATCCAGATAGCTCTCAAGCTGTCTCTATCTTTGCAAATAGTGATATTTTGAGTTGGGGAGAAAACATAAAACTTTTTTCTGATATTTTCAATTACAATCTCTTTTCTGCAAATAAGTTTATGGAAATTCAAAAGAAAGAAAAATTTGATGTGATAGCTATTCACGATTGGATTTCAGCTTTTTCTGGTCTTATCCTTAAAAAAACAAAAATTCCAATAGTTTTTCACTTGCATTCTGTTGAAGAAGTCAGAAATTTTCCAGGTTCGGAAACTCTTAAAAAGCTTGAGAGAGAGATGGCAAAAGAAGCTGACAAGATAATCACAGTTTCAGAAGCTATGAAAGAGTTTGTAACCTCAATAGGATATGATAAGGAAAAAATTTCTGTTTGTTGGAATGGTACTGATCCTGAGCTTTTAGACCCAAAAAAAGTTAATCCTGAGATTGTGGAAAAATTGAGAGAAAAGTATAAAATCAAAGATGAGAAAATAGTTTTTTTCATAGGAAGGCTCACGTGGTTTAAAGGCATCTTCAATTTGGTCAAGGCAATGCCTCTTGTGCTGAAAGAATTTCCAAAAACAAAGTTGATTATGGTTGGAATTGGTGAAGATAAAGCTACAAAAGAATTAATTAAAAGTCTTGGTCTTGAGAGGAATGTAATTCTTGTGAACAAATGGCTGAAAGATGAGGAAAAAATTGCTCATTTTGCTTTGGCTGATGTTTGTGTTTTTCCAAGTATAAACGAGCCTTTTGGTATAGTGGCTAGTGAAGCCATGGCAATGGAAAAGCCTGTAGTAGTTGGAGCTTCAGGAGTTTCTGGCTTTAAAGAGCAAGTTGTTCCAGCTGGAGAAGGAAGAACTGGAGTACATGTTGATGGAAATAGACCAGAAGACATAGCTTGGGGAATAAAAGAAGTCTTGAAAAATCCAGAAGAAGCTGAAAAATGGGGAAAAAATGGAAGGAAGCTTGTCCTTCAGAAATTCACTTTTGACTTAGCTGCTACCAAAACCCTATCAATTTATGAAAGTTTAACAAAATAATAATTAATGGCAAGAATAATAGGAATTGCTAGTGGTAAGGGAGGAGTAGGTAAAACAACACTTGTTGCAAACCTTGCTTTTGCCTTGAATAGGCTTGGAAAAAAAGTTACTGTTGTGGATTGCAATTTAACAACACCACATCTTGGCTTCTTGTTTGACTTTCACTTTTATCCAAAGAGCTTGAATGATGTTCTAGCAGGAAGAAGTTCTCTGGAAGATGCAATTTTCTTTAAAGAAGGTATAGGTATAATACCAGCAAGTATAAAAGTTGAAGATTTGATTGATGTTAAAATAGAAAATTTGAGAGAGGTGATAAAGAGCATAGATTCTGATTTTGTTTTGCTAGATTCTGCTCCAGGCCTTGGAAGGGAAGCTTTAGGTGTTTTAAGTGCTGCGCAAGAAATCCTTTTTGTTGCAGTGCCTTACATGAACTCTGTGATAGATGTTGTGAAATGTGAGAAAGTGGCGAGAAGTTTTAATTTAGTCCCTTTGGGTATTGTATTGAACATGGTGAAACAACAGCCACATGAGCTTGGAAAGAGAGAAGTGGAAGAAATAACAAGGTTACCTGTGCTTGCAGAGGTTCCTTATGATGAAGAAATAGGGAAAGCATTATCTTTTAATAAAACAATTCTGAACTATAATCCATTCTCTCCTTCAAGTTTAGAATTCACAAGGCTTGCAGGCAAACTAGCTGGGATTGAACTTGAAGAAAAGAAACCAAGCATTTTTTCCAAAATTTTGCTTGAATTGAGGAATAGATTTTTGGTAAGAAAGCCTTCAATAAAGCCAGAAAGCCTGATAGAAAAGATTTAAAAAGTGTAAAGACAAATTGAGTTTCTGAGAAAATGAAGAAAGAAAAGCCAAAAATTGTTTTCACAGTAGGAAAAAGGAAGAGGGCAATAGCTAGGGCAAAGATTGTTCCTGGCACAGGAAAAATTATAATAAACTCTAAGCCTCTTGAGATTTGGGGAAATGAATTTTTGAGGCTAAGGATTAAAGAACCTTTGCTTTTATCTGAAGATTTGGGTGGCAAGCTTGATTTTTATGTGAATGTTAAAGGTGGCGGCACGACAGGACAAACAGAAGCTGTAAGGATGGCGATAGCTAGAGGAATATTAGAATATTTCAAAGATAAAAAGCTGGAAGAAAAATTCTTGAATTACGATAGAAATTTGCTTGTTTTCGATTTCAGGAGAACTGAGCCACATCATGGGAGTGGAAGAGGAGCAAGCAAGCGTGGTTCAAGAAGGCATCGCCAACGTTCAAAAAGATAGCAACTATTTTTATATACTCTTTCATACGTATATTTATGTATGAACAAAAAAATTAAATTAACACTCTCGATAAACGAGAAGTTATTAAAGAAATACAAGAAATACTGCGAAAGAGAAGGTTTAATACTATCAAAACAAGTTGAGAAATTCATTGAGGAACAATTAAAAAAGAAGAGGTGATTGAATGCAAGAGATAAAGGATATAGTACAAGGTTGTCTTCTAGGAGATGGTAGTATACGTGCTCAAAATAACAAATATTTTAGTTTTAAAGTAACTTCAAAAGATAAAATGTTTGTGGAATGGATAAAAAATCTATTCAATAATTTTCAAGTAAAGTGCTGGATATCTGAAGATAATAAAAGTTTATTTTCAGTATGGTTTTATATAAATAGTTGTCCTTATTCTGAATTTCTATCTTTAAGGAAAAAGTGGTATAAAAAATTAAATGGGAAAATTATAAAAACGGTGCCAAGAGATTTGCAACTTAACCAAAATACCTTACTATTTTGGTATCTGGGTGATGGAAGTTTAATTAAAAGAAAAAACGATTCCAACAGGGTGCCATATATAGTCTTGGCAACAAACACATTCCTTTGGAAAGATATCAAGTTTCTTATTCAAAAATTAAAAGAAATTAATCTAAGTTTTTATCCTGTAAAGTACAAAAGTGGGTTTACTAAAAAAGAATGCGGGTACTGTCTTTATTCTAATACACAAGACGGAACTCCCTATAGATTCTTCAAAATAATTGGCTTAGAGTGTCCAAAAGAAATAGCCAATTTTAAAACCGGGAAAAAAGGAATTTATAAAAAAGAGAAGACATTCAAAGATAAATGGCCTACACAAAAAGATTGGATAAAAATTTTATCAAACGTAAGAGAAATTGGTTCTGTGTTGAGAAAAAGAAGACTTGAGTTAAGCTTATCACAAAATCAACTTGCAAAGAAAATTGGGATTAGAAGGGAAAATATACGAGATGTAGAATTAGGAAAGAGAAACTTCGGTGTAGAAAATCTCAGAAAAGTTTTGAATGCCTTAAAAATAAATCCAAAATATCTATTGGAGAAGATGAATGAGAATGAAGGCAAAATTTAATGAAAACATTTTCAGACCAAATGATATTCGTGGCATCTATGGTAAAGATTTAACAGAAGAAATAGCTGAAAAAATAGGCAAAGCATTTGGCACGATTTTAGGAGAAGGAAAAAAAGTTGTTGTCGCAAGAGATGTTAGGCTGAGCAGTAAAAGTTTGAGAGATTCTCTTATTTCAGGATTAACTTCTGTTGGTTGTGATGTGATTGATATTGGTATAACCACAACCCCTATTTTCTATTTTGCTTTGTTGTCAAAGAATTTTGATGGCGGGGTGATGATAACAGCATCTCACAATCCTCCTGAATGGAATGGTTTTCACATTTATAAGGGAATAACTTCTCTCATGGAAGAGAAAAAAATTGAAAGACTGAAAGAAATTGTCGTCAAGGAAAAATTCAAGAAAGTTAAGAAAAGGGGAAAAATAAAAGAATATGATAAAATCATTGAAGATTACTTAAAATTCATTTTACCAAAAGTAAAAATCAAGAAGAAATTGAAAATTGCTGTTGATTGTTCAAATGGATGTGCTGCTTTAATTGTGCCAAAATTGCTTAAGAAGCTAGGACAAGAAGTTGTAGTTTTAAATGATAATATTGATGGGAAATTTCCGGCACATGGGCCAGAAGCCAAAGAAGAAACTTTGAAAGAATTAAAAGAAAAAGTTCTTGAAATTAAAGCTGATTTAGGTGTTGGTTTTGATGGAGATGCAGACAGGGCAGTTTTTGTTGATGAAAAGGGTAGAATTTTAACTGGTGATAAAGCAGCTATTGTGATTCTTGAAGATTTATTTAAGAAGAAAAAATCCCCAAAAATTTTGGATGAAGTGAGCTGCTCAACTGCAATTGAAGATTACATTAAAAGGAAAGGTGGTATTTTAAAAACAAGTAGAAGGGGTCATGCCTTCATTCAAAATTTGATGAGAAAGGAAAATATTGATTTTGGGTTCGAGAGAAGTTCGCACTTCTACTTTTCTGATCTTAAAGGTTTTGATGATTCAAATTTTGCAACTCTCAAAATAATTGAAATATTATCAAAAAGCGATAGAAAATTTTCAGAAATTGTAGATTTTGTTCCTTATTATCCTTCCAAGGAAGAAAGTTTGGCTTGTGATGATAAAATTAAGTTGAAAGTTGTTGAAAAAGTAAAAAAGAAAATTTCAAGGCTCGGATATAAAACAAGTGAGATAGATGGAATAAAAATTTACTTGAAAAAAGGATGGCTTTTAATAAGAGCTTCTATAACAGAGCCTGTTATAAGAATTACAGTAGAGGCTAGGGATGAAAAGGCTTTAGAAAAAATTTTAAATTTTGCAAAAAACCTTATAGAGAAAGAAATAAATATATGTTTAGCTAAGGTAAAATGAGGAGGTTAAGTTAAATGATAATTCCAGTAAGATGTTTCACTTGTGGCAAACCGATTGGCCATCTTTGGGAAGAATTCAAGAAAAGAAAAGAAGCAGGAGAAGATGCAGGAAAAATTTTGGATGATCTTGGCTTAAAAAGATATTGTTGCAGACAAGTGATTTTGGGAACGGTAGAATTGCTTAAAGACGTTGATAAGTTCAAACCATAAATTTTTTAACAATAAAAAGAAAAAATAATTTACATACCGGTGGTGAAAAAATAATTCTAAAAGATGATAGGATGATATGGCCTCCTGACCGATTGACTAGGTTTGAGTTTGCAAGGATACTTGGCGCAAGATCCTTACAGATTTCTTTAGGTGCACCAGTATTGGTTAAAACTGAAGCTACAGACCCTATTGATATAGCAAAGGCAGAATTTATGGAAAAGATGGTTCCTATAACTGTTAAAAGAAAGCTACCAAGTGGGGAAGAAATGGTGATAGAAATAAAAAAGGCCATAGAGAACTGGATTGAAGAGCATGGTGGAAAAATCTAAAAATATTTTCTAAAAAATT